>Ga0187833_10000262_pt1 | contig 60773 bp, 64 predicted proteins | sample ETNtaG_37_FD_167968 | JGI IMG/M metagenome (GOLD analysis project Ga0187833, IMG submission 167968) | Marine microbial and viral communities from oxygen minimum zone, Eastern Pacific Ocean - ETNP2014_SV_400_PacBio MetaG (Illumina Assembly) | ecosystem: Environmental > Aquatic > Marine > Hypoxic...
AGAACGTAACCAGCCCCTACCAGACTTTAAGGTAGGCGCAATACGTCAACTCATTGGAATCGATGATCCAGAATCACAACTACCGCGGACATGATCATGAAAACCATCAGCTGGCAGGAGTTTGAACAAGTCGACCTTAGGATCGGCACCGTCGTTGAAGCAAGACTTTTTCCCGAAGCTCGGAAGCCTGCTTATATCCTCCATGTTGATTTTGGGCCAGAGGTAGGCATGCTTAAATCCAGCGCGCAGATCACTGACCTCTATTCGCCCGATGATCTGGTCGGAAGACAGGTGCTCGGTGTCGTTAATTTTCCGAAAAAACAGATCGGCCCGGTTAGGTCTGAATGCTTGATAACCGGCTTTACCCAGGCTGATGGATCTGTTGTTTTGGCACAGCCTGAACAACCCGTTGCTAACGGCCTCAAACTCGCCTAATCAGATGTATTGTGCGGCCGCCAGTACGGTATCCGATCCAGACATAATTGCCTGGTAATGGGCTTCACTTTCCGGCAGCACCTGCTCACAGTAATGCCGACAAGTCAGGGATTTACCCCTATAGAAATCCTGATTGCCCTCACCTGTTGCCAAATGGCGGGCCGCTACACCTGCAGCTCTTGCCATTTGCCAGCCTCCGGCAACACTACCCCAAAGCATGAGATAGTGAAAAGATGATGCATAGGGCCGCCTGGGGTCCTGGATACCTGCTTCAAGTATCCAGTCCGTCGCGCCTGAGAGTCGATCAAGTGCCGTAGACACATTTGTACAAATTATTTTCAACGCTTCAGACTCACCAGGGTTAATCTGGGCAAGATCTACACGTGCTTGTTCAATTAACTCATAAATAGCCTCACCACCATCACGAAGAAGTTTTCGACCCACTAGATCGGCCGCCTGAATCCCGGTAGTGCCTTCATAAATCGTGGTAATCCGAGCGTCGCGATAATGTTGGGCCGCACCGGTCTCCTCGATAAACCCCATGCCACCGTGAACTTGCAAGGCCACACCCGTAACCAGGTTACCCACTTCGCTGCTCCAGCCCTTAACGACAGGGATCAATACATCTAAACGCTGCTGGGCCTTTACCTTGGCCCGTTCGTCTGGTTGCCGGATGGAACAATCCATTGCCTTTGCTGCATACAGGCTGACTGCTCGCATAGCTTCCACACGGCTTTTCATATCGATCATCATGCGAGCAACATCTGGGTGATCAATTATGGCGACGCGCTTACCGCTCGGGTCACCTACCGCACGTCCTTGAACCCGCTCAATCGCATAACTTCGGGCACGCTGATAAGCGCGCTCAGCAACCGCGTATCCCTCGACACCAACAGCATGTCTCGCCATGTTCATCATAATGAACATGTACTCGATCCCTCTATTTTCTTCACCGACAAGATATGCAGTTGCGCCACCTTCGTCTCCGTATGCCATGACCGCAGTAGGACTGCCGTGGATACCGAGTTTGTGCTCCAAGGACACACATCGTAGATCGTTTCGCTCACCAGGTTCGCCTTGTGCATCCGGTATGAATTTAGGCACAACAAATAGCGAGATACCTTTTACGCCTTCGGGCGCGTCTGGTGTTCGAGCAAGCACAAGATGCACGATGTTAGATGTCAGATCATGCTCACCGTAGGTAATATAGATTTTCTGACCGCTCAGGAGATAGTGTCCGTCGTCGTCTGTTGGTATGGCGCTTGCCCTGATCGCACTGAGATCAGACCCAGCCTGTGGCTCAGTCAGATTCATCGTTCCGGCCCACTCACCAGATACGAGTTTGGTCAGATAGATTCGTTTCTGTTCCTCGCTACCCTGCAATGAGATTGCCTCGGCAGCAGAGCACGTCAACAATGGACAAAGCCCGAATGACATATTTGAGGCATCCCACATTTCCTGTACGGCTACGGCCAATACTCGAGGCAAACCCTGGCCGCCGTATTCGGGGTCAAATATAAGCGCCGTCCAGCCGCCCTCTGCAAACCGGTGGTATGCAGCTCTCCACTCCGGAGAGGTCGTTACCACCCCGTCTTTTACGGCCGGCGCCTGTACATCTCCATACCTGTTTAGCGGTGCGAGCACTTCTGAGGCCAGTCTCCCGGCTTCATTCAGTACCGCGTCGACCACGTCCGGGGTAGCCTCCTCGTATCCTGGCATCGTACGAATCTCCCCCAGATCAACGAGTTCATTAAGGACAAACCTAAGATCCTCAACGGGTGCGGCATAATTAGGCATATAGATTCTCCATCATCCACATCTATGGGTAGTCCAACTGACATAATTCTAGTTTCGCGCCAAGGCAAACACCAATACATCGGGCAAATATTGTGACCCGCCAGCTCAAGAGGAACTGCACCAAGTGACTATTTCAGTCCGGAATGATCCGAGCCAGTTGATGCGGACTCTGTTTTGCGCTGCTGTCGCCAGCGCAGATCCAGAGAGGCTGATGGACCGTAGTCTAATACCCGACCGACCCGCTGGCCGAACGGTGGTTGTTGGTGCCGGAAAAGCCGCTGCATCCATGGCACAGGCTTTAGAGGCCTGTTGCCCTGGACCTCTGTCTGGTGTGGTACTCACTCCTTACGGACATGCTAAAACCTGTAGTGGAATTGAAGTTCTTGAAGCCGCCCACCCTATACCTGATAGGGCAGGCCTACGCACGGCAGATAGAATTCTGGATATTGCAGTGGCGCTTAATGAAGGCGACCTAATGCTGTGTTTGCTTTCCGGGGGCGGATCTTCTCTACTGACACTGCCAATTGAGGAACTCAGCCTAACAGAAAAACAGCAGATAAACCGGCAGTTGCTTGAATCCGGTGCTGACATCTCCCAGATCAACTGCGTGCGCAAGCATCTTTCAAGAATCAAAGGTGGCCGTCTTGCCGAAGCCGCATGGCCCGGGAGCACGTTTACCCTCATGATCTCAGATGTTCCCAATGATAATCCAGCCGTAATAGCGTCTGGTCCAACACTTGCAGATCACAGCAGCTGTGCCGACGCACTGTTGATCATCGATCACTACGGCATTGAGTTGAATACCCGAATTCGAAGTCTGCTTTCCGATGGATCTTTGGAAACCCCCAAACCCGGTGCGGCCAAGCTGGCACGGTCAGGTCACCGGATCATCGGGTCACCTGAACTGGGCTTAAGTGCTGCAGCAGTCTACGGTCGGGAAAAAGGATTCGTAATACACAGTTTAGGTAGCCAAGTGGTTGGAGAATCCCGACAGGTGGGAGTAGAACATGCCCTGATGTTGCAAGACATGATCAAAACCAACGCCAACAATAGCCCACTGCTGCTCCTGTCCGGTGGTGAAACAACTGTTACCGTCAGAGGTTCTGGCCGTGGCGGACCTAACCGGGAGTACCTGCTGGCTGCTGCCCAGACCTTAAACGGACTGCCGGGTGCCTGGGGTATCGCCTGTGATACCGATGGTATAGACGGCAGTCCGGATGCGGCTGGAGCCGTGATCGGGCCCGATACGCTAGCGCGTGCTGCAGCTTTGGGGCTCGACGCTAAGACAATGCTCTCTAAAAATGATACGGGCACGTTTTTTTCGGTGTTGGGCGATGCGGTAGTGACCGGGCCAACTTGCACTAATATCAACGATTTTCGTGCTTTACTGTATGTTCCCCCCACCTAAATCGCTTACTATTGAATTCGATCAACACATGAACACCACGCTCAAACCATGGGTAATCGACTGACAAAGATCTACACACGAACGGGTGACTCGGGGGAAACGGGGCTCGGTGATGGTAGTCGTATTGCCAAAACCGCATCCCGCGTAGAGGCCATGGGAAATGCCGATGAGCTTAATAGCATGCTCGGCATTTTGGCAGATGAACCGCTACCAGAACCAATTTCCGAGTGTCTGATCAACGTCCAGCACACACTGTTCGACATCGGTGGGGAACTCAGTATACCCGGGCATACTCTGGTTAAGCCAGATCGGGTCGTCTATTTGGAACACACGCTTGACCAGTTAAACAAGGATCTGCCACCGTTGAAGGATTTTATTCTTCCAGGTGGCGCAAGGTCAGCAGCTGTTTGTCACCTGGCCAGAAGCGTCTGTCGAAGGCTGGAGCGCAGTCTTTTTGCGGTCGACGATCAACAGTCGGTGACCACCGTCACACTGCAGTACGTCAATCGACTGTCAGACCTACTGTTCGTGATTGCGCGAACCCTCAACCAAGAGGCTGGCAAACCAGATGTACTCTGGAATCACGATCAACAAGGTAAGGCCGATTCAAACGATTCCTAGTTTCTCCCGGAAACGGTGCCAGTCAAAGTACGGCCCGGGATCGGTCTTACGTCCCGCCGCAACATCACTATGCCCAACTATCCTATCCAGCGTAATCGCTGGATAAGTATTCATGAGCAGTCGTGTCAACACTGCTAGGGATTCGTACTGAACGGATTCAAACGAACTGTTCTCCATACCTTCGAGTTCTATCCCAATAGAAAAATCGTTTACCGCGTTTTTCCCTTTGAATTTCGAGTCTCCGGCATGCCATGCTCTACGCGCAACTGGTACGAACTGCAGAATTTCACCGTCACGTCGTATCAGAAAATGACTGGATACCCTTAGATGGCAAATGCTCGCATAATAGGGATGGGCTGACGCCTGGATGCGATTTAAAAATAAATCAATTATGCCATCGCCGCCGTACTCGCCGGGCGGCAAGCTGATGGCATGAATGACCACCGTATCGGGCTCCACATTTTCAGGTCGATCGTCACAGTTTGGTGAAGGAAAGAATTTGCACGCCACACCGTCGAGCAAATGGCCGACCCGGTCAGTTCCTGGTGGGCTGTTCATGACAATATTGCCTGCCTGATCTTTTGAAGATTAATAATTCGTTTCCGACCCAAGCATCTCTACACTGTAATAGTAACGCAGGTAACCGACAGATATGTGAGACCTGCAGGCTCAGCCTATCGACATTTAGCCCGGATTATTGGTCCGGTCTTTACCCCAGACATTTAAACCCCGCCGGAGCGGGGTTTAAATGTTAATCCACCATCACAAATGTTGTCAGTTGTCCCCGGCAGTAACCTCGTCGGGCTTGTCCAGCAATTGAACATACGCCATAGGTGCACTGTCACCCGCTCGTAAACCACATCTTAGAATACGCGTATAGCCCCCAGCTCTATCTTTAAAGCGTGGGCCCAGATCATCAAACAGTTTCGTCACGGCATCTCGATCGCCGAGCCTGGACATGGCCAGCCGGCGGTTTGCCAGGTTAGATGTTTTTGCGAGTGTTATCAATGGTTCAGCCACGCGCCTGAGTTCCTTCGCCTTAGCTACAGTCGTTCTGATCTGTTCATAACGAAATAGTGACGCCGCCATATTGCGAAACATGGCTTTGCGATGACTTGAATTTCGACCCAGGATTCGGCCGGATTTCTGATGACGCATCTCGTCGTTCTCCGTAAAATCAGTGCAGCCCTTCTCGGCTTTCTCTTCGCATCGATGGAGGCGGCCAATTCTCCATTCTCACACCAAGAGACAGACCTCGACTGGCTAGAACATCCTTTATCTCAGTCAGTGACTTTTTGCCCAAGTTTGGAGTTTTAAGAAGTTCGACCTCCGTACGCTGAATCAGATCACCGATGTAGTAGATATTTTCGGCTTTTAAGCAGTTAGCAGAACGTACTGTTAACTCCAGATCATCAACAGGTCGTAACAGCAATGGATCAATCTTTTCTTCGGCGATATCTCCTGCAGAGCGAGCAGTTTCTTCGAGTTGTACAAACACAGAAATCTGTTCGTGCAGTATGGTTGCTGCCCGGCGCACCGCGTCTTCTGGATCGATGGTACCGTTCGTTTCGATATCGATAACCAGCTTGTCCAAATCTGTGCGTTGCTCCACACGTGCGTTCTCCACGCTATAAGAAACACGGCGGACTGGACTGTATGAAGCATCCAGTTTCAGCACGCCAACCTCCCTCGTTTCTTCTGACGCGTTGCTGATGTCAACGACCTCGTACCCTCTGCCCGTTGTTACCGTGATCTCCATGCTCAACTCACCTTCTTCGGAGAGATTTGCGATCACATGATTGGGATTAACTACCTCAACATCGTGATCGAGTTGGATATCGCCAGCGGTCATCGTGCCGGAGCCCTTTTTAGACACCCGTAGAACGGTCTCGGTTCGGTTGTGCATTCGGACAGCCAGATTCTTTAAATTAAGAAGAACCTCGATGACATCTTCCTGCACTCCAGGAATAGAAGAGTACTCGTGCAACACGTTTTCAATGCGGACCTCAGTGACCGCGGCTCCACTCATTGATGACAATAAGATTCGGCGCAACGCAGTACCAAGCGTATAGCCAAAACCGCGTTCCAGTGGCTCCAGCGTCACTCGAGCGCGGGTTAAATCTACATTGTCAACACTGATGACGTTAGGCTTCAAAAATTCTTGACTGGCTTCCTGCATCAGATTAATTCCTCAGATCATGTACTTGTTTACTTACCCTAACCCACAGCGTGTTATGCCCATCCAGCGGAGCAGCACACACAGCGACCGATACTTTTACTTCGAATAAAGTGCTACCACTAACGACTCATTGATACTCTGGGAAAGGTCAGCGCGGTCAGGCACCGCTTTGAAAATTCCTTTGGCTGTCTTAGAGTCAACTTCGACCCAGTTAACAAAACCCAACTGTTCGGCAATTTCCAGAGCCGCTTTGATTCTTAGCTGTCCCTTACTTTTTTCGCGAACTTCGATTTCGTCACCGGCTTTCACCTGGTAGGAGGGTATATTGACCCGCCGCCCATTGACCAAAATAGCGTTGTGACCCACAAGCTGTCGCGCCTCAGCACGTGTGATACCAAACCCCATGCGGTAAACCACGTTATCCAGCCGGCATTCAAGTAAAGTCAGCAGGTTTTCACCGCTGGAACCTTTTTGCCTGGCCGCCTCCACATAGTAATTGTGAAACTGCCGTTCCATCAGTCCGTACATGTTCCGAAGCTTCTGTTTTTCTCGCAGTTGTGTGCCATAGACTGTGACTCGAGGTCTTCTGCCACCTGATTTAAAACCTGGAGGCCTGTCAAACTTGCATTTGGTGTCAATCGGCCTCATAGGGCTCTTCAGGAAAAGATCTGTCCCTTCCCGTCTCGCGAGCTTACATGTCGGTCCTCTGTATCTTGCCATTGCTGATTACCCTTTCTATACGCGACGCCTTTTGGGCGGTCGACATCCATTGTGAGGTATTGGAGTTACGTCAGAGATTGAACTAATTTCAAAACCGAGTCCATTAAGTGCACGCACGGATGAATCGCGCCCTGGGCCCGGTCCTTTGATCTTGATATCAAGATGTTTCATACCGGCTTCTTGCGCTGCTTTACCGGCAGATTCAGCCGCAACCTGGGCCGCAAATGGCGTGCTTTTTCGACTCCCGCGGAAACCTGCACCGCCAGCAGTCGCCCACGATACAGCATTTCCATGGCGATCTGTAATCATAATTATCGTATTGTTAAACGTGGCGTGGATGTGGGCGATCCCCTCAACAACATTCTTCCGCACCTTTGCCTTGGTTCTCTTCTTGCCTGTCGACTTGGCCATTAGATGTTCCTCTTTACTTCCTTATAGGTCTCTTGGGGCCCTTACGCGTGCGGGCATTGGTAGAACTTCGTTGTCCACGAACCGGCAAACCGCGACGGTGACGCATACCTCTGTAGCAGCCTAGGTCCATCAGCCTCTTGATACTCATTGAGACCTCTCGCCGAAGGTCGCCTTCGACTACATATTCATTAACCTGGGCGCGCAAACTTTCTGCGTCCTGGTCAGACAGTTCCCGGACTTTGGTCGTTCTAACCACACCAGCACCGTCACAGATCTGCTGGGCGCGTATCTTGCCAATACCGTATATCGAGGTCAACGCGATCTCGATATGTTTATTCGGCGGCAGGTTAATTCCTGATATTCGAGCCACTATTGTTTCCTGATATTGATGTTAATACAGTCATTTACTAGCCTCAATTAAACAGATTTCCTTTATCGCTCCACCCTGTCTACTAGCCTTGGCGCTGCTTGTGACGTGGGTTGACACAGATCACTCTAACCGTGCCGTTACGGCGAACAATTTTACAGTTCCTGCACATTTTCTTAACTGATGCCCTAACTTTCATGATCCCTCTCCGTAGTGCTCATCGAGTCATGCCCATACCGCCAACGATCGACGATTTCTTCATTAGGCTGTCATACTGTCGGGACATCAAGTACGACTGAATCTGTGACATCATATCCATCATCACCACAACGATTATCAGAAGCGAAGTCCCTCCAAAATAAAATGGAACTCCCCATTTTACGATTAGAAACTCAGGTATAAGACAGACAACTGTCAGGTATATAGCGCCACCTAGGGTTAAACGCGATACTACTTTGTCTATATAAGCAGCTGTCTGGATTCCCGGTCTAATGCCAGGCACAAAAGCACCGGACTTCTTTAGGTTGTCAGCAATCTCATTTGGATTAAACACCAACGCTGTATAGAAAAAGCAGAAGAAAACAATCATTGCGGCATAAACCAGTGCATATATCGGTTGCCCTGGCGCCAAAGTAGTTGAGATATCACGCAACCAGCCCATTCCTTCAGTCTGACCAAACCAACTACCCAGGCTGGCAGGAAACAGTATGATACTGGAAGCAAATATTGGTGGAATTACGCCGGCCATATTCAGTTTTAGAGGCAGGTGACTGGTCTGTCCCGCCAGCATCCGACGCCCCTGTTGTCGTTTTGCATAGTTAACTGTTATTCGGCGCTGACCTTTTTCAACAAATACGACAGCAGCCGTGATTGCAATCGCACCGATAAACAAAGCCAGCACACCGATGGGGGAGAACGTACCTGTCCGTGCGAGTTCCAACGTACCGGCAACAGCCGATGGAAGACCTGCCACGATGCTACCGAAGATGATCAGCGATATGCCGTTACCAATCCCTCGCTCTGAAATCTGTTCACCAAGCCAAACCAGGAACATCGTTCCAGTCACGAGCGTCGCTACTGTGGTAATTTTGAATCCAATTCCAGGTATCAGGACCACGGGACCACCCGCAGCCTGTTGACCTTCTATGGCAATCGCTATGCCTAACGCCTGAAAAGTTGCCAGAGCAACAGTGCCGTAACGTGTGTACTGTGTAATCTTTCGTCTTCCGGACTCACCCTCTTTTTTTAGCTGCTCAAGCTGCGGAATAATGGAACTCATCATCTGAATAATGATCGAGGCGGATATATAGGGCATTACACCTAGTGCAAATATTGACAATCGCTTCAGCGCCCCGCCACTGAACATGTTGAATACATCGACGATCGAACCTCGAGTCTGCTCGAACATGGCAGCGACAGCTGCAGGATCTACACCTGGCACGGGAATATGGGTTCCAATACGAAAAACCACCAACGACCCCAGTACGAACAGAATTCGCTGGCGTAGTTCAGTCATTTTTCCAAGACCTGCTAGGGATGAAATAGCCATAATCGTTAAGCTTCGACCCGGCCTCCGGCCTTTTCAATTGCAACCCGAGCGCCCGCAGTTGTACTGACACCTTTCAAGACGACCGCTTTATCGATTGTGCCCGATGCAATCACTTTGGCACGAATAGCATTGTGATTGATTACACCAGCTGCCTTTAGGGAAGCTAGATCGATCTCTTCACCTTCGATGCGCATCAGTTCGTGAAGTCGTACCTCGGCAACCCGTCTACGCGAAAGTGACCTGAAACCACGTTTCGGGACACGACGCTGAAGAGGCATCTGGCCGCCTTCAAAACCAGGGTGTAGGGAACCTCCAGAACGTGACTTCTGACCATTGAACCCACGGCCGGCTGTTCTACCTAAACCGGAGCCTGGCCCTCGGCCAACACGCTTTCGCTCGGAACGCGATCCCACTTCAGGACTTAATTCGTTAAGCCTCATTTCCGATCTCCTCAACCTTGACCAGATGACTGACCTTGTTGATCATGCCTCTTATAGCGGCGCTATCCGTCAGCTCGACACTATGATTCACTCGCCGCAGCCCCAACCCATTTACACAGGCGAGCTGTATTCGTCCATGGCCCTGTTTGCTACGTACCAGCGTTACCTTCAGTCGTTGACCTGACATCTCAAATATTCCTATCCAGTGATCTGTTCGACAGTCTTACCACGCATAGCGGCAGTTTCTTGAGGGCTTCGAATGCGACGCAAACCATCAAGTGTCGCTCGGCTGACATTCACTGGATTGGTTGTACCGATTACTTTTGCCAACACGTTCTTTACACCAGCTGCCTCAAATATTGCACGCATGGTACCTCCGGCAATAATACCGGTACCCTCCGACGCCGGCCGCATTACGACTCTTGCAGCACCATGGCGTCCCACTATGGCGTAGTGGAGTGTATCTCCCTTCAAACTCACCTTGCTCATATTTCGCCGCGCATCTTCCATTGCTTTTTGCACGGCAACAGGCACCTCGCGGGCTTTGCCACGTCCCATACCCACTCGACCATTTCCATCTCCTACTACGGTCAACGCCGAAAAGCCGAATATCCGACCGCCCTTAACCACCTTGGACACCCGTCGAACGTTAATCAACTGTTCGGTAAACCCTTCGCCTTCATTCACCATCTGATTTTGATTTCTTGCCATGATTAATTCGCTAATAATTATGCTAAAACTTTAGTCCGCCCTCTCGAGCAGCATCTGCCATAGCTTTAACTCTACCGTGATATTTGTATCCGGAACGATCGAAAGCCACTTCTATAACACCGGCTTCCCGTGCTTTATCTGCCAAACGGGCACCCAGTTTTACAGCAGCGTCGATATTCCCACCGTTCGCAAGCTGCGTCTTAAAGTCAGGTTCAATCGTCGAAGCACTGACCACAACCTGCCCGACATTCTGATCAATAATCTGGGCATAAATATGTCTCGGCGACTTGAACACACAAAGCCTCAGGACGCCCTGCCGACGTATACGATTACGGGTTCTGGAGGCGCGCCTTAGTCGTGCAACTTTTTTCTGGCTCATAAATGTTTACTCTTTGACTACTGCCCCAAATGCTAGATCTTCTTCGCCTGTTTGCGGATAACATGTTCGTTGCTGTACCTCATGCCTTTACCTTTATATGGCTCAGGCGGCCTAAAACTGCGTATTTCTGCTGCGACCTGACCCACCTTCTGTTTGTCCGCACCTTTGACGAGAACTTCCGTTTGAGACGGTGTTTCAACAGTGATCCCAGCGGGCACCTTGTAGATAACAGGATGTGAAAATCCCAAGCTCAGTGTCAACGTTGCACCCTCCGCCTGGGCTCGGTATCCGATGCCTATGATGGTCAGTTTCTTTTCAAATCCAGTCGATACGCCCGTTACCATATTATTGACCAGCGACCGCGTTGTACCTGCCATCGCCCGGTCTTCCTCTTTGCTGAAGCTCACGCGAAGCGTATCTTCATCTTGCGCCAGTTCAATGTTTGGATAAAGCGTAAGATCCAACTCACCGTTCGGACCTTTAACACTGACTGAACTGCCGTTAAGTGTGATTTCAACGCCTTTGGGCAGATTTATCGGGTTAGCTGCGACTCTGGACATAGGGAATTAACCTCAGACTGATTGCTGTCGACCTAACAGACCGAGCAGATAACCTCACCGCCAATACCTTCTGATCTTGCCTGGCGATCGGACATAACCCCTTTAGAGGTTGAAATCATAATTACACCCAGCCCGTCATTTAATCTCGGCATGTCATTTGCGCTGCAATACATCCGGCGACCTGGGCGACTGACCCTGGATAACTGTTCAATAACTGGTTCGCCATCGTGATAACGGAGAGTTATCGACAAGGTCTTTTTCCTATCGGCCTCCTTGATCGCAAACCCGTCTACAAACCCTTCTTCTTGCAACACTTTAGCAATAGCTTCCTTAAGACCAGATGACGGCATAGAGACACTCACCTTATTCCGAGCGAGTCCATTGCGAATCCGTGTCAACATATCGGCGATTGGGTCTGACATACTCATATTCGACGTGCTCCCTTGCTGATCTACCAACTGGCCTTAGTAACACCAGGCGCTTCACCACGCATCACAACTTCACGAAGTGCGCATCTTGATAGGCCAAATCTACGAAAGTAACCCCTGGGTCTGCCAGTGAGTGCACAGCGGTTTCTTTGTCGACTCTTCGAAGAATCCCGCGGCAGTTTTTGAAGATCTACCATTGCCTGCCAACGTTCATCGTACGAAGAATCCTCATCTATCATCTGTTGTTTGAGCTGAAGTCTTTGCTTATCGTGGAGTTCAGCCAGTCGTCGACGCTTTACTTCGCGTGCGATCATAGATTTTTTTGCCATATGATTGACGTCCTTTAGTTACGAAGAGGAAAGTTGAATCCCCGCAACAGAGCTTCACTTTCTTCATCGGTGCGCGCCGACGTGGTGATCGTCACATCAAGCCCTCGGATTGCATCGACTTTGTCGTAGTCCACTTCGGGGAATACGATCTGTTCCTTGAGTCCCAGGCTATAGTTACCGCGCCCATCAAAAGATTTGGGTGACAGCCCACGGAAATCCCTGGCCCTTGGAAATGCAACTGAAATCAGACGATCCAGAAATTCATACATTCTTTCGCGTCGTAGCGTGACCTTACAACCGACTGACCATCCCTCTCGGACCTTAAAATTAGCAACTGATTTGCGTGCTTTTGTGACAATCGGTTTCTGCCCGGAAATAGCCGAAAGATCTGCAACTGCCGATTCCATCGCGCTCTTGTTTACCAGCGCCTCTCCTACACCCATGTTCAGCGTAATCTTTGTAATTCTTGGAGTCTGCATAACACTCTGGTAACCGAACTTCTCCATCAGCGATGGTACCAATGTGTCCTGGTAGTAACTTTCAAGTCGTGTCATGAGTATCTTTGTAAATTCCTTGATTATAGATCCGCGACTTCACCGTCGGATTTAAACACTCGGACCTTGCGGCCATCCTCAAGCAGCTTGTAGCCGACTCGGTCGGCCTTGTTGGTGTTGGGATTGAATAGGGCCACGTTTGATATCTGTATTGGTGCTTCTTTCTCGATGATGCCTCCAGTCTCGCCGCGGTTTGGATTCGGTTTAACGTGTTTCTTAATCACATTTACGTTGTCGACCAGGATCCGGTTATTCTCAATAATCTGAAGCACGGTGCCGCGTTTGCCTTTGTCACGGCCCGATAGAACCACAACATCGTCACCCTTTCTGATCTTGCTCATCCGGTCACCTCACAATACTTCGGGCGCAAGAGAAATGATCCGCATGAACTGCTCAGATCTAAGCTCTCTGGTTACCGGGCCAAAAATTCGTGTACCGACGGGCTGGTTCTGTACGTTCAGCAATACAGCTGCATTACGATCGAATCTGATCAGCGATCCATCTGGCCTTCGGACACCGTGCCGAGTACGCACCACAACCGCGTTGAACAGTTCTCCTTTTCTTACTCGGCTGTTTGGGATGGCTTCTTTGATGGTGATCTTGATGATATCCCCAACACCGGCATAGCGTCTTTTAGAGCCACCGAGCACCTTAATACACTGAACACGGCGAGCACCACTGTTGTCTGCCACATCCAGCATTGTTTCAACCTGAATCATTTAGTTTGCCCCGATACTCTTAACGATCAAGAACCTTTACAAGGCGCCAAGATTTATTCTTCGACAATGGCCGGCATTCCTCGATGATTACCTTGTCACCTTCACGACATTCATTCTGCTCATCATGCGCATGTACTTTCGTTGATCGGCGGATGTATTTTTTGTACAGCGAATGTTTGACCTGTCGAACAACCAAAACTGTAATGGTTTTGTCCATCTTGGCACTCAGAACGCTACCTTGAAAGGTTCGGGTTCTTTTTACCGCCTGACTGGTGTTCTGCTCTGTCATGCTTCAGCTCTACTAATGTTATTCATTTGTGTCTTAATCCGTGCTATCTCGCGGCGAATCACTTTGAACCTGGAGGAGTTAGTCATTTGCCCTGTACTGTTCTGCATACGCAGGTTGAACTGCTCCTTACGCAATTCAAGCAGCTCTGTTTCAAGTTCAGCTTTCCCCATCTCTTTTACCGGCTTGTCTGCCATATCACGCCGCCTGCCGACTTACAAAGGTAGTTCGTACTGGCAACTTGGCTCCTGCCAACCTGAATGCCTCTCTTGCCGAAGCTTCGTCTACACCTTGAATCTCGTAAAGCACGGTACCAGGCTGAACGAGTGCTACCCAGTACTCAGGATTCCCCTTCCCTTTACCCATTCGGACTTCTAATGGCTTTTTAGATATTGGTTTATCAGGAAAAACTCTGATCCATACACGGCCACCACGCTTCACATAACGGTTGATCGCCCGTCGTGCCGCCTCGATCTGACGTGAGGTCAAACGACCGCGGTCAGTAGACTTGAGTCCATAATCACCGAAACTGACCCGATTGCCACGCTCAGCAAGACCCCTATTGCGGCCCTTTTGCTGTTTCCTGAACTTTGTTCTTTTTGGTTGCAGCATTACGTAGTCACCTCAATCAGGTGGTTGCCCCGGACTGGGGTCTCTGCGCTGATTCGGCTTCAGCCTCGCCCGGCATGATCTCACCCTTGAAAATCCATACTTTGACACCGATGACGCCGTAAGTTGTCTGCGCCTCGGCAAAGCCGTAATCGACGTCTGCACGCAAGGTGTGTAACGGGACACGGCCCTCTCGGTACCACTCTGTACGGGCTATCTCGGCGCCGTTTAGTCGGCCCGCAATCATAATCTTCACGCCTTTAGCACCCAAGCGCATTGAATTCTGCACGGCGCGTTTCATGGCCCGGCGAAACATGATTCTTTTTTCCAGCTGCTGACAGACATTCTCGGCCACCAGCCTGGCATCGAGTTCTGGCTTTCGGATCTCTTCGACAGCAATCTGCACTGGGACTTGGTTGTTCATAACCAGTACCTGGCGCCGCAAACGTTCTATATCCTCGCCCTTTTTGCCGATCACGATACCCGGCCGACCAGTATGGATCGTAACATTTAGGTTTTCGCCTGCGCGAACAAGTTCTATCTTGCTGACAGCAGCATTAGCCAACTGCTTGCGTAGAAAACCTCGAATCTTTTGGTCAGCAACAAGATTCTTCGCGTAGTGCCGACGGCTGGCAAACCATTTTGCATCCCAATCACGTATGACCCCCAGGCGAAAACCGTTTGGATGTATTTTTTGACCCATCAGTCTTCCCCCCCATTTTCGTCACTCACCGCTACAGTGATATGGCTTGTTCGTTTGATAATCGGTGTTGCACGACCTTTGGCCCGAGGTCGCCAGCGTTTTAACACAGGACCCTCATCTACTGTGATGAAATTTATACGTAATTCATCTATGTCCAGTCCCTCGTTGTGCTCTGCATTGGCGATAGCCGACTCCAGGGTTTTGCGAATCGGGCTAGCTGCCTTTTTGGGGCTAAACTGCAGGAGCTCAAGCGCCTGACCTACCGGCAGGCTACGGACCTGGTCAGCGACCAGGCGGCACTTCTGCGGCGAAATCCGTATGTAGCGAGAGACAGCCCTGACTTCCATTTGCGTTCGTCCTCCTGACTATTTTACTTTTCGGTCTGCTGCGTGACCGCGGAAAGTTCGGGTAAACGCAAATTCGCCAAGCTTATGACCCACCATGTTCTCAGTAATCAGCAACGGCACATGCTGACGCCCATTGTGAACCGCAATCGTAAGACCGACGAACTCAGGCATGATGACCGATCGTCGGGACCAGGTCTTGATTGGTCGACGCGAGCTGTCTTCATTCGCCTTTACGATTTTGGACCAGAGGTGATGATCCACAAACGGACCTTTTCGAATTGAACGAGGCATGGTTACTTCTTCCTTCTACGGATGATCATTGTTCCAGTCCGCTTGTTATTACGTGTTCTGTAGCCTTTCGTTGGCACTCCCCATGGGGTGACCGGGTCCCGCCCGCCGGAGGTTCTTCCTTCTCCCCCGCCATGAGGATGGTCAACCGGATTCATCGCAACACCCCGGACGGTAGGTCGAATACCGCGCCATCGTTTTGCTCCGGCTTTGCCCAACTTGCGCAGTGAATTCTCGGCGTTGCCTACTTCGCCGATAGTCACTCGGCAGTTAACATGTACTCGTCGCATCTCTCCAGAACGCAGTCTCATTAGCGCATAGTTGCCTTCTCGCCCGAGGAACTGAACGGACGATCCGGCAGACCGAGCCAATTGGGCGCCTTTACCAGGCTTGAGCTCTACACAGTGGACCACTGTACCCACCGGAATCACTCTCAAAGGCAGTGAATTTCCAGTCTGAATCGGACAGTCCTGACCAGATTGAACCTGGTCCCCCTGAGAAAGACCACGCGGTGCGATTATGTATCGCCGCTCGCCATCTCTATAGAGTAAAAGTGCGATATGTGCGCTTCGGTTCGGATCATATTCGATGCGTTCTACCGTCGCCGGTATGCCGTCTTTTGTTCTCTTAAAATCAATAATGCGGTAGTGACGTTTGTGTCCCCCGCCACGGTGCCGAACGGTAATCCGGCCCGCGTTGTTTCGTCCACTGATAGACTTCTTGGCTTCGACTAAGCCTGACTGCGGCCTGCCTTTATGCAACTCAGGCGTCACTACCCTAACCATTCCCCGTCGGCCCGGCGTAGTGGGTTTCTGTTTAACGACTGCCATAATTCCTGCCCTATTTCCTCGTTGAGTACTCAGGCACCACTTCCGAGAAAGTCGATGTCATCACCTTCAGCTAACCGTACGTAGGCTTTTTTCCAGTTGGTCCGTTTTCCTGGTGTTTTCCCAAATCGTTTTATTTTTCCCCGAACATTAATCACCTGAACACCCTCAACACTGACCTCAAACAGACTCTCAACAGCTGTTTTGATCTCGTTCTTGGTGGCATCGGTCAATACTTCAAACACCACCTGCTGACCACTGTCAGCAGCATTAGTGCTTTTTTCGGAAACAATCGGACGACGTAAAACCTGATGTAGTCTTTCTACATTCATTGCAAAGACGCCTCAATTTTCCGTAAAGCATCAGCAGTAAATACCACTGTCTCGTTGCCGACCAAGCTGACAGGATTGACCTGCGCTGCCTCAACAACCTCGACACCTGGTAGATTTCTTGCAGAGAGCGACACATTCTGATCATAATCAGCGGTAACCAACAACACACGACCATTTAACCCGAGCTGAGCAAGAACATCAGTCATGGCTTTAGTTTTAGGCTGAGAAACCTGAATTTCATCGCAAACCCGTAGGCGTTCCTGACGAATCAGTTCCGACAGTATTGATCTGAGCGCAGCCCGATACATCTTACGGTTAACTTTCTGACTATAACTTCTGGCCGTTGCTGGAAATGCCCGGCCTCCTCCACGCCAGATCGGACTTCGAATTGTTCCAGCCCGCGCACGGCCAGTACCCTTCTGCCGCCAGGGTTTCGAACCGCCACCGCTGACGTCGGATCTGTTTTTCTGTGAACTGGTACCTGATCGTGTACCCGACATATAAGCCACAACAACCTGGTGGACCAGGGGTTCGCGGAAGGCGGTAGCAAAGACATCTTCCGAGACAGCAAGTTGCTGACCTGTCGTACCATCTAACTTGACCACAGAAAGTTCCACTACCTAGTGTCCTTTAGTATTTAACTCGCTTGAGCCGTCGGTCCTTTGACCGAAGGCCGTATAACAACATCAAATCCTCGTGGTCCCGGAATTGAGCCACGAACCAAAATGAGATTACGCTCGGCATCGATGCGTACCACCTCTAGGTTCTGCTGTGTCCGGGCCATATTGCCCATGTGCCCAGCCATCTTCTTTCCCTTAAAAACACGTCCGGGAAACTGGTTCTGGCCGATTGATCCAGGTTTTCGATGTGCTTTCGAGTTACCGTGGGTTGCTCGACCACCCTTGAAGCCATGGCGGCGCATGGCACCGGCGAAACCACGTCCGATTGACGTACCAGACACATCGACTTTCTGCCCCGTTTCAAATAACTCGAGCGGGATTACTGCACCCGCTTCGTACTGACTTGCAATCTCGGCATCTACCCGGAACTCCCATAGGCCACGACCGGGCGCAGTGCCCGCCTTCGCAAAATGCCCTTTCAGCGGGCTTGTCACCCGGTTCGGCCGTCTGCTTCCTACGGTAACCTGTAAGGCGTTATATCCGTCCGTATCGTCAGTTTTGACCTGAGTCACATGATTAGGCCCAACCTCAATGACCGTAACCGGCGTAGACACACCGGTTTCGTCAAAGATTCTGGTCATTCCGACTTTCTGACCAATTAGACCCAGGGACATTTCAATTACTCCATGTTATTCGGCGGCGCCTAACTCAGCTTGATTTCGACATCTACACCAGCGGCAAGATCGAGTTTCATTAGTGCATCAACTGTCTTTTCTGTAGGCTCGATGATGTCTAGAATTCTCTTGTGCACGCGGATTTCAAGCTGGTCTCGCGATGTCTTGTACTTGTGCGGTGAGCGGAGCAGGTTGTAACGTTCTATTCGTGTTGGCAATGGAATCGGGCCTCGAACTATGGCGCCTGTACGACGGGCCGTATCAACAATCTCACTAGCAGAACGATCGATCATTTTATGATCGAATGCTTTTAAGCGTATACGTATCTTCTGATTGTCGACATTAACCGCCATTCGCCTATTCCTGTGTTAGTAAAAGCTGTTAGCTATCCGATGATCTTAGTGACGACACCAGCACCCACAGTACGACCACCTTCCCGAATAGCGAAACGTAATCCCTCTTCCATCGCTATAGGCACAATCAACTGCGCCTTCAAATTCACATTGTCACCAGGCATCACCATCTCTATGTCAGAGGGCAACTCACACTGCCCCGTCACGTCCGTCGTACGAAAATAAAACTGAGGCCGATATCCCTGGAAAAATGGCGTGTGACGACCTCCTTCCTCCTTCGACAAAATATAAACCTCAGCTTCAAAATGCGTGTGTGGATCAATCGAACCAGGTTCCGATAAAACCTGACCTCGTTCAACCTCTTCCCGCTTAGTACCGCGCAACAATACCCCTACATTGTCACCTGCCTGACCTTCATCAAGCAGCTTGCGAAACATCTCAACACCCGTACATACCGTCTTCTCAGTGTCGTTAATACCTACAATCTCTACATTATCCCCAACCTTCACTAAACCACGCTCAATACGACCAGTCACCACTGTGCCACGACCCGATATCGAAAATACATCCTCAATCGGCATCAAAAACGTACCATCAACCGCACGCTCAGGCTCAGGTATATAAGAGTCCAGCACCTCTGCTAAACGCACAATAGACTCCTCTCCCATCTCCGACGCCTCTCCCTCCAGCGCCTTCAACGCACTGCCCGTCACAATCGGCGTGTCATCACCAGGAAACTCATACTTGTCCAGCAACTCGCGAACCTCCATCTCAACCAACTCTAAAAGCTCCGCATCATCCACCATATCCGCCTTGTTCAAATACACCACCATATACGGTACACCCACCTGCCGTGCCAGCAATATGTGCTCCCGGGTCTGAGGCATCGGACCATCCGCCGCCGATACCACCAAAATCGCACCATCCATCTGCGCCGCACCCGTAATCATGTTCTTTACATAGTCCGCATGCCCCGGACAATCCACATGCGCATAATGACGCGCCTCCGTCTCATACTCCACGTGCGCAGTCGCTATCGTAATACCACGCTCACGCTCCTCAGGTGCATTGTCAATATCATCAAATGCCTTTACCTCACCACCATACTTGGCACTCAATACCCGCGTCATCGCCGCCGTCAACGTCGTCTTACCATGGTCTACATGACCAATAGTCCCAACATTTACATGCGGCTTGCTTCGCTCAAATTTAACTTTCGCCACTTTCTCTTCCCTCTCGTGATTCAGTGGTTAACTTGCTTTTCTCATCATAACTTCCGTTACACTGGCAGGCGCCGGAAGATACTGACTAAACTCCATGGAATATGTCGCTCTACCCTGTGTCACTGAACGCAAGGAGGTCGCATAACCAAACATTTCAGACAAAGGTACTTCTGCTCTTACAACTTTCCCACTTGGGATTTCATCCATCTCTGAAATCATGCCCCGTCGGGAATTCAGGTCTCCCGTTACGCTCCCCATATATTCTTCAGGTGTAACCACCTCGACACGCATGATGGGCTCAAGCAGCGTAGGGTCTGCTTTTAGGCAACCCCCCCTGAATCCCTGCATGGCCGCCGCTTTAAACGCGTGCTCTGAGGAATCGACATCATGGTAGGACCCATCGTATAGCGTAACCTTTACATCGATTACTGGGTAACCCGCAATCACACCTGAACCCATTGCTTCGACGACACCTTTTTCAACGGCAGGAATATATTCCCGAGGCACAGCGCCGCCTTTAATCGCATCCACAAACTCGAATCCATCACCTTTCTTCTGCGGCTCAATCCGAAGACAGACATGGCCATACTGACCACGCCCACCAGTCTGTTTAGCATGCTTATGCTCCTGCTCAACCGCACGATTCAATGTCTCACGGTAAGCCACCTGTGGCTTGCCAATATTGGCATCAACGCTGAATTCACGGCGTAACCGGTCGATGATGATCTCTAGGTGGAGTTCTCCCATGCCAGAGATGATTGTCTGACCTGATTCATCGTCAGTGAAAACCCTAAAGGACGGGTCTTCTTGCGATAACTTGCCCAGAGCAACGCCAAGTTTTTCCTGATCATTCTTGGTTTTAGGTTCAACTGCTTGCGAGATTACAGGTTCTGGAAATTCCATCCGCTCCAGAGTGATTACATTGGCAGGATCACAGAGGGTATCTCCAGTCGTGATGTTCTTAAGTCCGACTGCTGCTGCAATATCGCCCGCTCGTACCTCACTAATTTCATCCCTTGAGTTTGCATGCATCTGAAGAATACGCCCGATGCGCTCCTTTTTGTCCTTGACTGGGTTGTAGACAGTGTCTCCCGTTTTGAGGATGCCTGAATACACTCTGAAAAAAACCAGTTGGCCAACATATGTATCGGTCATGATCTTGAAGCCCAGTGCTGAAAAGTGCTCATCATCACTTGATTGGCGTGTGGTCTCTGTTTCACCGTCCTCCAGCAGACCACGAATAGCGGGCACCTCTGTCGGGTTCGGCATGTAGTCAATCACAGCATCCAGCAGAGTCTGGACTCCTTTATTCTTAAATGCAGAACCGCATGTCACCAGAACAAGTTCGTTGGCAATCGTTCTCGCACGCAGCCCCGCTTTGATTTCAGCATCTGACAGGACACCCACTTCCAGGTACTTGTCCATCAATTGTTCCGAGGACTCTGCAGCTGCTTCAATCAGTTTTTCACGATACGCTACGCATTGCGCGACCAGTTCGACTGGAACTTCATGTTCTTCAAACTGGGTTCCCATTGTCGACATATCCCAATGAATAGCCTTCATACGTATAAGGTCAACTATTCCAGAAAAGGAATCTTCCGCACCAATTGGCACCTGCAGTGGCAGCGCATTCGATCCGAGACGATCGGATATCTGGTTCACTACACGAAAATAATCGGCGCCAGTGCGGTCCATCTTATTGATAAACGCAAGCCGCGGAACATGGTATGTGTCAGCCTGACGCCAAACTGTTTCTGATTGCGGCTCTACACCACCTACCCCACAGAAAACAGCTACTGCACCATCGAGAACCCGCAGAGACCGCTCCACTTCGATAGTAAAATCAACGTGTCCGGGTGTGTCTATGATATTGACGCGGTGCTCTTCGTAGTCCTGCCGCATACCGCTCCAGAAACAGGTTGTTGCGGCGGAAGTAATTGTGATCCCGCGTTCCTGTTCCTGTTCCATCCAGTCCATGACAGCATTACCGTCGTGAACCTCACCAAGTTTATGAGATATCCCAGTATAGAAAAGGATGCGCTCGGTCGTGGTGGTTTTACCGGCGTCTATGTGGGCCATGATGCCGACATTTCGGTAACGGTTAAGGGGAGTAATCCGTGCCACGTTGTGATATCCAGTCGTCAGTTGAAAAATTTAGAAACGGAAATGGGAAAATGCCTTATTTGCTTCTGCCATACGATGAACTTCATCTTTCTTACGAGCTGCCCCACCCCGTTTTTCAGCTGCATCCATCAACTCCCCGGCCAACCTTTGTGTCATGGACTTTTCACTGCGATTTCTTGCAGAGTCCACCAGCCAACGCATAGCCAGCGCATTACGACGACTGGGTCGTACTTCTACAGGGACCTGATAAGTTGCACCACCTACCCGACGACTTTTAACTTCTACCACTGGTCGAATGTTATCTAATGCTTCGTAAAACACATCGAGTGGCTTTTCTGCCCCGCGCTCACTAATAATATCCAGCGCACCATAGATGATTCGCTCGGCGATCGATTTCTTGCCGTCGAGCATCATTACATTTATGAACTTGGCGACTGTCTGATCCCCAAATTTGGGATCCGGCAGAATAGTCCGTTTTGGTACTTCTCTTCTTCTAGGCATCTAGCTTCGGTTCCGTTATGTTTCAGTCGACCCGGTTCGCTGAACCGGACCCGACACCTATTTGCTGTCCCGACATCCCGCTAAACGGCTACAACATGTGTGCTACCCGCCACACATGTGCAAAGTGACAGCAACCAACAAGGCATGCCCAATAGCAGTGAACACCGCCATTGCGCACAGTCCGGTGAGACAGCCTTTTGTCGCTAGCAACCGGTAAGCCACCTTCGCGACTTCTGCAGCGATCCTTTATCAGGCAAGATCGCTTTTTTTCACCGTGACCAATTAGCCAAGTTGGTCAATTTTCGGTTAATGTATTCCGGCCTCAACACCTGACCGGAACCTAATCACTACGACTTCGGTTTTTTCGCTCCATACTTTGACCGACCCTGCCGGCGCTCTCCAACTCCCGAGGTATCAAGCGTCCCCCGAACAGTATGGTAGCGAACGCCTGGTAAATCTTTGACTCTCCCACCCCGGATCAGAACCACTGAGTGTTCCTGGAGATTGTGCCCTTCTCCACCGATGTAGCTTGTCACCTCATAGCCATTCGTTAATCGAACGCGTGCAACTTTTCGCAGTGCCGAATTGGGTTTCTTCGGCGTAGTCGTGTAAACACGGGTACAGACCCCCCTTTTCTGCGGGCATGAAGCCAGAGCCGGCACGTTACTTTTCTTGACCTGCCGTGACCGCGATTTTCTGACGAGTTGATTTATTGTTGGCACTGTTTAAGACCCGTTCCTGTTCGGCCGATCCACCAGCTCAATGTAGCCGGGAAAGGGGCGCGATTCTAGGCAGATAAACGATTTTTGTCAAGAAATCGCCGCCCTCAACATCCAGTCCTTGTATCATGCTTCGGCAACCTCAGATGCTTGCTGTTCCTGATCACCGGTAAAATCTGTGCTGAAACTCAATTCAACAAGTTCTGGCTTCTCAGTGTCTTTCTCCTCACGTTTACGCTTGCGCTCCTCATGATATGCAAGCCCGGTCCCTGCAGGTATCAATCGACCCACGATGACATTCTCTTTAAGACCTCGAAGGTGATCGACCTTTCCCTGCATGGACGCCTCGGTTAGAACGCGTGTCGTCTCCTGGAACGATGCTGCTGAGATAAACGACTCCGTACTCAAAGAAGCCTTGGTGATACCGAGAAGCACCGGTTCAAAAACCGCCGGTTCTTTCCCATCCGCAACCAATTGCTCATTCTCACCAAGAAGCGTTGCCCGTTCGATCTGATCGTTCAGCAGATACCCGGTATCACCACTTTCAGCGATCCGGACTTTCCGCAACATCTGCCGAATGATCACTTCGATGTGTTTGTCGTTGATCTTCACACCCTGCAAGCGGTATACATCCTGCACCTCGTTGACTATGTAAGCAGTCACTTCCTTCACGCCAAGCAATGCCAATATATCTGACGCGATTGGAGGACCCTCCACCACTTCGTCACCTCTTTCGATGTGCTCACCATCAAATACAGTGATAGGGCGACCCTTTGGTATCTGCATCTCGTGCTCTTCGTTGTCTTCAGTCGTGATCACCAGCCTTATCTTGGTTTTCACCTCTTTACCGAAGGACACAACACCACTATGAGTTGCAAGTATCGCTGGCTCTTTGGGCTTACGCGCTTCAAACAGTTCGGCCACCCGGGGTAGACCACCTGTAATATCCCGGGTCTTGGATCCCTCTTGCGGTATTCGAGCAAGAACGTCCCCCGCCTCGACCTTGTCACCATTCTCAATGGTTATTGATGCGCCTGGTAGGATCTGGTAGCTAGCCTCTTTTTCCGAACCGGGTATGATTTTTGGTTTTCCCCGACCGTCTACCAACTCGATCGTCGGCTTGATGTCCTGCGCGGTACCTCGGCGCTGCTTGCTATCAAGCACCAGATAGGTCGTCGTCCCTGTCAATTCGTCTGTCTGCTGGCTGACAGAGATACCCTCGACTATATTGTCGAACCGGACTTTTCCGGCAACTTCAGTAATGATGGGATGCGTGTGCGGTTCCCAGGCAGCAATGACCTGACCGCTGGTCACTTCGTCACCACTATCAACTCTCACCCCCGCACCGTAAGGAACCTTATAACGCTCACGGTCAACACCATGAATATCATGAACAATAAGCTCGCCCGATCGGGAGACGACTACATTGTGACCGTTCTTCTTTCGAACTGAACGGATCCTGCTGAACGACACGGTACCATTGTTCTTAACTTCAACATGACTCGACGCTGCTGTTCTAGACGCAGCACCACCGATATGAAACGTACGCATGGTCAACTGAGTACCGGGCTCACCGATACTCTGCGCTGCCATCACGCCCACCGCTTCACCCCTGTTAACCACATGCCCGCGTGCTAAATCTCTACCATAACAGGTGGAACACACGCCATAACGGGTCTCACAAGTCACTGGTGAGCGCACCATAACCTGATTGACGTTGTGTTCTTCAAACAGTAGAACAGTTTCTTCATCAACTATCCCGTTCGCCGGCAACAGTTGTTGGCCATCTACTGGGCTGACTACCTCTTCGGCAACTGACCGACCTAGAATTCGATCAGCTAGCGGTATCACCACCTCACCACCCTGAACAATTGCTTCACGTTGCAGACCATTGGCCGTTCCACAGTCATCTTCGGTAATCACGAGGTCCTGGCAGACATCAACCAGGCGACGTGTCAGGTAACCGGAGTTTGCTGTCTTCAGTGCCGTGTCCGCCAGGCCCTTACGGGCACCATGTGTTGAAATAAAGTACTGCAGAACATTGAGACCTTCTCTGAAGTTCGCTGTAATCGGTGTCTCGATGATTGAACCGTCCGGTTTCGCCATCAGGCCACGCATCCCGGCAAGTTGTCGTATCTGGGCATGACTGCCCCTGGCTCCGGAATCCGCCATCATGTAGATTGAGTTAAACGATTCCTGATCAACTTCTTGCTTTTGTGCATTCACAACCTTTTCGACTTTGAGTTGATCCATCATCGATTTGGCAACGTCATCACTGGCGTGGGTCCAGATATCAACGACTTTGTTGTAGCGCTCTCCATCGGTCAGCAATCCAGAGCCATACTGCTCCTGAATTGACTTTACTTCGCTTTCCGCCTTGACCAGGACATCGGCCTTGTTAGCCGGGACCATCATGTCATCTACGCCAATAGAAACACCTGCCTTAGCTGCCATCGAAAACCCGGCATACATCAACTGGTCACAAAAAATAACAGTGTCTTTTAAACCGACTTTCCGATAACACTCATCAATCAGACTTGATATTGCCCGTTTCTTCATCACCTGGTTGACCAGTTCGAAAGGGAGTCCTTTGGGCAGAATTTCTGACAACAATGCACGGCCCGCCGTAGTCTCGTAAAGTGCTGTAAAGCTTTCAAGATCTCCATCGGCAGTGACTCGTGACTGTGTAATGCGAGCTTTGATGCACGCATGCAACGACAGCACGCCGGCGTCAAGTCCTCGTCGAACCTCGAGCACATCGGAAAAGACCATGCCCTCGCCTGGTTCATTCACTTTTTCACGAGTCATGTAATAAAGACCCAACACGATGTCCTGCGACGGAACAATAATTGGGTCGCCATTGGCCGGTGACAGAATATTGTTTGAGGACATCATCAGTGATCGTGCTTCCAGTTGAGCCTCAACTGATAACGGAACATGCACCGCCATCTGGTCACCATCAAAGTCCGCGTTATAGGGTGTACAGACCAGGGGGTGCAGTTGGATCGCCTTTCCTTCAATCAGTATGGGTTCGAAAGCCTGGATCCCCAGTCGATGCAGCGTTGGTGCACGATTCAAAAGTACGGGGTGCTCACGAATAACTTCATCGAGAATATCCCACACCTCAGGCTCTTCCATCTCGACCATTTTTTTGGCTTGCTTAATCGTTGAAGCCAGCGCTCGCATCTCCAGTTTATGAAAGATGAAGGGCTTAAAGAGTTCCAGTGCCATCTTCTTGGGCAAACCACACTGATGCAGTTTGAGTGTCGGCCCGACTACGATCACCGAACGACCGGAGTAATCGACACGTTTTCCCAGAAGGTTATGACGGAAACGGCCCTGTTTACCCTTGATCATGTCTGCCAGGGACTTCAACTGGCGTTTGTTGGGACCCGTCACAGCCTTTCCTCGGCGACCGTTATCAAGCAGTGCATCGACCGACTCCTGCAACATGCGTTTCTCATTGCGGACGATGATGTCCGGCGCATTCAAATCGAGCAGTCGACGCAAGCGATTGTTACGGTTGATTACACGTCGATACAGATCATTGAGGTCTGAGGTCGCAAATCGACCCCCTTCAAGAGGCACCAAAGGCCGCAGGTCCGGGGGTAGCACCGGCAGAACCTCCATGATCATCCATTCCGGCTTATTCCCGGAATGGATAAACGCTTCGACAACTTTAAGTCGTTTGATCAGTTTTTTGGTCTTTGTCTCGGATGTCGACTCAGCAAGTTGCTCGCGCAGTAGCGCAGACTCCATTTTAGGATCCAGTGCTTTCAATAATTCCTTGATCGCCTCGGCACCCATACCTGCGTCGAAGTCTGCACCGTATTCTTCGACGGCTTCATAGTAGGCATCCTCAGTCAGCAACGTGCTGGTTTCAAGTTCAGTCATCCCAGGATCAGTAACTACATAAGCCTCGAAGTACAGGACACGCTCGATCTCCCGCACGGTCATATCGAGTAATACACCCAACCGGGATGGCAAGGACTTCAAAAACCAGATATGAGCTACCGGGCTAGCCAATTCGATGTGGCCCATGCGTTCTCGGCGTACTTTGGACAATGTGACCTCAACGCCACACTTCTCACAAATGACGCCTCGGTGCTTCAAGCGTTTGTATTTACCACATAAGCACTCGTAGTCACTGATCGGTCCAAACAGCTTTGCACAAAAAAGTCCATCGCGCTCTGGCTTGAAAGTGCGGTAATTTATGGTCTCGGGTTTCTTAACTTCACCCCAAGACCAGGAGCGTATCTTGTCTGGTGATGCAAGTCCGATCCTAATCGAATCAAAGTCTTCTTCTACGACATTGTGCTTTCCGAACTGGCTGAACATACGTGACAAGTCATTCATAAAATTCCCCGAGCTTTAAATCTGTGGTGGGCATAGATGGCAAGTGATTCCGCACTGATTTACCGTCCCTGCCGCCGTTCGATGTTCAGGCCTAGCGCCCTGATCTCTTTTTCCAATACATTGAATGATTCGGGTACAGCAGCTTCCATGCGATGGTCACCCCTGACAATGTTTTCATACATCGCCGTTCGACCGACCACATCGTCTGATTTGACCGTCAGCATTTCCTGCAGGGTATAAGAAGCCCCATAAGCTTCTAGCGCCCAGACCTCCATTTCGCCAAATCGTTGACCACCAAACTGCGCCTTACCGCCCAAGGGTTGCTGCGTGATGAGACTATAGGGACCAGTTGAACGGGCATGCATCTTGTCATCGACAAGATGATTAAGCTTAAGCATGTACATGTAGCCTACAGTCACTGGACGATCGAATTTTTCACCCGTTCTACCGTCAATCAACAACGTTTGTCCACTTTCCGGTAACCCCGCCAATTTGAGCATCTGCTTGATTTCAGCTTCCGACGCCCCATCGAATACCGGCGTCGCGATAGGCACGCCACCGCGTAAATTATCCGCCAGCTCGATAACTTCATCATCTGAAAGTGCATCAAGGTCTTCAGTCCCTTCGGCGTGCTTATAGATGTCCACCAGCTTTTTACGGACATCAGACGGCGCCGCCTGACTATCAATCATATTCCCAATCTGGCGGCCCAAATGGTTTGATGCCCAGCCCAAGTGAGTCTCCAACACTTGTCCCACATTCATCCGTGATGGCACGCCCAGTGGGTTAAGTACAATATCCACCGTAGTTCCATCCTCAAGATATGGCATATCTTCGACTGGAACGATCTTTGAGATCACACCTTTATTGCCGTGCCGACCAGCGATCTTGTCTCCGGGTTGCATTCGACGTTTGACCGCGACAAACACCTTAACCAGCTTCAACACACCCGGTGAAAGGTCATCGCCAGCTTCAAGCTTTCTTCGCTTCTCTTCAAAAAATTGATCGAAGTGCCGCGCCTGTTCTTTGAGTTGGTCACGAATTCCTTCCAATACTGTATTCGCTGCCTCATCGCGTAACCGGATTTCAAACCACTTATCGCGTGGCAGTTCCTGGAGATAGGGTCTGCTTACCTTATCGCCAGCCTTCAGGTCACCTGGTCCACCTTCAGCGACCTTGCCGCTGAGCAGTCGGGCAATGCGGTCGTAAGTATCGTCCTCGACAATTTTTTGCTGATCGTGGAGATCCTTCTTGATTCCTGCAAGTTCGTCAGCCTCATTAGCCAGTGCGCGAGCATCCTTGTCGACACCATCTCGCGTGAACACCTGGACATCGATGACTGTACCGGACATGCCTGAGGGCATCTTCAGCGATGTATCCTTAACGTCGGATGCCTTTTCGCCGAAAATCGCGCGTAAAAGCTTCTCTTCTGGTGTGAGCTGAGTTTCACCCTTTGGCGTGACCTTCCCGACCAGGATGTCCCCTGGCTCTACTTCTGCACCGATATAAACGATCCCGGACTCATCAAGTCGAGATAAAGCGGACTCACCGACATTGGGTATATCGCGGGTCACATCCTCAGAACCCAGTTTCGTATCACGTGCGTAACAACTGAGTTCCTCAATATGGATTGAGGTATATACATCGTCCTTCACCAAGCGCTCTGAAATCAGTATGGAATCTTCAAAGTTGTAGCCATGCCAGGGCATAAACGCAATCAGTACATTCCTTCCTAATGCCAGTTCGCCCAAATCTGTAGACGGTCCATCTGCGAGCACGTCATTCTTGGCGATACGGTCACCGACCCTGACTAGTGGGCGCTGATTGATTGTCGTGTTTTGATTCGAGCGAGTGTACTTAATGAGATTGTAGATATCGACACCCGAATCGCTCGCACCCACTTCCTTGTCGTCAACTTTGACAACGATTCTTGAGGAATCCACTGCGTTGACTACGCCCGACCTTTGTGCAATCACCACGACCCCTGAATCGGTAGCTACTATTCGCTCCATACCAGTACCCACTAATGGCGTTTCCGTCTGCAGAGTCGGCACAGCCTGACGCTGCATATTAGAACCCATCAAAGCCCGGTTAGCGTCATCGTGCTCAAGAAATGGGATCAGCGATGCTGCAACCGACACGATCTGCGATGGCGCAATGTCGATATAGTCGATCTTATCCGGTGTCGACAACGTAAATTCATTCTGATAACGACAGGAAACTAGATCGTCGATCAACCGGCCTTTGTCATCGACTCGCGCATTGGCCTGGGCGATGACATAGCCGCCTTCTTCTATCGCCGATAGGTACGTGATCTCGTCGGTCACGGTCTGCTCCGCTATCTTGCGGTAAGGTGTTTCCAGAAAACCATACTCATTGGTACGGGCATAGACCGCCAGAGAATTAATCAAACCGATATTTGGGCCCTCAGGCGTTTCGATCGGACAGACCCGACCGTAATGAGTCGGGTGTACATCACGAACCTCAAATCCTGCTCTTTCACGCGTCAATCCGCCTGGGCCCAGAGCAGAAACGCGCCGCTTATGGGTCACTTCTGAAAGAGGGTTGGTCTGATCCATAAATTGAGACAGCTGGCTCGATCCAAAGAACTCTTTGATCACCGCTGATACAGGTTTCGCGTTAATCAGGTCTTGTGGAGTGAGATTTTCAGATTCCGCCATCGATAAACGCTCACGTACTGCTCGTTCTACTCGCACCAACCCAATTCGGAACTGATTTTCCACCAATTCACCAACCGAACGAACTCTCCGATTGCCCAGATTATCGATGTCATCGGTTTCACCTTGGCCATTTTTCAGTGACACCAAAACTTTGATCACATCGACGATGTCCTGCTGGCTGAGCGTTCCAGGGCCTTCATCACTGGTCCTGTCTAAACGCCGATTCATCTTCATCCGCCCAACAGCAGAAAGATCATAACGATCAATATTGAAAAACAAGTTGCGGAACAGTTGCTCGGCTGAGTCTTTGGTGGGTGGCTCTCCGGGACGCATCATTCGGTAGATTTCGACCTGTGCTTCAAGCGCATTGTGGCTAGGATCGACCCGCAGGGTTTCTGAAATGTACGGACCATGGTCTAGATCGTTGGTGTAGATCGTCTCAAATTCGACCAATCCCGCTGCCCTGAGACTTTCCAGAAGTTCACCGGTGATTTGATCGTTTGCACTGGCCAGCAATTCACCTGTCGAAGTGTCTACCTGATCCCGCGACAGTGACCGTCCGAGCAGAAATGAATCCGGTACTTTTATTTCTTCTAGCCCTGCTTTTTCCAGATCTCGGATGTGCCGTGCTGTTAAGCGTTTTTCTGCTTCTACAATCACCGTGCCCCGAGTATTGACAATATCAAAATCCAATTCCTGACCTCGCAGGCGATCTGCAACAAGCGAAATTGTGGCTCCCTCGGGTTGAAGTTGGACACGGTCTGTTTCAAAAAACAAGGCCAGAATTTCCTCGGTCGAGTAATCTAGCGCCCGCAAAACGATCGTAGCGGGAAGCTTCCGCCTGCGATCAATACGTACGAACAGCAAGTCTTTCTGATCATATTCAAAATCCAGCCACGATCCGCGATACGGAATGACCCGCGCGTTGAAAAGAAGCTTGCCTGACGAATGAGTTTTCCCCTTATCATGATCAAAAAACACACCTGGAGAGCGATGGAGCTGTGAGACAATTACTCGCTCGGTCCCGTTAATCACAAAAGTCCCATTTTCTGTCATCAAAGGCATTTCACCCATGTAGACTTCTTGTTCTTTCATGTCGTGAAGTGTCTTTGCGCCACCTGACTCGCTCTTTTCAAACACAATGAGGCGCAACGTTGCGTATAGCGGCGCAGAATAAATCAAACCGCGTTGTTGACACTCCCGCACATCAAATGTGGGCTGGCCCAAACGGTACCCAACAAAGTCCAGCGAAGCAGCACCACTGTAACTCTCGATAGGAAATACTGATTTGAAGGCTGCCTGAAGACCTTCATCAATCCTCTGCATCGGCGTAACACCTTCTTGTAGGAGCTTGCGGTAGGATGACTTCTGGATCTCCAACAAGTTCGGGACAGTCGAACTGCCTGGGCGTTTGCTGAAGCTTTTACGGATCCGTTTCTTTTCAGTAAAGGAATAGCTCATTTATTGCTCTCTATCGTACGATGGGACTTGGGTGAAATACGGCAATTCCGGCAGCGGGCCGCTTTTCACAATAAAAAGGCGAAGTTGGCTGATAGGCGACGCTAGCAGCCAACCCAGTCTTTGAAACCCGACTTTGCAAGGGAAGCACCAGGAAACCGGAGTTACTTGACCTCAACGGTTCCGCCAGCATCCTCCAGCTGTTTTTTCAACTCCTCGGCTTCATCTTTGGGAACACCTTCCTTGATCGGTGCAGGCGCAGATTCAACCAGGTCTTTAGCTTCCTTCAGGCCAAGACTGGTAATCGCCCGGACTGCCTTAATCACGCCAACCTTCTTATCACCAAATGAGGACAAGACGACGTCGAATTCGGTTTGTTCCTCCGAATCGCCTCCATCTGCCGCAGCAGCTGCAGGTGCCGCCACAGCAACGGCAGCCGCTGCTGAAACACCAAATTTTTCTTCCATGTCATTGATGAGCTCAGACAGTTCAAGCACCGACATTTCAGAAATTGCACTCAAAATTTCTTCACGGGACATCACAGTTTCTCCTGATATTAGGGATTGCTCTTGCTAGAGTATCCAGCTCCCATTAAGCAAGCTCGGCCTGTCTGCTATCTCTGTAGGCAGCCATGGTTCGAACCAGCTTTCCGGGCACTTCATTCAGTGTACGAACAAACTTTTCCAGTGGCGCATTCATTGTCGCCATCAGGGTAGCCAGCAGTTCATCTCGACCAGGCAGTTTCGCCAACATCTGGATCGTGCTCTTGTCGATCAGGTCACCATTCATGACACCGACCATTATCTTGAGCGCTTCGTGATCCTTGGCAAATTTGCTTACCACTTTTGCCACTGCTATTGGGTCGCCTGCGGATGAGATGAGAACCGGACCCACGAAGTGATCAGTCAAACACTCGAATGGCGTTCCAGAAACACTGCGTCTGGCCAAGGTGTTTTTAACCACCCGGATGTCAACGCCATTGTTTCTGGCTTCACTACGTAGTTCGGTAATCTGCGCGACACTGAGTCCTCGATACTCAGCCAGTACAGCAGCTTGGGCTGCAGAAAAAATCTGCACAGCCTCGCTAACAACGGCCTTTTTCTGATCAATACTGAGACTCATGAAGCATTTACTCCCCAGTTACTCGTTTAACATATGGTGTCCTGATCGGTCCTTAACCGATACCGGGGCACCGCCTGCGTAGGCTGGCAAGTAGCCAATTAAGCTTGTCCGGCGAAAGCCAGTCACAGCGCCTACGGTCTTCGACGAACTTCGCCTGGAATACTGCCCAGGCCAAGCCCCTCAAACCACACGACCTCACCCAGCAAAAGTAGTTCGGTCGACTTTTACACCCGGACCCATCGTGGTCGACAGAGTGACACGTTTGAAATACTGGCCTTTGGCGCCAGAGGGCTTTGCTTTGTTCAGCGCGCCCACCAATGCCATAAGGTTTTCCTTAAGATCGTCCTGTTGAAAGGACGCTTTACCTATTGGGCAGTGCACAACGCCCGCCTTATCTATTCGAAATTGAACTTGACCCGCCTTCGCATTTTCGACAGCTTTCGCAACATCCTGGGTCACCGTACCCACTTTAGGATTGGGCATCAGGCCGCGTGGTCCCAACACCTGACCTAATTTTCCGACCACACGCATGGTGGCAGGCGTCGCGATACAGACATCGAATTTGATCTCACCACCCTGAATTGTTTCAGCCAGGTCATCCAGGCCGACGATGTCCGCGCCTGCTGCCTGAGCCGCTTCGGCATCAGAGCCCTCGGCAAAAACCGCGACCTTTACTGTTTTTCCAGTGCCGCGTGGTAATACTGTCGCACCGCGAACATTCTGATCGGATTGTTTAGCGTTTATACCCAAATTAATAGCAACATCTATTGTTTCGTCGAACTTTGCCGATGCGGTCTCTTTGATCTTCAACAACGCATCATCCAGGCTGTAGAATGTCTGTGGATCCAGCGATTCTGTCGCTTTCTGATAACGCTTGCCCCTTTTTGACATATCAAACCCCCTCGGTTTCGATACCCATGCTTCGGGCACTGCCGGCAATGATGCGAACAGCCTGATCAATATCATAGGCACTGAGATCGGGCATCTTCGCTTTTGCTATTTCCTCGAGCTGAGTGCGTCCAACCTTGCCAACCTTTTCCCGATGGGGTTCACCGCTACCCTTCTCAACACCAGCTGCGCGCTTTAAAAGCACCGATGCAGGCGGTGTTTTCTTGATGTACGAAAAGCTTTTATCGCTGTATACCGTAATCAGGACTGGGATCGGCAGTCCTGGTTCAACATCCTGAGTATCGGCGTTAAATGCCTTACAGAATTCCATGATGTTCAGGCCGTGCTGACCCAACGCAGGCCCAACAGGTGGGCTTGGTTTAGCACCAGCGGCCGGGACATGCAGCTTTATATACGTATGTACCTTCTTTGCCATCGCGTTACTCCCTCGGGTCCTGACGCCTTTCGGCTCCCCTTTAATATTGGCCAGTGCTTTCCACGCACTGGCAGTTTCAGCCTTTTTCGACCTGGCTGAAATTCAACTCGACCGGCGTTGACCGACCAAAAATTGATACGGAAACCTTGAGTTTGCTCTTTTCGAAATTTACGTCTTCTACAGTCCCGCTAAATTCCTTAAATGGTCCATCAATCACCCGAACCACCTCGCCTGGTGCGAAGGTATATTTAGGCCGCGGGTGTTCTGCCCCCTCCTGAACCTGTAGCAGGATCGTCTCAGCTTCACGATCAGATATGGGCACGGGCTTTGAGCCACTGCCGCCAATGAACCCTGATACCCGGGGCACCGATTTCACCAGATGCCAGGTTTCATCATTCATATTCATATGAACCAGGACATAGCCAGGGAAGAACTTTCGCTCGCTGGTTCTTTTCTGGCCATTTCGCAACTCAACAACCTGTTCGGTGGGTACTTCTACCTCACCAAAATGTGCCTCCATACCAGCCCGAGCAATGTGCTCCTTCAACGATTTCTGTACGTGCTTTTCAAATCCGGAAAAAGCCTGAATCACGTACCACCGCATATCTTCATTAATTTCGACTGTCATTTAACTACCCAACCCCAAAACCAGTTCATAAATCGCCCAAAAAGACAGTGCATCCAGCAGCCACAAATAGATACCGACAACCAGTACCATCAATATAACCACCAGCGTCGACTGCATCGTCTCCCGACGACTCGGCCAGATCACCTTACGTATTTCGGCACGCGTTCCAATCGCAAACTGCCAGGCGTTCTTGCCCGGCATCGACGTCAGAGCAACCCCAGCCGCAACAACCACACTCACGACAACAATCAGCGCACGCAAGAGCGCAGACATATCGCCGAACGCATAAAACACCGCGATGCCGGCGATGATGACAACTACGGCCGCGATCAACTTTAGGTTATCGACCAATCCTTATCTGCCTCAGAATCTGGCAGGCCAGGAGGGAATCGAACCCCCAACCTGCGGTTTTGGAGACCGCCGCTCTGCCAATTGAGCTACTGGCCTAAAAAAGTTCGTGTCCAGCTTGGCGAGTAACCCTTATTCCTACCCTGCTATCCGATGATCTTAGTGACGACACCAGCACCCACAGTACGACCACCTTCCCGAATAGCGAAACGTAATCCCTCTTCCATCGCTATAGGCACAATCAACTGCGCCTTCAAATTCACATTGTCACCAGGCATCACCATCTCTATGTCAGAGGGCAACTCACACTGCCCCGTCACGTCCGTCGTACGAAAATAAAACTGAGGCCGATATCCCTGGAAAAATGGCGTGTGACGACCTCCTTCCTCCTTCGACAAAATATAAACCTCAGCTTCAAAATGCGTGTGTGGATCAATCGAACCAGGTTCCGATAAAACCTGACCTCGTTCAACCTCTTCCCGCTTAGTACCGCGCAACAATACCCCTACATTGTCACCTGCCTGACCTTCATCAAGCAGCTTGCGAAACATCTCAACACCCGTACATACCGTCTTCTCAGTGTCGTTAATACCTACAATCTCTACATTATCCCCAACCTTCACTAAACCACGCTCAATACGACCAGTCACCACTGTGCCACGACCCGATATCGAAAATACATCCTCAATCGGCATCAAAAACGTACCATCAACCGCACGCTCAGGCTCAGGTATATAAGAGTCCAGCACCTCTGCTAAACGCACAATAGACTCCTCTCCCATCTCCGACGCCTCTCCCTCCAGCGCCTTCAACGCACTGCCCGTCACAATCGGCGTGTCATCACCAGGAAACTCATACTTGTCCAGCAACTCGCGAACCTCCATCTCAACCAACTCTAAAAGCTCCGCATCATCCACCATATCCGCCTTGTTCAAATACACCACCATATACGGTACACCCACCTGCCGTGCCAGCAATATGTGCTCCCGGGTCTGAGGCATCGGACCATCCGCCGCCGATACCACCAAAATCGCACCATCCATCTGCGCCGCACCCGTAATCATGTTCTTTACATAGTCCGCATGCCCCGGACAATCCACATGCGCATAATGACGCGCCTCCGTCTCATACTCCACGTGCGCAGTCGCTATCGTAATACCACGCTCACGCTCCTCAGGTGCATTGTCAATATCATCAAATGCCTTTACCTCACCACCATACTTGGCACTCAATACCCGCGTCATCGCCGCCGTCAACGTCGTCTTACCATGGTCTACATGACCAATAGTCCCAACATTTACATGCGGCTTGCTTCGCTCAAATTTAACTTTCGCCACTTTCTCTTCCCTCTCGTGATTCAGTGGTTAACTTAGACCGAAATACCAATTCCGGTATCCTGTTTTCTGGAGCCCACAACTGGATTCGAACCAGTGACCCCCTCCTTACCATGGAGGTGCTCTACCGACTGAGCTATGTGGGCACTTTGTCCTAGTGGAGCGGGTGATGGGGATCGAACCCACATCATCAGCTTGGAAGGCTGAGGTTCTACCATTGAACTACACCCGCTCTGAGCATTTCAGTCTCCTGATAAAACCTCGTTCTGATTGAACAGGTGCAACTCTGTTGGCCACCGTAAAGCCTACTGGCGACCACCTGGTGGAGGGGGGAGGATTCGAACCTCCGAAGGCTGAGCCAACAGATTTACAGTCTGCCCCCTTTGACCGCTCGGGAACCCCTCCTGGAATCCACAAACGGCTGATTTTCTCTAAATTACGCCGAGTCGTCAATAGATTACGGCCGTTTTCGAGCCCGTTTTACCCAGACATCCCGGCCAAGACCCCACCCTGTCACTGTCCACCCATGCTGATCTGGATGGGGCGCGGGATTCTATACGACAGAGCGAGCGCCGTACAGCCTGTTACTGGCTGAATCGCTTGCACGGACTGTAAGCGATGAATAGGGATACGGTCAGTCAGGAATCGGAACGAGCCCGAAAGACAGGATTTTCCGGGAAATTGGAGCCCGCAGGGGGATTCGAACCTCCGACCTGCTGATTACAAATCAGCTGCTCTGCCAACTGAGCTATGCGGGCTTGATCAGTCCGTCAGAAGGTGGATTGTGACTGCCAAGACACAGCAAAGTCCAGGACATCGCTGTGCTATAGGCAATCGTTTGGGGCGACTGCGGCCGCTAAAGACACACAACTTCTATGAGTTGGCACCACAAGGCACTGCAGCCAGGCGCACCATCGTATCAGCCCAATCGAGCGCTGCCAGGCTCTGCCGACGTTCTTCATTCACGACATCTGAGACTTCAAGCCAGCGTAAAGGACCCAGCGTTCTGACTTCAGCTTTTGCGTTTGCCGCAAGGCCCAGCGCAGTCAGTTCCGCCACATAGCGTCCAGCTTCTTCACCCTGCGAAAACATCTGTATAGATAATAGTGTGCCAGCTTCATCTTGATGGACATAATGATTCAAGCCCATCTGATCTAGCTTCCTGGCGGACTGATCCTGTTCAATTGTGCTGTTGAACGGCCCCAGGTAAACCCGAAAAGTTCTAAGCTCTCGGGCACTGATTACATTTCGTGTAAAACCATAGCCTCTATTGACTAGCAGGCGCGAAGCTCGAGAGTACATCTCTTCGGTCGCGAACGGCCCTACACGCAAACAATCAACCAACACTGGGCGGCCACGCCTTGCATTTCGCTCGTGCAATAACTCCATCGCTCGCTCATTCAGGTTCGGCATTGCGTCAGGAAGAGTCACGCTGCTCTGTACAGGGTGCCCCGTTACCCACAAATAAAGAATCACATTCACAAGAGCCAACGACATAAAGACCCATTTCATCTGTCGGACCCAGGACAGTTAGGGAAGAGATTTCCGATGAAGTGGCAAAGTGTCCCGTTGCTACAATAGAACGCTTGTTCGAGCAAAGTCCCCCCTGTAAACACTAGACTGTTTCGCTATTCGGCTTGTCAGGAGCCGCCGGTTGCGGAATTATCTCACCTGTCACTATGGATTCAACCCGGTGATCATCGAGCCGTACCTGGTACGCCCCACTGGTATCGACCCCAAGGGCATCCCCCTCAACAGTTCTGTTATCTATTTTAGCCCTAACTCGTAATCCGGCATACGCATCACAGGCGTTCCAAGCCTCGACATCGCCTGAAAATCCGTTACGGTCGAATGTTTCCAGAGTCCGGCTCAGATCCGCAATGATCAACGCAATCAACCGAGTGCGGTCTACAGGAACTGCACACAAGTCCACTAAATTAGCGACAAGTCTGTCAAGACGATTTGTAATCACCGCCGGATTCTTCAGATTAACCCCAATCCCAACAACCACCGTACAACGATGATCTGGGCCGCTCAGAACATCAACCAGAATTCCCGCAAGTTTCCCATGGTCACAAACTATATCGTTGGGCCATTTGAGCTGCAGGCTCTCTACACCGAAGGTCCGTAATCGTCGGAGCAGTGTTAGACCCACAGAAAGGCTTAAGCCCCCGACACGCTTTGCTGTTCTATCCATTTGCCAGGCCATGGACAGCATGATGTTTCGGCAGGGCACACCCAGCCACGTACGTCCCCGTCGACCCCGACCCTGACTCTGAAATTCCGTAACGCAGGTTCTGCCGTGCAGAATATCCCGATCCGGCCACTCAAGTAGACGCTCACTGGTGGAATCTACTTCTCCCAGGACCTCTAACCGATCTTCGATCAATAGACCTTTTGAACGCAGTTCTTCCCGTAACCGATTTTCATCAACGAACTGAAGTGACTCGGTCAACTGATACCCTGTTCCTGGCAGATCTGAAATCCCGAATTCCCAATCTCGAAGGGCCCTCACACAATTGTCCACAGCACTAACAGAAATCCCAAGCTGCCTGGCCAATTCACGTCCAGAGACCGATCCATTGTTCTGCAAAAACCTCAAGATCTCAATGTGATGCTTCATGTAGAACCCACATCCAATTTCCCTTTTAGCCGTGCCAGCTTTTCACGGATTCGGATTTCCAGTCCACTGTCGACCGGTTCGTAGTAGGTTCTGCCCAGGAGTTCTTCCGGCAGGTAAGTCTGCCCTTGAGAATACTGGTCCGGCTCATCGTGTGCATATCGATAACCTTTACCGTGTTCAAGTTGCTGTGCCAGCTTTGTGGGAGCATTTCGCAGGTGTACGGGCACGTCCAATGTCCCAAAATCGGTAGTATCTGCACTGGCTGCATTGAAGCCCTTATAAACCGCGTTGCTCTTCGGAGCACAGGCAAGATAGACCGTCGCCTGCGCTAGAGCCAACTCCCCTTCCGGAGTACCCAATCGTTCGTAAGCCTCGGCACTGTTCAAGGCCAGAGTCAGCGCCCTCGGATCGGCGTTGCCAACATCTTCACTGGCAACTCTTATCAGTCGGCGCGCGATGTAACGGGGGTCGCAACCGGCTTCCAGCATGCGAACCAGCCAGTACAGCGATGCATCAGGATCGGTACCGCGAATAGATTTATGAAGTGCCGAAATCTGGTCATAAAAATAATCACCGCCGCGGTCGAAACGACGCGTTGTTGCACCAGTAATATCTGGCAACATGTCTTCAGTAATACGGACGTTACCGTCATCATCTATGCCAAGCTGAACCGCCACTTCCAGAAAGTTGAGCAATCGCCGTGCATCGCCATCTGCAGCTCTGATAAGTGCGCTGACCATGCTATCGTTGAGTTCAACCCGCATTCTGCCTACGCCTTTTTCCTTATCAGTTAGTGCCCGGTCAAGGACTCGTCGTAGTTCAATATCTACTAATGGTTTAAGTACATATACGCGAAGCCTGGAAAGTAGTGCATTGTTCAGCTCGAATGCTGGGTTTTCAGTCGTTGCACCAACCAGTATCAAGGTGCCATCCTCTACATGCGGCAGGAATGCATCCTGCTGCGCCTTATTGAATCGGTGGACCTCGTCGAGAAACAAAACTGTCTCACCGTCATGATCCTTGGCTTCACTGACCACGGCTCGTACATCCTTAACACCCGAAGTGACAGCCGAAAGCATCTGGAAGCGGGCACCGCAGGATCCTGCCATAAGTCGCGCGAGGGTAGTTTTTCCAGTTCCGGGTGGCCCCCACAAGATCATCGAATGCAGACGTCCCGCTTCCACACATTCTCGAAGTGCACGACCAGGTGCAAGTAGATGAGATTGACCAACAAACTCAGCGAGACCTTGCGGGCGTAAAGATTCTGCGAGCGGCTGATAATTTTTGGTCGACATAATCAGATCAAGTATCCATAGGGTCTGGCTTTTGAAGCCCTGCCAAGCGACTGAAATCCTTTACATCACCAAGCTACATTACAGGACAGACCGGTTATTAACATTGTTGTCCGGTGTGATCGTGCCATTGCTGTTCACTCAGTTCAACAGCCGGCAGGCAATCTCACCCAGCAGTGCTTGAACGGGCGCCGACTAAAGCCTTCTCGACTCCGGCTCAGCCTGTTAAAGTGATGCATCCTGTGCCGTGGACGATCCTTTAAGAGTTTGTTTCCATAACCTTATACCCGGGAGGTTGTACCATGTTGTTACTGGTGGACATAGGCAATACTAATATAACGCTGGGAGTGGCTGTCGACGGACAACTGGCTCGTGACTGGCGACTCAGTTCCCGCGCCAACATGACAGCGGATGAGTTCTGGATGATGCTCACCTCACTGCTGCTGCCTGAGAAGATCCGAATCGAAGACCTAACGGGCGTGGCTGTCAGTTCTGTTGTTCCCAGCCTGACGCCCACCGTACAACAGGCCGTACGTCAACGACTCGACATTCCGCTGGTCAACGTGACCTCTGATCTCGACCTCGGCGTTACCATTGCCTACGAAAAGCCTGAAGATGTGGGTGCCGACCGTCTCTGTAACGCGGTGGCTGGCTACAAACAGTACGGTGGTCCACTGGTGATCGTAGATTTCGGGACAGCCACGACCTTTGATATCCTGTCCGCAGGTGGGGACTACCTTGGCGGCATCATCGCACCTGGGCCAGAAACAACAACCAAGGTGCTCCATGCGGTTTCGGCTAAATTGCCAGCCGTTAAGCTCGAATTTCCCCCAAACGTAATAGGCCGAACCACCGAAACCAGTATTCAATCAGGCCTGATGTTCGGTGGGGTGTGGATGGTTGATGGGCTGAATCAGCAACTGCGCGCTGAACTCGGTGATGACACCAGAATCATTGCCACTGGTGGACTGGCAAAGGTCTTTCTGCCGCATTTCAAAACCGTAGAAGCCATCGAGCCCAACCTCACGCTCTATGGACTGCAGCTTATATTCGAGCGATGCCGGCCTCAGACGAAATAATGACGGCTCAGACTGTCTCAGTTAATCCGACGAAAAGTCAGGTTGAGTCGAGGACTATCTTGGTTGCGCATCCTGGGTACACTGTGCCGCCAATTTTGCTGTGTCGTACCCTGCATTAATAGTAAGGATCCGTGTTCCAGATTCACTTCATGAACTGGCAGATCACTGCACCTGCGATGACGCAGCAGGAACCGCCGCGGCGCACCGAGACTGACTGAGGCAATTACTGGGTTCTCGCCCAACTCCTTTTCATCATCACTGTGCCAACCCATGCTGTCCTGCCCTGTTCGATAAAGATTCAGCAACACACCATCAAAACTCAGCCCCATGTGTTGCTGGACACGACGCCGAATCTCCAGTAACTCTGGGAACCAGGGCAGGGGTTGATTGACCAAACCGGAATAGCGGTACACAGAGTCCCGATCACCATACCAGGCTGCAAGTCGCGGTGAACGGACTTGCTTACCAAATAGCGTGATCCTTGGCTGTGTCCAGCGAACCGCACCGGACAGATCGCTGAACAGGCGATCACCGACCCGGACAGAGAAAAATCCCGGTACATAGACAAGATCACCATCCGGTAAAGCAAGTCGACCGTGGCCGCCCAGTATCACCGGCTTCTGGCGCCGGTTCCTCATGGTTTTACACAACAAACCGTTCGCTGATTCAATCGGCACCCACAGCCGCAGCCACGGGTGACATAACGAAGGCTGCGCCTACGCTGTTGCCGGTACGTGGGTCGAACTGGGCGATTCCAGGGCAGGCGTACATACTTGGATAGACCCCATGGGGAACCCCAATAACCGAGTAATGCCGACTGAGAAATTCGACGATGTCAGGATCAAGCAGGGTATCGACCGTGATATCCGCACCTCCACTGACATCTATACGAGGCTGGTGTATCGCGTCGTGAACAGTCATCTGGCAATCAGTCAAGAATGACAAAAGCTGAAGCACCGCTGACATGATACGCCGACCACCGGATGCCCCGATTGCGGTACGGCGTCCAACTCGGTCGCACATAATTACCGGGCACATATTGGACAATGGACGCTTACCCGGAGCGATTGAGTTTGCTCTGTCAGGCGTCGGGTCGAACCACATCATGCCGTTATTCATCAGGATACCTGTATCGGGAAGCACCACCTTTGATCCGAATAATGACAACAGCGTCTGGGTCAGGGCAACGACATTACCCTCTCGATCGACGACGTTGAGATGTGTCGTACACGACGGTATCGCGCCCTCAGGAGAATCACCAAATCCACAAAGCCGTTCAGCATACGCTTCGTTCATCGCCGCAGCATAAGCACCATACAGCTGGCCATCGGGCGCCGTCGGCGGACCGGAGATATTTTGTTCCAGAAGACCCAATGCATGCTGCAATGTTGGACCGGCGCTCAGGCCGGTTGCCGAACTGACAGTGACGTCGCGATAGCTAAACCCGTCAACGGCGTGCAGCACGGGCGTATAGGATTTCAGATCATCGACACCGAGTTTCATACCGAGCAATGATGCATCTCTGACGATATCCTCGGCAAGGGATCCCCGATAGAATGATTCTGCACCTTCTACTGCCAGCCGCTGCAGCGTGTGATGAAGCGCTTTCAAATCTATAACAGGCAACGGTCCACCCCACTCACCAACTGGCGCCTGACCATCCGCCAGGAATAGCGCTTTGCTCGATGGAAACCTTGAAAGATCGCGTGCTGCTGAAGCGATCTTCAAGCTGGAATACCAGTCGACTCGCAGGCCCCGCTCGGCAAGTTCGATCGCAGGCGCAATCAAGTCACTCCAGCCCCATGTTGCGAAGCGCTCGACCACGGCATCAAGTCCGGCCACCAACCCGGGCACGGCCACTGACCAGGGGCCCATCACGTTTCGATTCTCGAACACACCGGGCCAGTTGAATAGATCTGAATCAAACCCGCTACTCAACGGATAGTCAGCGGGGTCAATAGCAAGGGGCGCGCGCACGCCGCTTTCCAGCACATAGGTTTTGTCATGGGCAGCGGAATAGGTCACCATGAACGCGCAACCACCCAGTCCGCTCATCCATGGTTCAACCACACCCAATGCAAAGGAGGTCGCGACCGCAGCATCCATGGCATTACCGCCTTGGGCGAGCACCCGTGCACCCACCTCCGATGCGAGATAATGCTGGCTGGTAACGACGCCACCAGAGCTTTGTACGGCCGGCTTGGCAACCGACCATTTTTCCGCCAGTACATTACTCATACGACAGGTGCCCCGTCACCCGAAGAACGTTACCTCGATTGTTTGCCTGTACGAACCCGTCAGTCAGAGCCGCAATATCTTGCCGGGATTCATGATGTTATCTGGATCCAGCGCCTGCTTGAGGGTACGCATCACGCTCACCGCTTCACCATGCTCTGCGACCAGAAAATCTATTTTCCCGTAACCAATACCGTGCTCACCGGTGCAAGTGCCTCCCATCGACAGCGCCCGCATCACCATGCGTTCATGCAATGCCTCGGCACGATCTTGTTCGTCCTGATCATCTGGGTCGACCACCAAGCACAGGTGAAAATTACCATCACCCACATGACCCGCAATCGGCGCCAACAACTCAGCCGTCTTGATATCAGCCTGGGTCTGGGTGATGCAGTCGGCTAATCGTGAAATGGGAACGCATACATCCGTAGCCCAGATTTCGGCTTTGGGCCTCATCGCCTTACAGGCATAAGCGGCATCGTGACGGGCCTGCCACAGTTGATTTCGTTCTTGGGTAGTAGCAGCCCATTTGAAGTTTCCACCCCCAAAATCTGTTGCAATCTCCGACAGGCTCTCGGCCTGTTCAGCAACGTAGGTCTCGGTACCGTGAAATTCCAGAAAGAGTGTCGGCGCGACTTCAAGCTCGGTCTTGGAGTAATTGTTGATGGCCTCGATCTGAGTTTCGTCAATCAACTCAATGCGAGCAACAGGGATACCGAACTGTATGGTTGTGATGACGGTATTGACTGCAGATTCGACATCCGGAAAAGTGCAGACAGCAGATGTGATCGATTCCGGTATGCCATATAAGCGAAGTGTGACTTCGGTAATTACGCCGAGAGTGCCTTCCGAACCTACAAACAATCGTGTCAGGTCGTAACCCGCAGCAGATTTTCGGGGACGGCGGGAGGTCTGGATAATCCGTCCGTCTGCCAGCACCACAGTCAGCGCGAGGACGTTCTCCCGCATAGTGCCATAGCGGACCGCATTAGTGCCTGAAGCTCGGCAGGCGGCCATACCGCCGATGGACGCGTCCGCACCTGGATCGATGGGAAAAAAGAGTCCACTATCCCTGAGATACTCATTGAGCTGTTTACGAGTGACACCCGGCTGTACGACAACATCAAGATCCTCAGCATGGACCTCAACCACCTGGTTCATCTCGAGCATGTTGATGCACACACCACCGTGCAACGCACCTACATGGCCTTCAAGCGCAGTACCCGTACCGTAGGGAATTACCGGCACGTGGTGGCGAGCACAGGTCGCCACAATCTCGCTAACCTCCTCAGTACTGTGCGGTGTTACAACGGCATCAGGTGGTAAGGAGGGATGAAAAGATTCATCCTTGCCGAATCTCTCCCGTACGGCATCAGACAGCGACACGCGATCGCCAAAGCGGGCGATCAGTTCATCGATTGCAGGTTCACACGGGCCATACTCGTAGGCTGGCTGTGACATTCCACAAAGCCCCTTCTTAAATCCACGATAATGCCAGCAGTATAGCCCCCCACAACCGTGCAGTGTTCGTGTTTTCTGATACCATCAGTCCAAATCCGACACCTAGGAGGAGAAGTCAATGGCATCTACTGGGGCAAGCGCTGTTCGGGGAATCACACAGTTCGGTCAGGAAGAGTGGGGCACACGCGTGCAACTCGCGGCCTGTTACCGGATCTTTGACTATCTCGGTTGGACCGAACTAATTTACAACCACATCACGCTCAGGGTGCCGGGGCCGGAGAAGCATTTCCTGATTAATCCATTTGGCCTGCACTATAGTGAAGTGACGGCATCAAACTTGGTCAAGATTGACCTGGATGGCAATCCAGTTGGCGACAGCGATTACCCTGTCAATCTTGCGGGTTACGTAATTCACAGTGCAGTTCATCGACACCGGGAAGATGCACACTGCATCATGCATACCCATACCACAGCGGGTATGGCAGTCGCGTGCCTGGAAGAGGGGCTCACCTATGACAATTTTATGGCAGCATTTCTGCCGGATGTCGCCTATCATGATTTCCAAGGTGTTACGGTCGACCGCGCGGAACAAGATGACCTCGTCAACAGCCTCGGCCAATCGAATGCCTTGATACTTCGAAGCCATGGTTTACTGTCCTGCGGACCCACTGTTGCCAAAGCCTTCAGCACGCTGTGGACACTGGAAAGAGCGTGCCAAATTCAGCTAGCAACCCATTCGATGAATAAAGCGGTTTTACCCCTGCCAGAAAAGGCATTCCAACGAAGCGCTGACCTCAGCAACATTGACAAGAAAAGTGCCTACAACCCGGAACAAATGGTGTTGGATTGGTTACGTCGCGAAATCGATAAACGTGATCCCAGCTATGCCACTTGAGCTGGACCAATCTATTAAATTAATCCCGTAATCTCAGATGGCTATGTACTGGCGTGAAATCTCGGTCCCGTGGGGAGAATCAGACCCCTTCGGCTTGGTGTATTACCCCAGAATTGTGGCGTGGTTCAATGATACCGAGCATGAATTGTTTCGAACCATTGGATACCCAATTGATCAGATGATTCGTAAAGATCGCACCACCTTCGTCATGGGAGAGATTCACTTTCGTTTTGTCGGACCCGCAGCCTATGGCGATCGTGTAATGACCAAAGTCAGTCTTGAAAAACTCGGCGAACGTACACTGCATTGGAATTGCATAGCGACGAATGTCGAGACGGGTGAATTAATTTGTGAAGGTAGAGCTGTGCGGGTGTATGCCCGAATTAAAGAAGACGGTAATCTGGAATCCCAGCCTATACCCGACTTCATGCGCACCGTGCTCAACGAGCTAGGACAAGTCAAACAGTTGGGAGACGGTCTAATCGACGAGGTCAATCGGTAGATCTATAGCAATAACACTGACCCACTTACTGACTGGATCAGAGCTTTCCAATGGTGCTTCAAGAACAAACCCGAAGCATCCCGAAATCAGGTCAAAATTGCTGTATCGGAATCCTTGTTAATCCTCGTGCGGCACGCGATATTCGCCGACTGGTAACGGGTGCTTCTTCTATCCCAGTTTCCGAACGGATTGCTATCTGTCATCGAATTGTCCGTGGGCTCTCGGTGCTTGATGTTGGGCAGATTCTGATGATGCCCGATCGTGACAACATAGCGGTGAAACTGAAAACTGCCGTCGAACGCGAGAGGTCATCGACCTCTGCCAAGCTTCCCGGGGTTCGAATTCTAGACATGCCCGTCACCGATTCGGCCCAGGATACTCTAGATGCCGTTCAACTGATGGTGAAAGCCAAGGTCGGAGCTATCGTGGTCCTTGGGGGTGACGGCACCCATAGGCTGGTCGCCCACGCGTGCGGAAAGATTCCCTTAGCCTGTGTTTCAACGGGCACAAATAATGCTTTTCCAGGCAACCCTGAAGCCACAATTGCGGGCCTTGCGGCAGGTGCTGTCGGTCGTAGACTAGTTGCACCCGACATTGTCTGCCAGTCAAACAAACGACTGTGTGTTAGGGTCAATAGTCAAGATACCATTCCAGCCCTGGTGGACGTCTGCATCACTACAGAGACACAAACAGGGACCCGAGCGCTCTGGCGCAGTAACCGACTTCGAAAGCTGTTTTTGACCTTTGCCGAACCTGGTCAGATCGGTCTTTCCTCAATTGGCAGCTTGCTCTCACCGACAACTCGAGAGGATGACAATGGACTCGCCATCGATATAGACCCGACAGCGAAAACATTTACGAAGCTAATGGCACCCATAGCACCAGGACTCTTCGAACCGGTGACGATAACTAACTATCAGCCTATATCGATCAACCAAAAATATATGATGGACAGCTCTGCGGGCACTTTAGCTTACGACGGGGAACGGGAAGTAACACTGTTCAGCGGAGACTGCGTCGAAATTACATTGGATCGCCGAGGACCACGCACAATTGACGTAGCAAAAACTATTGAAACCATAGCGTACTCGGGCTTGTTGACTAGCAACGATACACTACAATCTAGTCGCTGACAGAACCAGGGTTTTCAGGCTACCGTTACCAAGAACTTATTTGATATCCAAGGAGAAATAACCGATGACCCGTTCCACAACGATCTTTTCGGCAAAAAAGATTCTCACGATGAATTCCTACCAGCCGGTGGCTACTCATGTTGCGGTTCGGGACAATCGGATACTTGGCGTAGGTTCACTTGATGAACTTGCGCATTGGGGTGACTACACGCTGAATGAAACATTTTCTGACAAATTTCTGGTTCCAGGGTTTGTCGAAGCCCATTGCCATGCAATGAACGGATCTGTCTGGGACAATACCTATGTTGGATTCTTTGATCGCACTGACCCCAACGGGCGGATATGGTCGGGAATAAAAACCCTCGACGGTGTTGTCAAGCGACTCAAAGAAATCGAGAACACACTCGATGATCCCGAAGAGACGCTGGTTGCCTGGGGATTCGACCCCATATATTTTGATGACGGCGTCCGCATGAAGCTGGAGCATCTCGATCAGGTTTCACACGACCGACGCATTCTGGTTCAACATTCCAATGGTCATTTACTCAACGCCAGCCGCAAGGTGCTTGAACTGGCCGGCATCGACTCGACCACTGACGTCGAAGGCGTTATGAAAGATGCCGATGGAACTCCAACCGGAGAACTTGGGGAAATGGCGGCACAATTTATGGCTTATAAGGTAACAGATGTGCGCCGGTTTGACGGTATTAATAGCAATGACCTCTGGACCTTTGCAAAAACGGCAACCAACGTCGGTGTTACCACTGCAACCGATCTACATGCTCGTGTTCAAGACCAGAACATCCAATCCTATGTAGAGGTTACAAAAGATGCTGACTATCCATTACGACTGGTTCCAGCCGCAGGCGCGTTAACAATGTCGATACAGGATGGGCCTTCCCATGTTGCTCAACTAAAGCAGCACAATAACGACAAGCTTTACCTTGGCTTGTGCAAGATCATGACAGACGGCTCTATTCAAGGATTTACGGGACGCCTAAAGTGGCCAGGGTATATCAATGGCAAGCCCAATGGTATCTGGAACTTGCCACCACAAACACTCACCGAGATGGTTGAGGCTTACCACGCCGCCGGTCTCCAGATGCACATGCATACCAATGGCGATGAAGCATCAGAACTGATGATCAATGCAATTGAAGCAGCACTGCACAAAAATCCTCGACCCGATCACCGCCACACACTCACGCATTGCCAGATGGCCGACGAAGCACAGTTCCGGCGCATGGCTCAACTAGGTATTTGTTCAAATCTGTTTGCCAACCATATCTACTATTGGGGAGACCAACACTACAATCTCACAATGGGACCAGATCGAGCGACGCGGATGGATGCCTGCGGCACAGCAAAACGATTGGGCGTACCTTATACAATCCATTCTGATGCCCCCGTGACTCCCCTAGACCCTCTGTTTACTGCCTGGTGCGCGGTTAATCGACAGACAGCAAGCGGCCGAATTCTTGGACCAAGCGAGCGTATCGAAGTGCATGATGCGTTGCATGCAATCACGCTTGGTGCTGCTTTTACCTTACACCTTGACCATCTTGTTGGAAGCATCGAGTCAGGAAAATTTGCGGATTTTGCAGTGCTTGAAAACGATCCCACCGATGTACCGGCCGAAACCCTAAGAGACATCGCCGTTTGGGGAACTGTGGTCGACGGGATCCCACGACCTGCTTCCCAACAGAGCAACTAGCATTCAAATGAAAGGGGCCCAATCGTCAGCTTTACCGTTCACGGTATTGGGAGGATTCCTCGGATCGGGCAAAACCACGCTATTAAACTGTCTGCTTAACATGACTAAGGAGACACGCTACGCCGTACTTGTCAATGATTTTGGACAACTGAACATCGACGAACGCCTTATAACAGCCCACGATGGAGAAACTATCGCACTTGCCAATGGGTGTATGTGCTGCTCTATGGCCGATGGTTTTGTCAGCGCATTAACCGCTGTAATGGACCGAGCGACTCAGTTCGACCAAATGGTTGTCGAAGCAAGCGGCGTGTCCAATCCAAGGCGGATCATGGATATCGCAAAACTGGATCCAGGTCTGACACCCAACGGAACCATCGTATTGGTAGATGCACCCCAATTTCTCAATCAATTGACAGATTCAATGATCAAGGACGCGGTGCTCACCCAGGTCAAAGAAGCAGATATCCTACTTATTAACAAAGCACACCTAACAGACCAATCAACTGTGGAAGCCGTCAGGGCAACTCTCGACAAGCAACATTCGGACTGCACGACACTCATTAATGATCGAGCCAAATTTGATCCCAGCCCACTGTTTGACAGCGTACACACGGCGATCCCAAGGGTCGGAAAAGGCTTGGCGTCAGTTGGTAGCAAGGCCACTTCAGACCACGATCATGGCCACACTCATGATCAGTTCCACAGCTGCGTCCTTCGACATAGTAAGCCATTAGATCGGAGTACATTTGAAAGCTGGGCAACGGATCTGCCACCTTCCGTGATCCGTGGCAAGGGACTCATATCATTTGCCGAATCACCACACCAACAGTGGATTTGGCAGAAAGTCGGGCGAACCTATGCTTTAGAATCTAGCTCTGGTGTCCCAGAACAATCCTCCACAGTTGTGTTGATTGGAACTGAAGAAATGCCCACCGACACTGACCCTATAATCTACGGCCCTTTCTCGACGCAATAAGCTCATCCGTAGCAACCCTTCCAGCTAAACCAAACGCTGATCCACTTCTTAGACGAGGTGGCAGGCAACATGGTGCGTTGAATTAAGCGCCTTGAACGCCGGGTCCACTGTCTTGCAGCGCTCTTCTACCAGTGGACAACGTGATGCAAATCGACAACCGGGCGGTAGATCGATTGGATTAGGTGGGTCGCCATAAATCGTGATCCGACGCCCACGATTTCTTCGGTTCGGATCGGCTGAAGGGACAGCAGACAACAAAGTCCGGGTGTAGGGGTGCTGAGGATTATTAAACAGAGATTCACGGTCCGATTGTTCGACAATTTTTCCCATATACATCACAGCAATACTGTCACACATATGTTGAACAACACCCAGATCGTGTGAAATAAAGAGATACGTCAGATTAAGATCTTTCTGCAGTCTTCGAAGTAAGTTCAGTATCTGCGCCTGAACACCCACATCGAGCGCTGAAACTGGTTCGTCACAGATCACCAAATTAGGGCGAGAAGCAATCGCGCGGGCGATGCCAATACGTTGGCGTTGTCCACCTGAAAACTGATGGGGAAACAGTCGCAGTTGGTCCTGCCGCAGTCCAACCTGTTCGAACAATTCCTGAACCCGCTTATTTCTACTCTCTACTGATCCAATACCTAAACGGTCCAGTGGCTCTCGGACAATATCTTGGGCACGTAATCTAGGATTTAAAGACGAATAAGGATCTTGAAAAATGAACTGCATGTGCTGGCGATGTGTTCGGAGAGATTCACCTTGTAGACTTAGCAGGTCGACGTCGCCCATCTGAATCTTACCTGTTGCTACCGGCACCAACCGAGCTATGGCCAACGCTAGAGTCGTCTTACCCGAACCAGATTCACCCACAATGGCCATGGTCTGACCTTTTAGAACGGTCAGAGAAACACCATCGACCGCCCGCAACTGTGGAACAGCACCGAAAAGACCGGCCCGCTTAAGACTGAAGCGAACCTCCACATCATGGAGTTCTAGCATCGGTGCAGTGTCAGGCATTCGCTAACTCGTTGTTAGCAGAAAATTCCCAACACGCCACACTTTGGGTCTTTGTTAACTGCGTGTTCGCAGGTTTCCCTTGCCAACATTCACCACGAACCAGATCACATCTTGGCGCAAACATACAACCATCGAAGCCAAAATCAGAAAGTGGGGGTACCGTTCCGGGCACCTCCTGTAGGAAAGGTCGGTCAGTGGTGACTTTATCCAACAGATGCGGGACGCACGCTATGAGTCCTTGGGTGTAGGGGTGGCGCGGTTGCAACAAAATATCTTGTACTTGACCATCTTCTATTTTCCGGCCGGCATACATTACGACCACACGTTCGGCCATTTCAGCTACCGACCCCATATCATGAGTAATTAGAATGATCGCCGCACCCGTTTCGCGTTGTAGATTCTGCATGAGATCGAAAATCTGTGCCTGCACAGTCACATCCAATGCTGTCGTCGGTTCATCGGCAATTAGAATTTTTGGCTGACAGGCCAGCGCCATCGCAATCATAATGCGCTGCCTCATCCCACCAGATAGTTGATGCGGGTAATCATTGACGCGACGATCTGGCAAAGGTATTTGAACAGCATCAATCATCTGTATTGCTTGGGATTTGGCCTGATTTCGGGTCAGGCCCTGGTGGCGTCGTAACGTCTCAGCGATTTGTTCTCCTACCGTATAAACAGGATTTAGGGATGTCATAGGCTCTTGAAACACCATCGAGACTTCGTTGCCTCTGATCTCTCGCAACCTAGCATCTGTTGCTTGAACTAGATCTTCGCCCTGCAAAGTTACTGAGCCTGCAGATATCACTCCAGGCGGTGATGGGATCAATCCGAGAATAGCAAGCGCGGTCATACTTTTGCCACAGCCAGATTCTCCGACCAGACTCAATGTTTCACCGGGACCAAGATCAAATGACAGATCATCGATCACCGGCACTACTCCACCACGGATCGTAAATTCAACCGTCAAATTGCTAACAGACAGTAGTGACTCTGCCATTACCGTTTCCGGAGCTTGGGGTTTAGTGCATCATTCAAACCGTCTCCTACCAACGAGATGGCCAACACCGTAATAAAAATAGCAAGGCCTGGATACATGATTGTGAAGGCATGTTGTAGGATGAATGGTCGATTATTCCCCATCATCGCACCCCAACTCATCACGTTGGGATCACTCAAACCCAGAAAACTTAATCCAGCTTCAAATAATATGGCGAAACCAACCAGCAATGCCGCCTGAACCACAATTGGTGGAAGTGCATTAGGCAAAATTACCCTAAAGATTAAGGTCGGAGCCTTCGCACCAGCTGACCGCGAAGCGGTAACGTATTCAAGTTCTCTAATTTTTAGAAATTCAGCTCGCGTGACCCTGGCAACACCAGTCCAGCTGACGATCCCGATTGCAAATGTAATCATCTCCAGTGAAGCACCAAAAAGAGCTACAAGAACCATCGAAAATAGTAATGTCGGTAGCACCTGAAAGAATTCTGTGATTCTCATCAGAATTTCCTCAACCCACCCCCGATAGAATCCCGACAAAGCTCCAAAAGTAATACCAATCAGAACACTCAATAAAGCAGCAGCACATCCCACTGCTATGGTCGCCCTTCCACCGTGAATAATTTGGGCGACAAGGTCGCGCCCTAAATAGTCTGTTCCTAAAAGGAATCCTTTGGCACCCGGAGGGCTAAATGGAGACCACACCATCTCCCAGGGATCAGTCGTATAGATCAGCGGACCCAGCAACGAGACTACGATAATAATTGCCAACACAATCAACCCTACGACAGCAGCATAGTTTGCGGCGAACATTCGCGCGACCTCTTTAAATGGGTGCTCAATTTGAACGGAACCCATTTCTTGACGACTCAGGCTTCGCTGTTTTAGTTCTTCACCCATGATTACGCCTGACGTCCTTCTGACGTCTTGATTCTTGGATCAACAATTCGATACACCATATCGGTCAATAAATTCGCCACCACAACAACCAACGATGAGAAGAACAAAATCCCTAAAATTGTTGGCGTATCTCTTGCAACAATTGCCTGGACAGCTAACGTGCCTAACCCTGGCCAGCTAAACACTGTCTCAACAAGAACTGCCCCGGAAACAATTCCAGAAAACACCAATCCAACAGTTGTAACCACTGGGAGTAGTGCGTTGCGCAATGCGTGCTTGAAAATTACTTGGAATTCTGACAAGCCTTTGGCCTGTGCTGTCCTAACATAGTCAGATCCCAACACATCCAACATAGTGGCCCTCGACAATCTGCTATAAATCGCCAGAAATATCGAGCCCAAAGTAACAGCTGGCAAAACTAAATGGTGTAATACATCGATAACATGAGCGATCCCCTCCCTTTCTACTGACACATCGATCATATTCCCGATGGGAAATATCGGAACAATAACGGAAAACAAGATAATCATCATGATACCGGTCCAAAATACCGGTGCCGCATAACCAACCAAAGACAACACGGTAACAAAATGGCTTGTCATCCCGTTTGGGTTTCGCGCTGCCGTGACGCCAAGCAATATGCCAAAGAAAATGGATATAACCTGGGCACTGATCACTAACAAAAGAGTGGCTGGTAGCTTCTCAATTATGAGTTTAGTAACCGGCTCGTTGTAGTAAAAAGAATAACCAAGATCAAATTTCGCCACACCCCAAAAATATTTCGCCATCTGTTTCCACAAAGGTAGATCAAGCCCATAATCTTTACGAATCTGCTCCATTACCTCCGCATCTAATCCGCCAGCATCCTGAGCAATCGTGTCTGCGACATCGCCGGGAGCAATGTGTATCAATACAAAATTTAACGCCAAAACAGCAACAAGCAATACGAGTCCAAAACCAGCTCGCTTAAGTGTAATGATCAAAAACTGCATGGAATAATTATGTGCTTAATATGAAATTAACTTGTGCGACCAAATGAGAAATGCCTGCTGGCAAGCAGCAGGCATTTCCGAACAACATTTGACATATCTCTAGGTCAATTCTTCAGATAAACCTCATCCATTGGAGAACATGTGCCCCAAATTGTATTCGGTGGATTACCCACCTTGGTATGGTTGTAGATCGTGTGATAGGGCACGGTATCTGTGAAATAGATCGGCACATCTTGCGCAATAATTTTCTGTGCTTCGGAGTAGAAAGCAACTCGTTTCGCCTGATCGTTCTCCTGACCTGCCTTATCCAAAATTGCATCAACTTCTGGATTACAGTACTGCTGAGTATTCGACCAAATTACGCCCTTTTTCGCGTTATCACACAAGTAGGTTCGATGCACACCGATAACTGGATCGCCCCAGTTAAATACTACATCGGTAGTGATATCAAAATCCCAATTTGAGACAGTCTTCGCCCAAGCAGGAAATCCCGCGGATGTCCGGACAGTGATATCGATTCCAATTTTTTTGAGCTGCGGTTTTAAGTATTCAGCCTGCGGCTTGGCACCCGGCCAACCGAAGTCCACAGTCAGAGGGAAACGCATACCATCACCCCCACGGGCGTAACCCGCGTCATCAAGTATGGCATTCGCTTTATCTAAATCTAGGTCGTAGCGTTCGACATTCGGCTCATTGAAAATACTGCCGGGATGAATACCTGTAAAGGCGGCTTTGGTCGTGCCCTGGTTAATCGCGTTCATAATGAAATCACGATCAATCGCGTAAGCAATTGCCTGTCGCACCCGCACATCACTCAGCGGTTCTTTTTTCGTATTAAATGCATACCAGAATAAAGGCCCTATCGCTGCGTAACCTTGGTCGGTCGCAGTTAGATGAGAAACACCTTGAGCGTGCAAGATGTCTTGCGCCAGCGACTCGAAGGCCGACATGTAAATTTCACCATTCTCTCTACCGAGTGATCTAGCTGATGGATCTTTGATGATTCGCATGACGATTTTATCCAGATACGGACGATCCTTGATAAAAAAGTTCTCATTTCGTTCGAGGATAATATGTTGGTCTCGAACAAACTCAACGAACTTAAATGGTCCCGAGCCAACAACATCTTGAGAGTTGCGCGGATGTTTCTTTGGATCTTGCCCATCACCATAAATATGCTCAGGGATGATCGATCCTAACTGCGAGGACAGTGCCAGCATTAGAGCTGGGTGTGGTTTGGATAATTTAAATACAGCTGTATTCGCATCCGGTGTTTCAACACTTTCTACCGCACCAAACATCGTTTTAAACGGATGATTTGCCTTGATAGTCTTAATGGAAAATGCAACGTCACTAGAGGTAATCGGTGTGCCGTCGTGGAACGTCGCACCGTCTACAAGATTAAACGTCACTGTCATTGAGTCATCCGACACCTGCCATGATTTGGCGAGATAAGGGTGAGGATTCCACTTATCATCAAACCGCAACAGGGTAGCGAAAATCTGCGCGCCCGGTGCACCAGTAGCAATTCCAGACTGTACGGCCGGATTGAGATGTCGAGGTGTCGTGCCGATCGACATAATTAATGTGCCACCTGCTTTCGGCGTATCCGCCTGTATGGTTACGCCAGTCAGCGCTAGAACAATCGCACCGAGGGCGCTAATTAGTTTCATTGAAAATCGCATTCATTATCTCCTTTGGTAGCCAGACTTGTACTGTATCAGCATCGCTGATTACCTGCCCATTGTTCACCTTATCAAATCGCTTTGCAAGTCAGGAACCATTTATCCTGCGATTCAAATTCTAAGTGTAGATTGGCATAGAGTCCCGGCCCGTCAAAGCTTGAGAAGCGAAGCAGCACAAAGAGTTAGATGGCAGCTAGGTATGTCTACTCCGCTCGGCATCGACAAGCACCCGCCGCAGTATTTTGCCGGAAGCAGATTTAGGGATCTGCTCAGCAAAGTCCAGTAACCGCACACGCTTGTGTGGTGCGACATTGTCCGCGACAAAGGCCATAATCTTCTCAGCCAGCTCGTCACTGGCGGCGGCGGGGTCTTTGAGCACGACGATCGCTTTGGGAATCTCCCCAGCTTCCTCGTCAGGGCACGGAATCACTGCCGTATCGAGTATTTCTGAGTGCGTCACTAATAAAGCCTCAAGCTCAGCAGGACTGACCTGCATCGCCTTGTATTTAATTAATTCCTTAACACGGTCCACTATAAAAAAGAACCCGTCTTCATCGACATAACCGACATCGCCGGTGTGGTACCAGCCTTCCGAATCGATACAGTCTGCTGTTTCTTCGGGCTGATTGAGGTAGCCCCTCATGATTTGCGGACCACGAATCCAGAGTTCACCGTCATTGCCCTGGGCACAATCCTCACCGGACTCGACATCGATCACCCGGACTTCAGTATCGGGAATCACTTTTCCAATTGCACCTGGTCGAGATTTTTCTGGGTCCATCGACGATAAGTGTGTGACAGGACTTGCCTCGGTCATCCCGTAACCCTGCATTATCGGACAGCTAATTCTCTCGCTAGTCTCTATCGATAGTTCTCGTCCCAGTGGGGCAGCACCACAGAAAATGGTCCGCACACTCGAAAGATCAAACTGGTCAACCAGAGGACTCTTGGCCAACCCCAGTACGACCGGCGGAACCAGTGGCAGCGTGGTCACCTTGTATTGCTGTACCAGTCCGAGAAACTCCTCCATATCAAACCGAGGCATACTGACCACAGTAGCACCTCCAGCGAGCGCCAGCTTCATGACCACGATCATCCCATAAATATGGAAGAACGGTAGCATCGCCAGAATGATCTCGTCCTCGCCCATCCGCTTTTGTTCTTCGAACCAATCGACCTGACACAAATTAGCGACCAGATTGTGGTGGGTGAGCATCACCCCCTTGGGCAGACCTGTTGTACCACTGGAATACGGCAAAACAACCAGATCATTCTTTGGATCGATTGCAACAACGGGAGCCGGCTGTGCTGTAGACAACAACTCTGAAAAGGAGCTTGCTCCTTCAGCATCACCAAAGACGAATACCTCCTCAACTGAAGAGTTGCCTGCAGCTTCAAGGGCCTTATCCAGAAATGGGGGTACAGTGACCAGAAACTTGGCCTTGGAATCGTTGAGTTGCTTGGCGAGTTCTGCAGCTGTGTACAGTGGATTAACTGTGGTGTTGATACCCCCCACCGAAGCGACAGCGTTAAACACCAGCGCGTACTCAGGCATATTGGGGCAATAGATTGCCAGGACATCGCCCTTTCTGAACCCTCGGGCATGCAGCCCACCGGCAACCTTTTTGATACCACCTGCCAGTTGGCCAAAGGTCAGTGTGCGCCCGGAAGGACCATCAATCAGCGCCGGCTTATCAGCCAACCGATCTGCGTGTCGCAGCGCATATTCCGTTATCGAAACATCCGGAATTTCCAGTTTGAGGTCTGTTCGTTCGCTGGTATAAATCATTGGCGTTTCTCTAACGGCTTTTATACGACTGGCTAAATTCTGCAAATTAGATTACTGGGGTTACCCTACCATTCCCCGAATATAAATCCGCCCCTGGTCGCAAACTCATGGCGCGTATCGAGATAGTCATAATCAACAGTGACCGTGGATTTTCGGCACCTGAACCAGTGAAAAAGGCGATCCCGATGCTCATCGAGAACCCCCTGGCATGACGGATCTGAGGCGCGATCAATCAACTCGTCTGGGTCATTATCAAGGTCAAACAACTGGGGTCCAAACCCTTCGTAGAACACATACTTCCACCGCTCGGAACGTACCATCCACCCTTTTGCTCGGTCAGCCGCTACTTTGAGTTCCAGCCTGGCTTTGCGGGCAAAATAATCGAGCTCAGCCACAACGAACTCCCTCGATTCAGCATTCCTTCCATGGAGTATGTCCACAAACGACCTGCCTTCCAGCCAGGGTTGATTCGGATCACCGCCCAGCACATCGATAAAGGTCGGTATCAGATCAATACCCTCAACCAGTGCCCGGGACGTCGACCCCCTACTCTGGTCTGCAGGCTTGGACGGGTCAGCGACAATAAGCGGAATACGTACAGACGGTTCGTGAAACAGTTCTTTCTCGCCCAGCCAGTGATCCCCCAGGTAGTCACCGTGATCGCTCGTCAGCACAATCAATGTATCGTCCGATCGGCCCAGATCCAACAACGCTGTCATTAGGTGGCCCACATGGTCATCGATTTCCTTCACGAGTCCCATGTAGGTCGGGATTACATTGTGACGCGCAGAATCATCCGATAGGACGACACTCTCCCCGTGGTTCATGAATGCCTTGACCACGGGGTGTGGATCAGCCCTTTCATCATCGCTGCGTACTGCGGGCAGAACATCTTCAACACCATAAATATTGTGATAGGGTGACGGCGCCATGTAAGGCCAATGCGGTTTGATATAGCTCAGATGCAGACTCCACGGCTCGTCACCTGCATCCCGAATAAAATCTATCGCTCGCCGAGTCATGTAGGCTGTTTCCGAGTGCTCAGCCAAAACCCGTGCCGGTAGATGGGCATTGCGCATGTAAAATCCGCTAACGATCTCACCCGTATCATTGAGCGCAGAAATTGCAAAGTCGTTCCACGGATTGTCAGATGCGTAGCCTTGGTCCCGCAGGTACTGGTTGTATCTGAGATTAGGATCAAACATGCCCATCGGATGCAGTCCGTCATCCCGCTCATAAGGTTCAAAACCACACTCAAGTACAAAACGGCCGTCAACACCTTCCGTGGCGAGATTCAGGCGCTCAACATCTGTTGGATTGGCGCCAAAATGAGTCTTCCCTACCAAAGCTGAACGCAGTCCTTCAGCTCGCATATAGTCACTGAGTGTCCACTCGTCGGTACGAATCGGCACCCGGTTATAGGCACACCCATGGCTTGCCATTGTTCGGCCGGTGTAAAACGACATCCGGGACGGGCCACAGATCGGCGAGTTACAGTACGCGCGATCAAATTTCACCCCGCCCGTGGCAAGGGCATCGATGTTTGGTGTTTCTAACGTCGGGTGTCCATAGCAACTCAGGTAATCTGCCCTGAGTTGGTCAGCCATGATGAACAGAATATTTCGAACGTCGGACATGGAACTCATTATAACGGGACGGGCCGCCCCTTCCGTGAAATACGCTTACCGGTCGACCTAAGGCACACCGAGTTCGAGCAGTGGCGCAGACTCTGAAATTCTAAACGGCTCGACCGCTTTGCCCGTGACGGTCGTATTCACACAGAACAATCCCCCGGCGTGAGGATAGCGCTTGAGATCAACGTTACGGGCTGCGGTCGTAATAAAGAGTGTGCTCATATTCGCCCCGCCAAAGGCACAACTGGTAACCTGTGGCGCCGGGAGTGGCACGATGCCCTCAATCTCGCCCTCTGGTGTAAATCGCGTTAAACGGTAACCGCCCCAATGTGCGAGCCAAATATATCCTTCATTGTCGACCGTCAAGCCATCGGGTCGGCCGTGCGATGGATCGATCGTAACAAACACCCTACGATTTTCCAGTTCCCCATTAGGAATCCTGTCAAATGCGTAGACGACACCACCATGCGTATCAACGTGATACAGCACACGGCCATCGGGTGAAATTGCAGGTCCATTCGTCACCGCATAGGGACCATCGCAACGCTGGTAAGTCAGATCAGATTCGATCCTGTAGAGCCAGCCCGTTTTTTCTGCACCCCCATCATTCATGGTACCGGCCCAGATGCGCCCCTCTGGATCTGTTTTGGCATCGTTGAAACGATTACCGGGTTGATCAGGCTCTGGATCGAACAACAGTGTCCGCTGGCCTGACTCGAGATCGATGAGATATACCCCGGATTTACACCCACCAATCAGTTCTCGCCGTCCCTCACAAGGGAGCAACCAGCCCGTTTTCTCAGCAAGCGTCCAGGTCTTAACCTGCTGGTTTGCTGTGTTGTACCCATGCGCCTGACAGCCATCAATATCCACCCAGTAGAGTACCGACTGCTCAGACACCCATAGTGGTCCCTCTCCACAGACCGCGGCACCTGACCAAATACAAACAACGTCGCCTTCAAGCACTGATGACGCTTTCATTCTGGATACTCAGTCAACACCTGCCCACACCCTGCCGGTTATGACCTAACCGGCAGGCTGAAGTTCACATCGCCCCATCGCACAGTTCCTGTAATGACATCGATCGCCATAAGGTCTTCACCCACGATGACCGGGCCAGCATACTCTGCCCGGGCTTGTGCCAACAGATTGGAACGATCGGCATCGGGCGGTACGATATGAGTCAGCACCAGGCAACCTACCCGGGCCTGCCTGGCCACCCTGCCAACGTCAGTACTGGCTGTATGGTAAGCCGCGACATTGGCCAGCCCCTGTTCCGTACGGGTGCCCGTGATCGCCATTGAACCATGGTCAAACACCTCGTGAACGAGTACATCTGCATCCCGGGCAGCTTCGACCAGATTTTCGCAA
>Ga0187833_10000264_pt1 | contig 60455 bp, 77 predicted proteins | sample ETNtaG_37_FD_167968 | JGI IMG/M metagenome (GOLD analysis project Ga0187833, IMG submission 167968) | Marine microbial and viral communities from oxygen minimum zone, Eastern Pacific Ocean - ETNP2014_SV_400_PacBio MetaG (Illumina Assembly) | ecosystem: Environmental > Aquatic > Marine > Hypoxic...
TTACCATAAAGAAGTTGAAGACGATGTCCCGCTTCGAGCTTGATAGAGTGTGGAAAGGGATAAGCATCCATCGCACACCTCAAGGACGGTTCCGCGGCTACGTCTTAATCCATCCTAGTATAATAGGCATGCTGGTGGCAAATCTTTTGGGGAGTTTTTGGCAAGGAAAAGTATTCTTGCCAGGGAAGAGATGCAAAAACATCATTGCAGGTCAAGAATTCTTCCAAGCACGCACGCCCATGGGGGACAGCTTGTTTGACCACGAACCTTGCTTGCTTTTGGACTACTCCCGTCAGATTATGGGATCTCATTTGCGGGATGAGATACGACAGATCATCCCTGGACTGTATCTCGGTCGGGTGTACGTGTTTGGCAGGTTTGTAGGGTTCTTCGTCCTCAAAAAATAATCGCGCAACCTTTATAATAGACTATAGAGTCATGCTACCTACGCGTCGATAGTTCAATGGCAGAATAGCGGCCTTCCAAGCCGCGGATCAGGGTTCGAATCCCTGTCGACGCATATGCGCTGGTACGAACGTAAGGGTGCAGGACCAGGGATGTTCTTCGCAGGATTATTCGTTCTCTATCAAGGCCTTTTGGGATTCATTCCCGCTCATGAACAAATGAAAACAGGCAAGACGCCTGCCGTGGCAGAGCGAACGATTCGCTATCAAAATGGGATCATCAAGATGTCTTCTTGGCCAGGAAGGCAGGTAGCCTACATCCCCGGCCATATTCGCTTTTGGTTCACCTCTCCTACAGATGAGATGGAGAAAATCGTCAATGCTCCAGAAAGCAATGATCAATTCTTGAACAACGGTGAGTTCGGCAAGGATCAGTGGAACGCTCCCTCCTTTGGTAGGCATGAGGACGAAAATCTGCAGTGGAAGGACACCGTTCTTCCTCCTTATGAGGAAAACGTTCAGCAGGAACCGGACTAGCACCTTTTTAAACTTCCAGTAGATTCAATCATTATGGTTCATACCTTAGTGATCTGTGCGCATAACGACGACCAGATAGTGGGGGCAGGAGGAACGCTGGCAAAAGAAGCAGCACAAGGCAAAAGCTTCAAGACCGTTATTTTTTCGTACGGCGAGTTAAGCCATCCTCACCTCAAGCCAGACGTCGTAGTGCAAAAAAGAAAGAAGGAAGGGATCAAAGGAGACCGATTACTGGGCAGCAAATGTACAGGATTCTTGGAATTGCCAGAAGGAAAGTTTCTAGCTCACGCAACCAAAGCAAAAAGAGCACTTGCTCAGCTAATCCGAAAAGAAAAGCCAAAACGCGTCTTCACCCACTCACCCAACGATCTGCACAGAGACCACCAAGCGGTTTTTTCCATCGTCCAATCACTAAGAAAATCTAAAGTGCTCACCTGTCCTGTGTACTCCTTCGAGGTATGGACACTACTTCCGATGAGGCAGAGAAAGCAGCCCAAGTTAGTGGTGGATGTGAGTAACCATTTTCACAAAAAAATGAAGGCATTTTTTGTCCATGAATCACAATTAGGAACCATTCTCAGCCTGACGTGGAAGCTCTACATCATGAATCGTATTGATGGTTTGCGCTATGGTTTTAAATTTGCAGAGGTGTTCAGACGAGTATGAGGTTACTTATCGCTTCTGACACCAACAGTCCTAGAGTAGATGGGGTGGCGTGCTTCATCCATAACTTAGAACCGCACCTCAAGCAGTTTCATGTAAAAGTGGTCGCACCAAATTTTGGAGTGCCCACAAACCAGTATCCAGTCACCAAAACAAAACTGCTACGTATCCGTTTTGGAGACTTTTATTTCAGCTGGCCTGCATGGGGACTCATAAAAGAAATGGTAGCAAAGAGTGATGTGGTATTCGCGCAAAGCATCGGTCCGGTGGGCGGGTTGGCGATACTTGCTGCTCACAAGCAAAAAAAGCCGGTTGTGCTGTACGCTCACGTCATGGATTGGGAGTTGGCAGGCTCGGCAGTGAAAAGATTCAAGGGTCTAACGCGTTTTGTGGTGAAGATTGCTGCACGCTGGCTGTACAAGAAGTGCACAAGGATCATCGCGGCAAGCTCCAAAAGCGCAGACATGATAGGAAGTATTGGCGTAGACACGCCAAAAACAGTCATTCCTCTTGGTATTGATACACAACGCTTCAAACCAAGCGACAAGAACGTTGCAAAGAAAAAACTAGGCTTGCAAGGAAAGCGCGTTATTGGCTTTGTTGGAAGATTAGCACATGAGAAAGATCTTCCTACGTTGTATGCTGCGTTCAAGGAAGCACAAAAGAAGGTTCCGAACATGAAGTTGTTAATCGTAGGTACTGGAATCACAAACATCCTTCCTGAAGATGATGACGTGCGCTTAGCAGGACCGCAGACAGACATCGTTCCTTACCTACAAGCGATGGACCTGTTCGTTTTGCCTAGTCTTACGGAAACAAACAGTCTTGCAACCATGGAAGCCATGTCTTGTGCGCTACCTGTTATCGTTACGCCAGTAGGAAGTATAGGGGATTACGTTGTTGAGGCAAAGAACGGCTTCTTTTTCCCTCGCCAAGACGTCAAGGCGTTGACAGAACTCATGGTTACGTTGTTATCCAGTCCTGCAACCCGGCTGAAGATCGGTAGGGCTGCTCGAGAGAGTATGGTTCAGGACAGACAGTTCGATAAGACTGCTAAAGAGATCGTTACTGTGTTGAAAGAGGCTTAGACCTTCAAGCTAACAACGTTACTTCTTCCTGCGTCAGGGTTCATGCTGACGCCGTAGAGGATGTCTGCTTGGTTTATGAGGGCGTCATTGTGCGACACGATGATGTACTGTGCGCTTTCGCCGTATTGGTGGATGAGTTTGGCTAGCTTGTCGCTATTTGCTTTATCTAGGGCTGCGTCCACCTCGTCCATGACGTAGAAGGTGGCTGGATCGTGCTCTTGGATGGCAAATAAGAAGCTTAGCGCAGTCATGGTCTTCTCTCCTCCAGACAAAGAACGAATGTCTAAGTGTTTGCCTTGACTTACCTCTACGCGCATGCTCATGCCGGCCTCGAAGGGTTCTTCTCTGCTGCCTATGGTTAGTGTTGCCGTTCTTCCTTTTGGGTTGAGTTCTGAGAAGATCCTTTGGAAGTGTTCATTGATGCTGTCAAAGGTTCCCAAGAACATTCTTGCCTTGTTCACTTCTATGTCTTGCATGAGTTCGGTGACGCTTTCTTTTTCCTTAAGAAGAACTTCTTTCTTGTCTTGTAGGACGGTGAACTCTTTTTCTGCGATGTCATACACATCTAGACTTCTGAGATTGACGTTGCCCACACCTGCGAGCTTTCTCTCGCCCTCATTGATTAACTTTTGTAGGACTTCTTCGTTCTTGTTATGGTCTAACTCTACTCCGGCATACTGTGCCATGGTTTCGTTGATGGTGGCCATCTCTGCTGCCACGCGTGTTTCTTCTACAGAAATAGCATTTTCTTGCATCTCTTCTCTTCTGCTCTCTTCTTCGACCATGAGCTGGCTTCTTTCTTTTTGATTAATATCGTGGGTGAACTTGTCGCGTTTGGCAAACATGTCTTTGAACTGTACGTTCGCTTTTGCTTGTTCTTTCTCCTTAGTACGGAGTTCCTCTTCTTGACTTTTGATGCCGTCGGTAAGCGTGGTTATTTTCTCCTTGTGTGCCTTTTCTTCTTGTTGCATTTTCGCAAGGAGTTCCTTGTTTTTTTGTACGTCTACTCCAATAACTTCTGAGATCTTTACTTCTAGACCGTGGAGCTCGGTTTTTACTTTGGATAGGTTTTCTTGCAAGTTTTGTTTTTGTTGTTCGAAGGCGTGGAGTTCTGCTAGCACTCCAGGATTGCGTATTTGTTTGGTTTGTTCGCGTAGTTTTTGCCTTTTGGTCATGTGTTGGGTTATCGTAGTGGTGTGGTCGTCAATATCGTCTTTGACCTTGTCTAGGCCTTTGTCGAGTTCTTTTTGTTTGTCTTGGAGTTGTTGTTTGTAGTCTTTGCCTTCTTCTTCGTCTACCACATGGAGGCTTTTTTCGAGTTTGATGATTTCTCCTTCTAGTGTTGCTTTTTCTTGTCGTAGTTCAGTTATTCTTTGGTCTGTTATCGCTCGGCTTTTCTCTAGCATGTGTTCTTTTTCTTCCAACCCAACAAGATCTTTGCTTGTTTTTTCTATCTTGCCTGTGAGATCTTTCTCTTTGAAGGCGCTTCTGCGTCTTCGGAAGCCGCCGGTCATGCTGCCAGCTTTTTCTAGGAGGTCTCCTTGTAAGGTAACCATCCTGTATTTTCCTTGACCTATTTTTTTGGCCTCTTCAAGGTCTGCCACCACTAGGGTGTTGGCTAGCACGAACTGAAAGATGGATTGGTAGCGTGGATCGTAGGTGACGTGGTCTATTGCTCTTTTGATGCCAGGTGGTGGCGCCTCTATTTTGGGCGGCTTGATCTTGTTTAGGGGTAGGAAGGTAGCCACGCCTAGTTTTCTTTCTCGTAGGAAGCGTATGCAGTTCTTGGCTATGCTGTCTGTCTCCACCACAATACTAGTGAGTCGTGCTCCTGCTGCCACTTCTAAGGCTATGGTGTGTTTGCCCTCTACTTCGCCTAATTCTCCTACCGTGCCTATGACACCTTGGACTTGTTCTTTGATTTTCTTGGCTAAAACATCCACATTTGCTGCGCGGAACTCTGCTTGCTTCACTTCTAAGGCTCCTAATTCTTGTTTGGCTTCTTGGACTTTTTGTTTGATCTTGCCTAGCTCGCCTGCTTCTTTGCTGTCCCGATTTAGGAGTTCGTTTAATTCTTTGACGGCTCGTTTGAAGGTCTCTTTTTGTGTTTTGAGGCTTGCCAGCTCTTCTTTGTGTTTGGAGAGCATGTCTTTGTAGGCTTCTTCTTGCTGTTCGATGGTTTGGATTTGGTATTCTGCTCGATCCTTGTCTCGTAGCGTTTGTTGTTGCGTCTCTCGAAGTTCGTGCACTATTGTTTGTAGTTTTTCGAGTTCTTTGTCGATCTCTTCTATCTGGATTTCTGTTTCGTGCGCAGAGTCTAGACCTTTTGCTTTCTTGAACTTTTCGAGCTTGTCTTCTGCGGCCTTGAGTTGGAGTGCTACCTCGTCTCTTTGTCCTTCTTTGGCTTTTTTCTCTGTCTCTACTTCTTGGGTTCGGTTTTCTGAGCTTTTGAAGGTCTCTTTGATCTCTTGTTGTTGTTTACTCAGTTTTGTTATGGTTTCGCGTAACCCTTGGATGCGTTCTTTGTTGGTGGCTAGCCCTACTTTCAACACTTCTATGCGTTGTTGTAGCTCTGCTGCCTCCACCTCGCCTTTGCTTTCGATGTCTTTATTGAGGACGTTGAGCTGTTCTTTGGTGATGCTGATCTCATTCCCTATCTTGCTTGCCTTTTCTCGTAGTTCTCCTATTTTCTTCTGTATGCCCTGACTTCGCTCTTTCAACTTTGTTCTACTCTTCTCTTTGGTGTTGTATTGCTTATGCAAAAGACTGGCTTTGAACACTTTGACCTTGTCAGCAGTATCTTTGTAGATGATGGCTTGATCTCTCTCCTTTTTGAGTTCTCTAAGATGTCCTTGTCGTTCTTTCAATACTATCTCTGCTTCGTTCAATCTTTGGTCTACTTTGGCTAATTCCTTTATGGCTTGTAGTTTTTTCTCTTCATAAACGCCGATGCCGGCTATTTCCTCAACAATCTGTCTCCGGTCTACGGGATTCATCTCTACTAGTCTAGTGATGTCTCCTTGCATGATGATGTTGTAGCCGTCTGGGTTTATTTTTGCGGTTCTCAACAATTCTAGCACTTCTTGTCTTGTCACCGTACCATTGTTGATCTTGTACTTGCTTGCTCCATCCTTTCTGACCGCTCTTGTTACTTTGATTTCCTTTTCTTCAAAGGGGAAGAACTTTTGTTCGTTGTCAAAGAAGATGCTTACCTCTGCGCTGTTGGCGGGTTGTTTAGTTTTGCCCCCATTATAGATGAGGTGGGCGCTTTTTTCTGCGCGTAACTGTTTTGAGCTGCTTTTGCCTAGCACAAAACAGATGGCGTCTGCTACATTGCTCTTTCCAGATCCATTAGGTCCTAGGACGACAGAGAACTTCTTGTCAAACACTAGTTCGGTGCGCTTGGCAAAGCTTTTGAAGCCTTCCATCACGAGTTTGGTTATTCTCGTGCCTTTAAGTTCTTGAGCCTGTGCTTCCACGACTAAACCGCAAGAATTGAGCTATATAATGCTATCTGTTCCTTCTACCACGCACACCAAAGAGGCCTATCGTGGCGGACAGACTTTGTAGGCTTAGTAAGAGTGTACATATCGCGAACAACCACATCAGGTTGGTGTCAGATAGTGCTTGGGACAAGTCTCTACTCAGTTTGATCGTGTCTAGTTGTTGGAGTAGGAATAATACGAAGAGTATGAGGCCTCCTACGCCCAGCATGAGGCTTGTGGACTCTATTTTTTCTGGCATGAGTTTGCGCAACAGTTGGCTTATTTAAAACTGTCGAGACTTTGTTGTTTTTGGGCGGCAATCATTTTCTTGTAGGGAGCCCAGCTTTTTCTGAATATTGCAGGATGCTTGTCCCAGTATTTTTCTAAGAACGCCTTGGTTTTTGGGTCTGATGGGTAGCCATTGCCAAAGTCTATCCCTACCTTTTTTTTCAGCTCTTCTATCGCGTCATCTCTTGTTACTTTAGCAATAATACTCGCTGCGGACACTTCTGGATGGTTCAAGTCCGCTTTGTGCTCGAATAGTATGTGCATGCTCTTGTCCTCTACCCTTGCCTTGACGTAGTCTCCCCATGCCTCTCTGTTGGGGCTAGGACAGTCAACCACGGCTTGTTTGGGTTTGAGCTTGTTGAGGATTATTGCTACCTTTTCTGCCTCTAACCAGTTCAGATTGCTCTCTCCTAAGACTGCAGCATCGATCTCTTCTGGAGGGATGCTCACACAGAACCATTCGTGTTGTTTTTTTAGTTTAGGCGCTAGCTCTCTTCGCTTTTCGTCTGTGAGTAATTTGCTGTCTTGGACTCCGAGTTGTATGAGTGCTTCTTTGTCGTGCGTTTTCAACCCGCACATGACTAGGGGTCCTATGGCTGGCCCTCTTCCTGCCTCGTCAATACCGCAGTACATAGTGGTGTGCTTCTTCACTACTATATCAAGGTTGGCAAAGCCTTTTTAAACTGTGTTCCTTTCTTTCTAGTTAGCGGAGTGGGGAAGTCTGGAGTTCCCGGGGGGCTCATAACCCTCAGGTCGTTGGTTCAAATCCAACCTCCGCTACTTTTATTCCATTCCTAGAACATCGCGTACATACCCTCGCCGTATTAAATCAGGTCCGCGACCCAATTCATACGATCGGAAGAGTTTTGCTGCTGCTTTTTCTAAACTTCTGGCTCCGAACGAGCTTTCCTCGCAATAGTCTATAACTGCATTCTTGGCAGCCTCGGTCATCTTTACTGCTCGTTCCTTCGTTCCCTTCGCAGCCCTGAAGGTTCTTGCAAACTCACCATATGGGTTTCCCATAATCTTGACATAATCGAGCCGCGTGAGTGGTTCTGTTGCTTCTATTTGGGCGATCCTTCCTATGAGTTGTTCATGGACGCCGAACTCGATGAGGTCCTCCTCGGTGATGCGTGTGTCTACTTCAGGTTGACGATGAAAACCTATGCCGCCCATTTGCCGGGCCTCCGCTATCTCTTCCAACCCGTCGAAGGATCCTGTGAGGAAGAAGACCATGTCGTGCGTCCTTCTATCATACACTTGGGCACCGCTCAACCAAGGGATGAGCTCCACCTGGACGTCTTGCGCTGATCCATACACTCGGACGAGTTTGTCAAGTTCATCCAAATGTACCGCGGCGTGTGTATCCTCTGCCGGAATCTGTTGGAAAATATCAACGAGATTCTCCCCCACAAGTCCTGCCTCGCTCTTTCCTGTTAAGGGGAACTGGTAGTAGGGTATGCCGGAAGCCTCGCATGCACACTGGATGGTGTGCGTCTTGCCGGTACCCGTCCTGCCTCGTATAAGGGTGTTAAGTTTGGGTTTTTTACCACCGTTCATGCGATGAAATTGTCGTTGTATGGCAACCGCTACGGCTTCCTTTACGTCTCTCTGCCCGCGCACCTTCATATTGAGGTCGTTCATGAGCTCTGACGCGGTCATGATCTGTCGGGTCTCTGGAAGAGAGAGCGCACTCTTTTTTCTTATCTTCGTCTTGCGTTTTAAGGCCACAGTGGGGCGTTTGTTGTCGCGTAAGCTATAAAGCATTCCGCATCATTTTTAAACTACCCTTGCTCTTATACTCCTATGCCGCGGTGGCGCAGTTCGGTTACCGCGTGAGATTGCTAATCTCATTTCCTTCGGGATTCCCCGGTTCAAATCCGGGCCGCGGCGTACTTTTTTAAACTCCACTCATACGTTATAGATATGCATACCGTTGTAGTGGTTGGGCATGGTCGGGATGATGGTCTCCTTTTGGAGAGCATGGCTCGTGATGTGGGTGCGCGTACTGCTAGCTTAAGAACGTGGAATGACACGCAAGAATACATTGATACAGGAAGGCCTGCAGATTTATACTTAGTAAATGACTTGTTAGATGCCAACGGAGAGCAGGGAGCAGAACTTATTGGGGATGTCTTGCAGTTGTGCCCAGAAACAAGATGTATGATTGTTTCAGACTATCAAACAGAACAAGAACTCGCCGCAACACAAGGTGCCATACCTGGCTTTGGTAAGAGAGAATCACGCGATAACATCAAAGCAAAGATCAAAGATGCCTTAGCGTAAGCCTTTTATACCGCAACACTTCTCATTTTCTCATGAGCGTAGGATTGAATAAGCCTGGAGATCTTAGAAACGAAGTGAACAAGCTTGATGAAGCAGCTCGTGTTGTAGACACGCCTGGCCCTACAGAAGGTCAGAAAGTGAAGAGTCTGGCAAAGCAAGGACTTTTCTGGATCGTTATCGCTATCGTTGCTTTAGCTGTAATGTACTATTTTGCCAAACCGTTTATTGCAGACTTAGGACTCTTGTAACAATTCAGCGGTTGTCTTTGGCTTGAACTCTACCACTTGAGAAGATGCACACATAGGACACATGTTTGGCATCTCTTTTCTCATAAACGTGTAGTGGCAGTGCATGCAATAGAATCTTTCTTTGGTCATTAAGAATCCCAAGAACCACTCATATTTATAGGTTACGTTGAGAAGTACGCCACACAGTACTCTACCGCGCCTCGTTCGTCATCCACGCAACTCTTTACCTCGGGGAATGAGCAGAAGTTTACAGGAGCAGCTAAAACATCATTTTCTGCAGCAAAATCTTCATATAATTGTTGTGCGTTGTTCACGATGCATTCTCCGTCTATGGTGTCGAAGACTGCAACCTTGTACCCGGTCGTGTTGCCCTGCAGGTTGAAGCCGACAAGGCCTACTGCTAGCAATCCTACCACTAAAAGCACGATGCTTGCGTGATGCTCGCTCATACCGCAAACCTCAGTCTCCAAGCTTAAATACTTTTCCCAAGCTTTTTTAAATCCAACCGTGTACGCGCGTCTATGAGGTGGTTGTTATTCTTGTTACTCGTGCCAGGCGTCTTTGCCATGGAGGCAGACTTGTTTACGAGAAGCCAGGCAAACATCGACATCAACCTTACCGGATCGGTAAGCGTAGAGACCGAAGGCTACGGACGCCTAGACTTTTTGACCGTAGACTTGGCTTTCGTTCCTAAGAATGATGTAGGGCAGTTAGTGACTTCCTTAGTCCCCAACCGTCCAGCCCAGGTCTTCACGGACAAGATCCAGTACACGTGGGACAATCCGAAAGAGAAGGATTTTGAGTACGGTGCTGCAGCAAGCGTTCAAACTTCCAGCTTTGGCAAGGTCTACAGCCCTGTGCCTTTTCCTTTTGACATCCGTAAGGTGCCAGTAAAGTTCCGTCAATACCTCAAACCTACGGATTTGGTGGACAGCAACCATCCTGCTGTCCAAGAGATCGCACGTGAGTTACGCGAGGGTGAGACAGAGATGTGGAGTTTGGTGAGCAAGAGCGCCATCTGGGTTAGGGACAACGTACAGTACAATCTTTCCACCCTAAACGTTCCTGCATCAAAATCTTCTTCATGGGTGCTCAGCACCAGAAGTGGGGTGTGCGCAGAACTCACCACGCTATTTGTGTCGTTAATGAGAAACATGGGCATCCCTGCACGCTTTGTGAGCGGAGTGGCCTACACCAACTCTGATCTCTTCCCCCTCAAATGGGGCGGTCACGCATGGGCCGAGGTATTCTTCCCTGACTATGGATGGATACCGTTTGACGTCACGTTTGGCGAGTTCGGCTGGATCAATCCAGGTCATGTAAAAACCTTAACGAGTTTGGATGCTAGCGATCCTAGTACAAGGTTTAAGTGGAGAGGGACAGGAGTCCAACTGCGTCTCAAACCCTTAACCATACAAGCAAGCGTTCGCAGCCGCGGACCAAAGGATCCTCCGTTTGTGGATCTAAAAATGAGAGTTGCCAAGAACCAAGTAGGTCCGGGATCCTACAGTCTTTTAGTGATCGATATCGAAAACAAGCTCAACATCTACCAAACCATAGAGTTAAGCCTTGCTAAAGTGAAAGAACTACGACCCTTAGCAAAGAGCAAGTACGCCATCCTTCCTCCTAGAGGCAAGAAAACCGTGTTCTGGGCAGTCCAAGTGTCTGAAGAGCTTCTGAAAGGCTTCCAATACGCCGTACCCTTGTACGTGTACACCGCGCATAACGAAACAGTAACTACGACGCTATCTGCCTCAGAAGAAGGCTATGTGTACGGGTTTAATGACATTGCCAAAGAACAAGCCCTATTGAAAGAAGAGACAGACAAGAAGTTGAGCAGCGACGTGCAGTTCACCTGTATCCCCGAAAAGCCTTTCGTGTACAAGTATGAGACTACATCCGTCAAGTGCACCTTCATCAATCCCAACCCGCTAGAGGACATGAGCCTGTGCTTGCAACAGTGCGTGCCATGGAAAGGAACACTCATGAGTGTTCCCTTATACTTCACCAAAGCAGGTTTCCAAGAAATCACTGCCACGTTAAGGGGAGATACGGTGACGAGAAGTGCTCGCATCATGATGGAGATGTTAGACACGCCCGCCATCACCGTGCAAGACCTCTCACCACCTGCCGAAGTTAAGTTTTCTGAACAAGCAGACTTTGCCTTAACACTTCAAAAAGAAAGCTTTGCCAAGCCAGAAAATGTTAACGTGGTGCTAAGCTGGTCTGGACATTCCCAAGTGATCGAGATAGAAAAGTTGGGCGTTGATCAACCCTTACTGTTCACGATTCTTGGAGAAAGCTTGAACAGGAAAAGAACCCTGCTCAACCTAGGTATCACCTGGGAAGACAAGAACGGCAAGCAGTACGAACACAACGACAAATTCTTAGTCCATACTACAGATGTCAAATTCTACCAACACATCCTCCTTTTCTTCCGCGACTTCTTCAGAAGTGTGGGTGAAGTGTTTAGCTAACCAACTTTATAAGTGACGACTGACCCTTCCCTGCATGGGACTATCTGTGGCCAAGTTTGGAGGCAGCTCACTGTCTACCGAACAAAAAGTTCGTTGGGCAGCAAAAGTTGTGGCGGCAGATGAAGACCGAAGAATAACAGTGGTCAGCGCTGCAGGCACGAGCGAAGAACACCAAATAAAACTCACCGACGATTGTTACTCTCTAGCTGCTGAATCTGATACTGTACTAATGACCCAGAAGACGGGGGCGATTATTGAGCGGTACCAAGCAATCTACCCAGACCAGAAAATGGACAAGATAAAGAAAGATCTAGAGTCGCGTCTGGGTGTTAGCTTTCCTACTCGCGCCCTCAGAACAGAGGCGATCGCTGCATGGGGAGATGAGGCACAAGCAAAACTGTTTGCGGAATTAACCGGACGGACATATGTTGATCCTGCTAATTTTTTGAGGGTGGCCGAAGTACGTGGTCGCATCGTTGTACTTCCAAAGAGCTATGATATGATGCAGACGTATTTCCGTGAAGGCGAGTTTGTCGCGCCAGGATTTTCGGGTCGTACTGAAGATGGAATCATACGGACTCTCGGCAGAAGTGGCTCTGACCGTTCACAGATGGAAATCGGCGCAGGATTAAGCGCCGAGGTATGTGAAAATTTTACAGACCAACTGGGAGTGTTCACTGCAGATCCCAGAATAATTGAACAAGCCTCACTTATTCCAGTAATAACTTACGATGAGATGAGAGACCTTGCCCTGGGAGCGGGTGTCATCCACGCCCAAGCCCTCCACCCTGTAAAAAAGAAAGGCATCCCTGTTCACGTTCGCAGCGCAAGCGAAACCAACCGACAAGGAACTCTAATCGTGTATGATCGTCAGGTAGACCCTGAACGGCCTGTTGTAGGTGTGTCATACAAGTCTGGTTATTGTTCGGTGGACGTCTCCCAAGATGGCATGAACGATGCTGTTGGTGTGTTTGCAGACGTGGCAGGTGTTTTCAAACAGCAAGGAATCTCTATCGAGTTTCCTCCAGCGGGCATTGATGACTTTTCAATGGTGTTCCATCAGGACCAACGGAAAGGGCCTGAAGCAGTAAATGATCTGTATCGTGCCCTTGCCCGAGATGGATTACTAGAAATGGACGACATCGCATTTCAAGAAAACCTCGCCTGTGTGGTGGTGGCAGGTAAAGGACTCAAAGGTAGACAAGGAACTCTTGCTGAGATCATGGGAAAGTTGCGTGACGAGCAAATCAACGTGCGTTTTGTCTCCCAAGGACCTAAAGAACGATGCATCGTGGTAGGCACGAACGCAGACAAAGGCGTCCAGGCCTTCAAAGCACTCCACGCACTCTACCTCGAGTAAAGGTATCTTTATAAACTTAGTACGCCAAGCTGGCTACATGAAAGTCGTTCCCGACACTAGCGCATTGATCGAATGCTACCTCAGTAGGGAGGCGGTCAAGCTAAAGGTGAAAGAGATACTCATACCTGAAGCAGCCCTAGCAGAATTAGAACACCAGGCCAACAATGGAAGAAGTACGGGATATGTTGGTGTTGAGGAAGTAAAAAGAATTTATGATATTGCACAGAAAAAAGGCATAGCAATCAAGTATGGCGGAAGAAGACCATCTTCCTTTGACATCGACCGAGCAAAAAGTGGGGAAATCGACGCAGCAATACGACAATTAGCGTATGATGAAGACGCAACCCTAGTGACTGGAGATGTAGTACAAGCAAAAGTGGCAGAAGCCAAAGGCATCAGCGTCATCTTTGTCACCAAAGAAGACAGGTCCAAGAAGTTGTTGTTAGATGAGTACTTCGACAAGGACACCCTGAGCGTTCACCTACGAGAAATGGTACCGCCAAAAGCTAAGAAAGGAACGCCAGGCAACGTAGACATGGTAGACATCAAGAAAAAACCTTTAACTCATACAGAAGTCAAAGACGTAGCAAAAGAGCTCATCGAAGAAGCGAGAACCCGACACGGTGCTTTCGTAGAAATAGAAAGGCCAGGCAGCACCATCATAAGTTTAGCAGGTTATAGAATTGTAGTGTTGAAGCCTCCCTTCTGCGACGGATGGGAAGTCACCGCCGTAAGACCCGTACGCCACCTCTCCTTTGAAGACTACAAACTATCAGACAAATTACGAGGAAGAATAGCAGAACAAGCAGAAGGCATCCTTATTGCAGGCGCACCCGGAGAAGGAAAAAGTACCTTTGCCCAAGGGCTAGTAGAAGAGTACGCCAAACAAAACAAAGTGGTGAAAACAGTAGAAGCGCCAAGAGATTTAGTTTTACCAGACACAATCACACAGATGGCAGCTTCTTTGGGAAGCCCAGAAGAGTTACACGACATACTACTCCTATCCAGACCAGACTACTCGCTCTTTGACGAGATGAGGAATCCTGCAGACTTCGGATTGTATGCAGACTTACGTCTAGCAGGAGTAGGAATGATAGGGGTGGTGCACGGCACCAATCCCTTAGATGCCATCCAACGGTTTATCGGAAAGATAGAATTAGGAGTGATACCGCACATCATTGACACTGTCGTGTTCATCAAAGGCGGGCAAGTGGCAAAAGCACTCAGCGTCAGCATGCAAGTCAAAGTTCCTTCAGGCATGACAGAAGCAGATCTAGCACGACCTGTAGTTGTTATAGAAGATCATGAAACAGGGGCGGCGCAAGCAGAAATCTACAAATACGGTGAAGAAACAGTAGTGGTGCCGGTAAGCGCAGCAGCACAAGGCTCACCCATGGAAGAACTAGCAGCCAACCAAATCCAACAACAACTCCAAAAATATCACGACAACATACGTGTGGAAGTAAGCAATAACAGAGCAACCGTCTACGCACCATCAGGAATAGTGGGAGACATCATTGGCAGAGAAGGGAAAAACGTACAAAAACTGGAGAAACAAATAGGGATGCGGTTGGACATACGCGAAACCGAACCCACACACGGAGACGCATTATCATACCGACACACTATCGGGCATAAAAACATAGAATTCTTCCTCCAAGGACACCAAGGAAGAAGAGTAAACATACAAGTAGATGGAGAGTTCGTCGCAGCAGTCGCCATCTCCAGCAAAGGCATCGTACGCATCAAGAAAAACAATGTTTTGGGCAGAACCATCATGGACGCACTCAAACACCACGTGGAGATAAGCTTTAACGAAAATGATTAGCATGCAAGACTTGAGAGAGAACCCTGCAGCCTACAAAGCAGACTGCGAAAAACGCCACAAGCCACAACTAGCCGCATTAGTAGATGAAGTTCTAAAGTTAGATGAAAACTGGAAGGAACACAAGAAAAAAACCGATGACTTACGAGCAGAACGAAACAAAATAAGCAAAGACATCAACACACAAAAGAAAGCAGGAGGAGATGTTGAGGCGTTGTTACAAAAAGCCAAAGACATACCTGCCCAAATACAACAGATAGAACAAGTACAGAACGATTTACACGAAAAAATCAACGTCATACTAAGGAAACTACCCAACCTCATGCACGAAAGCGTGCCAGAAGGAAAAACAGAAGCAGACAATCCTGAAATAAGAAAGTGGGGCAAGCCCAAAAAAGGAAAAGGAGAGAACCACGGCGAGTGGGCAGAGGCACACGGCCTGGCAGACTTCGACACGGCCGCAAAAGTTTCTGGCGCAGGCTTCAACTACCTCAAAGAAGAACTCGCACTACTAGACATAAGCCTACAACGGTACGCCATAGACTTCATGCGCAAACAAGACTTCAAATTAATGGAAGTACCCATGATGTTAAGACAAGATGCCTATGCCGCCACCACCCCTATGGAAGACTTTGAAGACGTCATGTACTCTGTAGGCAAAGAGCACTATCTCATTGCTACCGCAGAGCATCCCTTAATGGCACAATTCTGGAATAAGACCGTAAGCGGCAATGAGTTACCACTAAAAATTGTGGGCGTGAGCCCCGCATGGCGAAAAGAGATAGGTAGTAGGGGTGTAGACACTAAAGGTCTGTTCAGAATGCACCAGTTCAACAAAGTAGAACAAATAGTCGTGTGCAAACCCGACGAAAGCTATGACTGGTTTGAAAAAATGCAAGGCTACACCGAAGAGATGGTCAAAGAATTAGGCATACCCTATCGCGTTATCGAAATCTGCAGCGGAGATCTAAGCATCAAGAACGCAAAACAGTACGACATCGAAGCATGGTTCCCCCGCCAGGACAAGTATGCAGAGATAACCTCTGCAAGTAATTGTACGACCTGGCAAGCACAACGACTAAACTTCAAAGCAAGCATGAACAACCAAAAAATAACTCCCCACACATTGAACAATACGGCATTAGCCACCTCAAGAATCATGGTCGCCATCCTAGAAAACTTCCAAAACAAAGACGGCAAGGTCGACATCCCCAAATGCCTCCACAAGTACACTGGTTTTAAGCAGATGGGGTAATGTTTTTAAGTCGGGCAATCCTACCGATCTCATGCCTGATGCCACGGCTACCTTACTAAAGGCCGACCCAACTTTGGACATTTCTCACCTAACAGACTCAGAACAAGAACAGGCAATTCTCGCAGCTGCGAACGATTTAGCTGGGAATCACTCTGATGAGGCAAAACTAGCAGCCATAAGTCTCTACGGAAGAGCCGGTGCAACAGACACGCTGGCAGAATTTGGAACATCACTATTTCAAGAAGGGTCTGTGGACATTGGAATGCAAGCGTTCAGGCGTGCCGACCAGGTCGTGCCTGTTGACTGTTACGCGGCCGCAGCAAAGCTCAACGAAGAAACATTCCGAACAGTCCTGAATAGAAATCAATACATTCCCGCGGACAACTTCCGAAACGCGTTGTCGCTCTACGAGTCTGCCCGTGACCTCGAGGCTATCAAACAGATGGTACTCGTTGCCGCTAGAGCCACTCCCCGGGACTCAAAATTCTTTTCGTTCGACCTATTCGAGGTCCTCAGAGAAATAGAATCTCCTGATGTGTATCTGATGGCAGGCGATGCACTGGCCGAGGATAACGATGTCGAAGGATCTGAATCCCTATACATGGAGGCCTTTATTCGAGATCAACCTGAAGCGCGATCGCGACTAGCAGATCTTGCCACCACACACTGGAGAAACGACCGACCCTTCCGAGCGCTCTACTTACATGATCGGTTGAATAACCGGCCCTCAGACGCCTTCATTCGCACTCAGGCAGACGGATACTTTGAAAAAGGGCTGTTAGATCAAGGAGTGGGGGTGTATGATGCTCTTAATGAGCCTGTACCTGATGAGAATTACGCTAAGGCTGCCAAGGCACTTGTTGAGAAATGGGGGTCCCATCCTTCCAGGCGCTATCGCCTGCCAGGCCTACTCGTGACCGCTGCCCGTTGCTACGACATTGCAGGGGATGAAACCATGGCAAAGCTCACCAGGGTTGTCCTGCGTTCCAACAGACCAGGAAGACTACAGCGAATGGCTGATGGCGTGAGAGCACTCAATGCCAAGCGTAAATACTAGCTACCACTTCTCTTGTTGCAACATCGCACCGATAATGGCATAGCCTGCCAGATCTTTCCAACTGTCCTCGACGCTTTCGTCAACGCTTGCCTCTACCTTGTCAAAAAGCAACGTACGCAGGCGTTCTACCTTGTCGCTTGATCGAATGACGACGCCCATGCTGCCAAACTTGCGAATGTTGGCCTCTCCATATCGCTTATTCTTCTCTATCAACAACTCCCGAATGGATGAGAGTGTTTCGTCTAAGATGGCAATGTCCATAATCTTACCATGTTATACTTCCTTATAACCATATCGATGCGCCACAATAACCTTTTAATACGCAGACCCCCTAGCAAAGCCCATGCTCTTCGATGACATGCTCAAAGCGGACGAAAGCTTGTTCAAAAACGAACACGCCCTAGACCCTGAATGGGTTCCCAAACTTCTTCCCTTCAGAGACCACCATCAAAGAGCCATAGCAGACTGCATCAAGCCAGTTCTCCTCGGAAGGAACGGAAGGAACGCCTTTGTTTCTGGAGCTCCAGGCATTGGCAAGACCGCAGCAGCCAGATGGGTGCTAAGAGACCTAGAAGAGTCTGACCACGGAGAAAAAGTAGAACTATTCTACCTAAACTGCTGGCAAAAGAATACTACGTTTAAAGTATACGTAGAAATGTGCGCACAGTTCGGCTACGCATTCACCCAGAACAAAAAATCAGAAGAATTGTTCGACATCATCAAAGAAAAATGCAACAAACGCGGTGCAGTATTCATCTTCGACGAGGTAGACAAGGCAGAAGACACAGACTTCATCTACTCCTTACTTAATGACATCTTCAACAAGAGTTTAGTCCTCATAACAAACGAGCCAGACTGGATCAACACCATGGAAGACCGAGTCAAAAGTAGGTTGTTGCCAGAAACCATCTCCTTCAAGGCCTACACTCCTGAAGAAACCAAACAAATACTCAAACAAAGACTAGAATTTGCCTTTGTGCCAGACGCTGTAACGCCCGAAAGCTTTGACATCTGCTGCACAGCAGCAGGAAAAGTCTCAGACGTCCGAGTAGGCCTACACTTACTACGCCAATCCGGATTGATAGCAGAAGATGAAAGCTCCAAGAAAGTCCTCCCCACCCATGTAGAGAAGGCCATACTCAAACTGCCTGCCTTTAGCCCCAAAAAACCAGAAGCCCTAGAAGAGGATCAAAAACTAGTTCTCGAAGTGATCAAAGCAAAAGAACACGGCAAGATCGGAGATCTTTTTGATGCCTACAAAGCCAAAGGAGGCGAGGGACAGTACAAAACCTTCCAAAGAAGAATAGACTCTTTATCAAGGTCAGGCTACATTTCTGTAGAAAAAGTCACCAACCGTGAAGGCAACACCACTATGATCCGTGCAACCAAGAAGTTGACGGATTACTGATTTCTCGACGAGAAAACGTCGTACGTACTTTCTAATATAAGCCACTGGACACTGGACATGGCCGCGTGACGCATATAAGGATGATAGTTCTCATGGTGTATGAGGTGATTAAAAAATGAGTTTCGTACAACCGAACCACGACATTGAACCAGCATCATTTGAGGCACGATTTATGGCCCAAATGTTGCGAGTAACCAGGGAGGTGCAAGAATGAACGACATCTATGACAGATACGACATGGCCATGGAAGACGACGAGGACTCGCCTGAGAACGCTGCTGAACAAGCGTTTATGGTGGGTTGGCTCGCTGCAGACCCCTTTGATTAATGTTTGTTTTTGAATTGGAGGAGCTGGAGCAGCTTTCCGAGACACAGGAGGACCAGTTCTGGTGGTATGAACTGGACTCCCCTGTGGAGCTCGAAACAAGGCACATTCGCATCCAGACCCCTCCTAACATTTTAGTCTTCAAAGGTCCTTACAAACGCTCCTCAGTCCAACAACTGGTCTTCTCCGGCGGTAATGAGCGACAACGCAACCAGTTTGTCTGCTCAATTATCCAGCGAGAACACGTTGAAAATGGTATGGTGGTTCTTGAAAAGGTTCCCTTTCTCTCTCTAGAAGACACGCTCAAGGTCTACAGAAGAATTGTTGGCAAGTCTTATGAAACGGTGAGAACGTCTGATCTAGATGTTATCGATGATGGCTATCCCTGGCCAGATACACGGTCGTAGAAAGGTTTAAATATCTATTACGTAAAAAGATATCTGAAGGTGGAAAAAAATATTCGACGAGGAGTTGTATTGGAACGGCAAGATGCTTGTATTTACTTGGCACTTCAAGAAAGAATACGAGGCACTAGGCAAACCCTTAGAGTTTGTGTTAGAAATACTACAACATGGCAAACATCACCTTGTGTCCAAGAGACAGAACAAGTACAACGTGCTCTTTTCTTACCAAACTCGACATCTTTGTCTATCCTACGTGGAGCACGAGCAAATCATCCTTATCCACCTAAAACCAATTAGAAAATGAAAAAATTCATCCAAACATGCTACAAATGTGAGGCTAAGGTAAAGGCAGCTACGGTCAACAAAGAAGGAGTGCGGCTTCGCTGTCTCCGCTGTCCAAAGTGTGGAGAGGAGTATTTCACCTCGAGTGAGCTCATTAAGTATGATATTCTAAAGGGCAAGCGCAGCCTGGTGAGGAAATTCGGCCAGCTTGGTGATTCTGTAATCATGCGCGTTCCGCAAAAAATACTGAAAGATCTTGGTGTGAAGCCTGGAGACTATGGTGTGTTTGAAGAAAGAAAAGATGGCATCTTTATCAAAACGTATTCTGCAAAGGAAATAAGGATCTAGATCTTAAACCCGGGTTTGTAGCGGTAGTTGTAGCCTGTTACTCTGCTACCAAAGTATCTTCCTGGTCCTCTAGGGTTGTTAGGAACGTCAAGTCTTCTTGTGGGGGTTGAGTCTCTGTTGATTAATCTCTCTCCAACGCTTGCTACGGCATCTTCTCCGTCATACACTCCGCCATACGTAGTGTCACATCGAATAAGATAGACTAGGCCTGGCCGTATAGGCGAGGTGGCAAGCACTTTCTCTGGGAATGGCTTGCTTCGTATGTTTCTGTTTCCAGGAACGTAGGTTAGGAATTCGGTAGAATGACCTCCGCCTCGTGCGATGCTGCATCCTTTGAGTGTTTCATAAGCACGCATACCTTGCTGTCCAGCTCGTGAAGGCACGGCGGTTAGACTTCTTCCGAGTATCTCAATGCTAAAGCTTCCCGGATCATCTCCTGCGAACGTAAACGTTGATCGCTTTCCACAACGAGCCACATACACATTACCTGCGGTTAGCGTGTGGGTAATGGGTGCGTGTGTAAGAGTAGAAAGGTCGAGAGTTCTTCTTCGATCGTTTTGGCTTTCACTAGGAACGTCGAGCACGTCGCAACCGGTAAGTTGCATGAAGGCAAGCACGCTGACATTGTCTACTACAGGCACGCTGAAGAAGTTATCCCCTTCGATGAACTTCATTTCGAAGGTTCCTCTTTTTGTCCCATCAATAAGTTTTATCTCCTTTTCGAGCACGTTGTTGCCGTGGTCGCTTTCGAGGATAGCGCCTCTAGGTCGTAGGCCTTGTCCTTGGATAGGGTTGATGGTAACTCTGATCTTGAAATCGTGTTGTACTGGTTTCCTGCATATATCTGGTAGGCCGTATTTGAGTCCAGAGATGAAGCTGGTCATTTTTACTTTCTCACCAGGTGCAATCTTTGTGTAGCGCATGCTTCTTGCTGTTCTTGTGGCGTCAGGATTGCCGAAACCTCCACCAACACTCTGGCGTATTCGGCAGCTGCTAAGATCTCTACTGTCAATCTCGAAGTCTATGCGTAGGTTCCCCTTCATCCATCCTCTGCCAACGTTTTGGATTTCTACATCGATGGCTTCTAGTGTTGAGTATCTTGGGAGTTCGTCAGGAACGAATATTTTTGTGACCACCATGTCTGGTAATAGAAGATTAGTGTTTGTGTATACTTGGTTGCGCTGGTAGGATTCGGGACCTTTGTGGCGCTCGTAGTTTGCCGTCTGGCCTATAGTGCTTCCTGCTAGTGCAAAGAGGATGAGACATACGGCTCCTAACCGTGTTGCGGTACGCGGGTCCATGGTGTGTCTTTGTGTAAGTGCTTATTTAAACCTTTAGTAGGTTTCTACAGACTTCTCCTTAGGGACTTCCCCTTGTGAAGCAGTATTAGACTGGGCGAACATGCTAGAAAACGCGTTAGCACTTTCCTCGCTAGGTTCGTTGGAAGCTAGGACATGCCCGCCAAGTGATTGTAAGAGTTGGACAGCTCTCTGGATATCTTCCTCGCTGTCTTTGGTAGTATCAATTTCTATGCGCATACGACTAAATGCTTGGTAGTATTATATATCAATTGAGTACGTACTATCACATGTCGCCCTTTCCTCGGTGCCAGCCAAGGTGTTCTGAGAGTTTAGAGTTGTTACGATAGGTAAGTCCCACGTTGACGACAAGTAAGGCGGTCATGACTTCCTCAAATCCTAGACTTCCCCCAACTGCTTTGCGCAATACCTCTATGGTTATCCAAATCACAAAGGCCAAAAACAGCCAATACACGATCGAATGTTTCATGTCAGCATCAACCTCATAAACCACAGTATGAGTGCGATCAATAATGCAAGCATCGCCCAGTCTAGAGGTTCCTTTGGCATGCTACGCTCATCGCAAGAATCTTTTATATGCGTTTCGAATCCCTTCCGGAAGATTTCCGGATTATCCGACGGTAGCAAACCCTTCACTCGTCGCTTTCCTCACGTCAAACGCTTCTGGACCTGCGGCAATCATGCCTTTACTGGTGAATCTTAGTTGGGGCACGGTTACGCCTTCGATGTCTGCAGTCGTAAGCCACTCTTGGAGGGGTTGGTCTTGCTGCAAGCCTGTGATTATCAGTTTTGCAGCGTCATAAGCTGGCGCTGCACTAGGTCCTGTGGGTGGTTGGCCGTGTTTTTTTGTGAAACGCTCAACAAACCCTTTGTGGGCTTCTGTTTCCTTGGGGTACGGGTGGTATACGCCTCCTTGATATGCTAGCTGCCATTCTAGCATGGTTTCGCTCTCTGTTTGGTGGCCTAAGAAGAGAGGAATATCTAACCCGAGCTCTTGTGCTTGTTTCATGAACGGGAGCAAGGTTTCATCTGACGTAAAGGCAACGTACACAGCATCGGCTTGTTCCTTGATCTTTAGCAATATCGTTCTGAAGTCTTGGACTTGGTTGCTGGCAGCAAAGATTTCGAGTTCTTCTGCTGTCTCCTTTTCGAACAAATCTTTTTGGAAGGTGGCCCATGTGTTGAGGTTGTACACGACTGCTATGTTGTCATGTCCTTGGCTTGTTACAAAAGAAGATATTTTTTGTACTGCTGAGATATCGCTATACCACGTCGAGAACAAGTAGGGGTAGTTTACTGTTGCTTCTACTCCTTCGGATATGCTGGGGGAGATCATGACCTTGCCATGTCGTTGTGCCAAGGGCGCAACAGCTGCGGTGTCTTCATCCCACGTAGGTCCTATGATGGCTGCTACGTTATCTAAGGTGATGAGTTTGGTGGCTGCGGTTACGGCAACCGTTTGGGTGGTGTGAGTGTCTTCAGGGATCAACAAGAAATTGCCCCCTTCTGCATTAGCTTCTTCGATGGCTAGTTGTACGCTCTTCAGTTCATCTGCTCCCCAACTCTCACCTCCTCCAGTAAGCGCAAACAATCCTCCTATCTTTATCGTAGGCTCTGTGGTCATGTGGCCTGTTGCACAAGCCACCAAAAATAAGAGGAGAAATGCCTGTTTCATGTACTGTTGAAGCCACAATACACTTTAATAGATTATTAACCCTGTACAGGGTATAGAACAATAACATTTTTATGTGAGCAGATTCTAAGAGGGGTATGTATGAACGTTCGCTGCAGAAGATTGGCCTTACGTCAGGCGAGGCCAAGGTGTATGAAGCGTTACTCGTCACCGGACCCTCCACCGTAGGCCCTATTGTCAAAGAATCAGGGGTTGCGTACTCGAATGTGTATGAAATTCTCCAAAGACTGATCGAAAAGGGCATTGTAAGTTTGATAACCAAAGAGAAAACAAAGCATTTTCACGCCGTAGAGCCCACGCGTTTGAAAGAATACGTGGCAAAACAAGCCGCCGCAGTCCAACAGAGTCAAAACGTGCTGAAAGATGTGCTGCCCTCCCTCAAAAACCTTGCAGGTGAGGCCAGCCCACTCCATGTCGAGGTTTTTGTGGGTATGAAAGGGCTGAAAACTGCGTACGAACTCCTGGTGGCAGGAGGAAAGAAAGGGGATAAGGGTCAGTTTGTTTATGTATACAACAAAAAATACTACAAAGCAACCGAACGCTTCTACGTCGATCTTTGGAAGGAGATTCGTACCTCTCCCATTCGCTGGGAGGGGATTTGCAATGAGGAGTACCGTCCAACCGTGCTGGGTCAGAAGAAGGAAAAAACATTAGAACAACGCTACGTAGATCTTCCTCTTGCAGGAAACATAGACTTGTTCAAAGATCGCTTACTAATAGAGATCTGGGCTGACAAACCTTTAGGCATTCTCATTACATCCCAAGAAGTGGCAGACAATTTTAGAACGTACTTTGATGGACTGTGGAAGGTTTCTAAGCCTTAACGCGAAGCCACCGAAAGCCTCTTCTCGGGAGCCAAATAACTCTTTTACATTGGAAGCCTATCTCGTCGTACTCCGCAAACTGGGCCAGTGTTTCTCTCTGGTCAATAAGAAGCAACGTGATGGGATCTCCGTCTGTCCTGCGGTTGTACCTTGGATGGAAGTCCACGATCGCATTTCCCATGCTCACCCAAGAATGCTCCACGTACCTGTCGCCCACACCCCTCTTCTCAAGTGTTTCTGCTACTGGGCTAGCAATTTCGTGAAGATACTCCACAAGCTTACGTGTGTTGTAGGCCACCATGCCATGGTGTACCTGACAATGCGGGCCTATCTTATCTGCTAAACTCACAGCGTACTCGTGGCATCGCCAATGTTTTTTTCTGAGCTTCATGAGCATGTCGGGAACGTTTACTCGTAACAAGTGCTGCATGATTTGTTGAGTGGGCGTAACCTTAAAAACCCCTTGGCATGTTTCGTTCTATGCGGGCCCGTAGTTTAGCGGCTATAACGTCTCGTTCACAGCGAGAAGGTCGCCAGTTCGAATCTGGCCGGGCCCACTCACTTTACAATAGAGGGACCGAAGGTCGCTCATTTTTGCTCGAGCTTTTGGAAAAGGTCGCTCAATAACACTTAGTTTCGCAGCCTTTGCAGGCAGAACCCATGCAGCTTTCTTTGCATCTCTCAACACACTCTTCATAGAAGGGGGTCTTGGTTGCTCCTTCGCCAAATCTTCTTCCCGTATAACTTCCAGCAGTAAAGTCTTCTGCTGGGCCCTGGCCTTGGACAGGTGAACTGCTTAGGCGTTTGCTTTCTGTCTCTATAACTCTCTCCACCAACCGGTTGTTCTCCCAGCTGAGTGGCGTGTCTGCAGCAATCCCTCCGCCTACGGTGAAGGATCCATCGGTGTTCATGCCTAGTTCTTTTCTCACCACCAAACTGCCGGTGCCGATAAGCAATTGTTTGCCGCTCACTTGCACAGAAGCTTGTTTGGTGCTTTCATACGCAACAACCGGAGCAAAGATCATTCTTCCTTGACCGGTCAAGTGCATGCTCTTGTCTGCTAGAAAGTCAATAACTACGACAGAGTCTTGGCCTGGTACGATGACAATATCTCCTACCATGTTCATGATTTTTAGGGGCATTTTTGCGGTCATGTCGCCGCCGCCCTTGTCTACCTTTACGTCTGAGATGATCATCTGTAGTTCTGGATAAGTTCCAGCATCCAGTTCTATCTTGCCAATAAATCCTGGAACGCCTGACTTCTTGAGTTGTAGTAAGTCAAACTGCTTGTTGTCCATGTCTACACTGAAAGGTTCGCCTTCGGCAGCGACCACACGTAAATTACCAATAAGGATGTCAATCTGTCGAAGTTGGTCTACTTCAAAGGCATCGTCGGTTATACCTACGTATAAGGTTCCTTTGGTGGCAGAACTGGCCACAGGAGTGTCTTCTGATGTTGTATCGGTAGTGTCTGTTGTGTCGCTAGTAGAATCGGTTGGTGTTTCGGTAGCACTCTCAGGGGTGTCTGCCTCTTCTGTTGTGATGATTTCTGCTGGTGTAATAACTTCGTCACCACCACAGCCCACAACCATGAGCAAACATAACAGTGCAAACCACCTTTTCATAGGGGGCAGTCAAGAAAGGTTTCTTATAAACTTATGGTTTGTGAACAACATACGTTTTTGAGATCTTATCGTGCAAGCTTTGCTTTTTTTGGTCCCACGCAATCATCAAGTGGCCGATACCAAAGGCCATTCCACTGATGATCTTGGCCAGATTTCTGATGACCGCGCCCGAGATCCCTATAAACTTTCCTTCTGGAGTAACAATGCGAATTTTCATGACGAACTTTCCTGGCGTGCCACCATAGACGCCCTCTAAGTATACGATTAAGCCAACTAAGATGACGTAGATGAGGTAGCCAATGCTTTCCAAGCCGGTTACAAGGGTCAATATGCCTGCAATGATGATGAACGGAATCCCTAGGATTAATCCGTCAAGGAAGTGTGCTAACAATCGTATCCAGAAACCCGCATATCGTGCTTGGTTCATGTTGAACTCCATAATCAAAAAATTCCTTACCCCGTTATTAAAGCTTTCGTGTTTTTGCCTCTTCGTAGACTGCAAAGTAGAACAGATCTCTAAAGGCGTTAACGACGTTTACTAGCACCACAAAGATAATCATAAGGACTGCACTGAGGGCAATCTTGCCTGCACCCGTACCAAAGAGTATCACACCACTGCTGCTGTTGGCCGGATTCCCTAAGAAACTCTGACCTAAGCTTCCGATGCCGTATATGATCAAGCCTACCACGAATACCATCCAGAATTGTCCTTTTACTAAGTTCCAGCTTTCTCCGATGCTGCTGAATATGCCTTCTTCGTCCACGAAGAGCGCGGAAATGGAGAACAACAGTTTGGTGCTCAGGTAGGTGGTCACGATTAGTAGCAAAAAGCCGAAGAGTACTGTTGCAATGATCGCAACAATAGGGTTAAGCTTGAAGGCCAAGAACACAATGCCTCCTGCGATAAAGAAAGGAAGGAACAGTATCGCGGAAAGGATGATGCGGATGAAGAGGAATCTCCACCAGAACTTGTTGGCCATGCCTAGCGTGCTGCCAAAGTCAGTATCCTGGCCGGTAACGGCTAAAGCTGCCATGCCGTAGGTGGCGCTTCTGCAGTACAAACCAAAGAGAAGACCAAAGACGGTGATGACGCTTACGAGTATGATGTTTTGTTGGGTGAGCAGGTCGGTAAACTTGTTCCAGGTGAAGCCTTTTGATTCTAAGTAAGGGCCCATTCCTTTTTTGTAGCTTCCTTTTCCAGTGATGTAGCTTCCTGCTGCTAGCCAATCTCCCTTGTTCTGGGGATCAAAGTCATTGAAGGTTTCGTTAGCCTGCACCTCGTCATATTCTTCAAGAAGTGTTTGGAATTCTCGCACTGCTTCCCCTGCGCCGGTTACTTGGACGGCGAGGAGTACGAGCACAAACGTCACGAGTGTTGCAACAATACCGGGTATGATGATTCCTTTGTGTTCTTTTATGAGATCAAAGCTTTCTCGGAATGCATCCCCAATCATAACCCTATCGGAGGCGTGTGATATAAAAAAGTTAGTCTTTGAAGACCTTTTGGTAGTTTGCGTACAGAATGGTCTCTGCTTCTTTCGTGTCCAAACCCTTAATTTTAGCTATACGTTCCACTGTGCGTGAGACGTTTGCAGGTTCGTTTCTCTCCTCGAGGTTGTTGAGCCACGGGGCGTCTGTCTCTGTAAGTAATTGGTTGATGTTGACCGTGTTTACGATCATCTCAAAATGGCTGCTTCTTAGTAGTATAGGTGGAATGCTGAAGTACATGCCATCCTCTGCAGCTTGCTTGACTAATGACTTTCTTCCTCCGAAACAGTGTAGCACGGATTTTACAGGTTGGAAGCCTAGGACCTCTACTACCTCTTTTTCTGCCTTTCTGGAGTGTACGATGACGGGTTTGCCTATTTTTTTGGCTACATCAACGAATTTTTTGAAGATTTTGATCTGTTGTTCTATTCTTGTGACTGTTTTGAAGTCCATTCCTATCTCTCCCACCCCTACAATCTTGTCTTTGTTGTTCAATATGTACTCAATAGCTTGGTCAACGTCCTCAGGAGGGCCCTGCATGCCGTCATCATCTATGCCTAGTGCATCCAGAGGGTACATTCCTAGGCTTGCACGGACGATATCCGGATATTTTTCGGTTAACCCTATCACTTGCTTGTTTGTTTCGTTATTCGTCCCTGCAGTGATGATACGCTTGACTCCTGCGTCTCTAGCACGCTGGATAACCTTGTCTAAGTCGTCAAACAGGCCGTGTGTTAAGTGACAGTGTACGTCGGTAAGCATGATTGATCAAGAAGGTCTACTATTTATATCTGCTTCGGTGTGTAATGGCTTGAAGCAATCGGTGTGCGGCATAGGTTGCACAATCACGGTCTGCCAGGGCCAGTGCATCAATAAGGCAATCGTCTATTTTACCCATGTTTTTGGGGTCATCTACCGTAACTTCATCATCAATCGTGATGCTTACGTGCGTAGATTCTGGTTCGGCCTCTCCGATATCTCTGTCAAAGCGCGCTCTCACCGTTACCGGAGGTTTTGCTTTACCTGCAAAACAAAAATAGGTTGTTGCTGCTAGCATCCACTCACTCATATTTTTCATAATTTTCTCTTAACTTTTAAAATTTTCCTTCAAAACTTATTTTCTTTTTTTTTCGAGATCTAGATCTTGAAAAATCCAGATCCATAAATCTGTCAGAAGGATTTCCGAATGGTGTAGTACTGCTCCGTGGTCACTTTTCGGCCCTCAAAGATTGCGAATAAGGATCTGAACAATCACAAATGCCGCGTACAAAGCCACCATGATGACGCCATGGCGCCAGGTAGCGATTTTTTTGTGGGCGAACCAAGTGAACAAGGTTAAACCTACGATTAAAAATGGAATCGTAACCCACGTGGCCTTGCTGGTGAACGAAAACGGGAAAAAAATTCCTAATAATCCAAAATACAACAATAATTCTATCGCAACAGAACCAATAATTTCTCCCACTCCCACGTCGGTGTGCTTGCTCATCACTGCCTTCAGGTTGACCGCAAAGTCTGGCATCGCCGTACCAATGCCTATAACCGTGATGGCAAGCAAATAACTAGGGATGTTAAACAAACTACTGAGCTGGATGGTGGAGAAGGCAAGCCATCTACCTGCCAAAAGAATGGCAACCAGGCTTCCCAGGAAGATGAAACTGTCTTTGAACAATCTTGAGGCCTTGACATTGTGAATTTTTCCCAACTTTCTCTCTTCTCTGCACACCCGCCACACGTACACGCAGAAAGCGAGTAGTAAGATGATTCCATCAATTCTTCCGAGCTTCCCATCAAGCAACAAAAACAGAGGAAGCATGAATAACGGGTAGATGAACCACAAAGTTTTGCCCATGACCTCGCTATCCAACTTTATTTTCTTACCCAAAATCAAAACAACGCCAAGCACGAGCACTGCATGTACCATGTTCGTACCTAGAATGGCGCCTAATCCTACGCCAAGATCGTTCAATTGCAGACCCATGAAGCTTACCATCACTTCAGGCATGCTCGCAGCCATGGCAACAACTACTAACCCGGAGGTTGCGTCGCTCATGCCTAGCTTCTTTGCATAACCGCTGATGCCTAGCACCAGAAGATCTGCAGCTTTGAAGATGATGAACAAGCTGGCTAGTATAACTAAGGAGAAAAACACTCCCGGGCTTAGTAGGAAGTCCAGCATAACTCCCAACACTCGTTCTCATATAAATGTGTAATGGCGCACTGGCCAAGAACAAAAACAGCAGGTTTAAAAACGAACCACCTCTCCGAGTTGCTATGACTGTAGTTGCCGTAGCATTTAACAAAATCTTGGTCGAACGCTTTAATCAGATTACTGGTAAGGTAGACATCAAGAACAACGCTGCCGTGCTCGATGTAGAGAAACAAGAGCTAACACTAGGCAGCCAAAAACAAGAAAGTTTGAAGTTCAAATTCGATTTCCGTGTTGATTACGAGCCCAAAATAGCCACCATCCAATTGGAAGGAGAGGTAGTCTGGGTCGACGAGAAAAAGAACATTGATGATGCTTTGAAAGGCTGGAAAAAGGACAAGAAGGTCAAACCAGAAATCATGACGCCTGTCTTGAATGCGGTACTAGCCAAGAGCAATGTAGAAGCATTAATTCTGGCAAAAGAAGCAAACTTGCCACCACCAGTCCAGCTTCCTAAGGTAGAAGCTAAGGCCGAATAAAGCGGTAGACGGTTATCTCGACGGGTTTTACAGGTTTTTTATGAAAGCTTTGAGAATGGGGTAGTTGGATGACTGCAGGAAAGAACGTAGCGCTGTATCCTGCCTCTTTTGCGTACGACAGAATAAAGGGATGGGTGCTTGTTTTGTGCATGCTCCAGACGACCGGAGCGAGCGAGAATGCCTTATCTAGAAAGGCTCTATCTGCATGGATCTGTTTGGTGCCGAAAGGAGGATTCATGATGATTGTGTCGGCCTTTTCAGCGTAATCCTCGACGAGACCCTTGACTATTTTGACATCTACCTTAGCCTGTGTGACATTCCTTTTTGCGATCTCAAGAGCTTCCTCGTCCTGTTCTATGAGAGTTACTTTGCCTCCGAGGAGAGCTGCACCGATGCCTAGAATGCCCGTACCTGCGCCGAGGTCCAGAACTGTTTTCTCGTCGATATCGCCCTGTAATTGTGCTTGCCAGAGGACTTCTGCAGCAAGCTCAGAAGGTGTTGAGTACTGTTCAACGCTCACTTTTTGGTTTGCGAACTTTTGCAAGCTGCTGAGCACTTTTGCCAATGCGCCTTTGCTTATTTCAATCATTTTCCTGGTGCCTAAAACCCTTTTGGGCTTTATGATTATCCTAAGCCATTTGGGGCAAATAAAGCTATCGTTCCCTGTTAAGGCTCACTTTTGCCTTTCTGCAGTCTAAACGCCTTATTTTGGCCTTTTGGCCCTGCTTATGTCCCTTTTTGTCTGTATTTGCTCTTTGCTAGCTATGACTCAACGCTCACTTTTTACTCTTACGGAGGTATTTTAGCCTAGAATGGCCTAGAAATGGCTCGAATTAGGGCGTTTTCCCGACTTTTCCTTAGATATGAACGCTCACTTTTTAGGAATAAGGCGTAGTATTGGCCTATTTTGGTGTTTTGGGCCTCCCTTTTAGCCCTCTTTTTGGCCTTTATTTGGCCCTATTTTGGCCCCTTGTGGGTGGTTGATTTTGGGTGCTTTTTTGGTTATTTTTTTGATCCATTTTGGGTTGTTTTCTGGCCTTTTTTTTGGGCCCGTTTGGGGTGATTTTGGGGGTTGTTTTTCCCTGTATTTTTTCGCATTTTTTCGGTGAATTTTTGCCCCGTTTTTTCGCCCCAAAAATGACTGATTTGTAACTACTGTGCCATACTAAACGGATTTTGGAAAAATCCGGAGGATATCCGAAATAGTCTCGTTTCATTCCCAGGATAGTCCCATTTCATTCCCATTATGGGGTTTCTGTCGTCGACGTTCATTCCCAAAACGTTCCCAGGTCATTCCCAGAACGGTCCTGGGAATGTCCGGATAATCTCCGGTTTTTTGATTTTCGCGAAAATTTTCCCGCACCAAAATCTATATTAAGGAGTTCGCGTTTCCTCCCAAACATGATGTTTTTTGGAGGGGGCAAGATAGCGAAGCTCGACGACAAAATCGAGGCGCAAGCCCAACGCAATCGAGCGGACATGGATGTGCTGTTCCATTGGGTGCATTATCTGAACGCTCAAAACGAGCAAACCCGACGATCTTTTGAACATTTTAGCCAAGCGATGCAGCACGAGGTGCATGCCCTTACCGAGGAGCTCAAGGGTGTTAGAGACCAAAAATTGATTGGCGAAAAGGCTCCTTCCACCGACGATGTGAAGCAAATGGTGGACCGTCATATGCAGGCGATTCCCGTCGATACTATGCTCGCGAGGCTCCGTCACATGGAGAGTTCAATCCAGTTTATGGATCAAAAAAGACAGGTTGTCCAGCCCGTTGCGCACCCTGCGCCAGCACCCGTTCCCACGTCGAATTTGCAGCACAGATTGGTCAAAAAAATCACCCGTCACAGCAAAAGTTACATCAAGAATTCACTCGTACAATACATCCAAAAATACGGCAAGATTTCTGCGCTCAAACTGCGAGATATCGTCGTGGACGAGCAAGGATTGTGCAGCAAAAGCACGTTCTACCGGCTCCTAGAGGAGTTGGAGCGAGACCACAATTTAGAGGTTATTGTCGACGGGAAACAAAAAATGTTTATCGCACCAAACGAGGTCAAACATGCGTAAACCGGACCAGCGCATGCTGGCCCATGATAGTGCTTTATCGACGCTGGGCGCTGCCCTAACAGACGTCAGAGGAGAGCTTGATGACTACCGCGAACACCTCAACGAAGAGACTAACGAGATCCAATCATTGTACGAATACATCCACAACGTCGAGGGAAAACTCGATCGTGCGCTCAGTCGACTCGACGAGATCGCACTTTTAGTGAAGGGAAAGAAGCCACATCAGAAGTGGGTTTTCACGCCTCTGACAGCGAAGGAGAAGGAAGTCTTCCAGATGCTCTACACCTTAACAGCGTCGAGACCTTTCGTGCATTACAAGGAAATGGCAACCAAACTCAACCTGAGCAAACAGCTTCTAAGCTCGTACATCACCGTGCTTATCCAGAAGGGTATTCCCGTCGAGAAAAAGTATCAAAGCAACCAGGTATTTGTGCGATTGCATCCAGAATTCAGACAGGCACAAGCCAAGGACAATATCGTCGGTGTCAACACGCTACTCACGTACTGGACTTAGTCTTCCTTTCCTTGTCGTAACTTGTCTTTTTTGATCTCGTTTTGTAACTCTTCGATTAGCTTGAAACTGTTGTCTACGTGGTTCTTGATTGTGGTCTCTGCTCGACGGAAGGCGTGCTCTAAGGTGTTGCCATTAAGCTCATAGCCAAGTATCACTTTTCCCGACGAGACAAAGCTTGTTTTCTTGAGTATTTGCAAGTCTAACCACCTCTTAAGATGGTCGTACATGGTCTGCCTTTTGATACTTGCTGAGGAGGCCATATGCTCGACGGGCATGACTGCTATTTCGGGCTTTTTCTCTCGATTGCTTTGCTTCTTCCTTTCGTACAATTCGAGCAACAAACTGTGCATTTGCGCCTGTCCATCTTTCTTGCGTGGAACGAGCCCAAAACGAGATAGCAAGGTTTTTGCCATGTCTTCGTGGGTGGCGTTGGTTGGTGCGTCGGATTGTTGTAGTTGGATGTGCACGGGACTTTCTTGTTTCTAAGCTATTTAAACTTTCTCATTTTCCCGACGAGAATCGGCCATTTTCCGACACTTGCTTGGTGTTTTAGTCTTAAAATGGCCGTTTTGGCGTTTTCAGCCTTTTTAAGCGTCTTTTTTGGTTACTTAGTATTCAGCTATGGCTTATGCGGTGTTTTTTGCCCTATTACGGGTAGGATTGTCCTAAAATCCCGACAGAAACCGCGAACTGTCGCTAAATGGTGGTAGCGGTTGATGGGGTGTTTCTGGGAAAAAACCAGCACAGACGGGATTTGTCCAGAATTTCTGTAGTTTTCCCGAAAAAACAGGTTGCGGGGCTCTGTGCGTATGGGGCAGGGTATGGGCCAAAAGAATGGGTTGTAGAGCTGATAGAGCTAAATTAGGGGATTATTGCTGACAATGCTGGTAAACCTCACAAATGGCTGAAAAATGGTGTCTGGCTTTTGTCACTTTCCGGGAAATAATCCGCTGAAAATCGGTCGTTTTTTTAGGCACCATCTGTTGATGTTTTGGCGTGTTTCTGAATGGTTGGAAATGGGCTTTTTTGTGTATTCCTTGGGCACCAGGATTTCCTTTTTTCTTTCTTGAGTTTGTGTTGGTGTGTTGTGGTGCTCACTTTTTCGCTTGATTTGGGTGTTTTTCCCAATACTCCATCGAGACTACATATTGTAAAGTGGCGCCACTTTTGAAAATGTGGCGCAGGTTTTTTACTTATTGTTTTCAACCTCTCTATTGTTTTATAGCTATTAAACAATATTGTTGTCAATTATGGGGGAACTAATCTCTCGTTTACAAAGACATCTTTCCAATAGTTGTAATGGAATTTGTATCATTTTGCCATATGCGGGATATCCAAAAAGTGAGAGTTCAAACGGTGAGGGATAGATGCTTCGCAAGGGCTATTTTGGGTGGGTGAGGCAAAATCACCAAAAAAGGTCAAGAATCACCTTTTTGGGAAGGGGGAGTGTTGAGGGGTTGTGGGGTCTCAAACGGTTAATACTTGATAAGGTTGAAAGTGAGTGGTTAACTCTTAATTGCTGTTTAGGCACCAGGAAAAGCACTACTTATTTCGCGAATTATGTGGCTAATACTAAGGAAAATAAGGGTGAAAAAAGGAAAAACAAAAGTGAGTGGTTTACTCTGAAAGGTGCTCTCTAAGGTAAGCTCTGCCGTCGTTAGAGTGCAGTACCCAGAGCTGTTCGTCTCTCTCGTATCCTGCCTCGGCGAGTAGTTGGCGTCTTGCGGTAGTGTCGAAAGCGACATATTGCCTGGATTTGTCGTCGACAAACGTCAAAACTCCGTTCTGCTGATTCCACATGCTGAGGTCTCCAAATAGGCCGTCCTCCACCTCGATGGTTTTGCCGACCACGGTTTCTGGGGCGTCGTCAATAGGGATGAACTGCGATACGTCGATGGGTTGTAGTGTGCGCATGATGTTCTGTAAGGGATGCGCGCTATTTTAATATGTCCTATAGGTGGGGCGAAAATCGGCCCTTCTGTCTGGGGGCAATCTTTTGAGGATCTCAATGCTGATGGGGTGGAAACCTTCTTTAGGGGGCTCGCTCAGGATTTCTGCCTTGATGGCCAAAAGCTCGTCGAGAAACTCGCCTCCGTCTTCGCTATGAGGCACTCGCCATGTTCCTTGCGTGTAGCCCCAGTCTAGCAATGGTTGCAAGTTCTCAGGGGTGTCTTTTCCGATGTATACGAACAGGTCTCTGACAAAGGCGAGCACGCCATTACTGCGGTTGTACTTCTGTGCTGCACAGGGCATGATGTCTATGTTTCTGCGCTCACCCTCGATTATCTCGACGGTGCCGTACGCTTGTATAAAGTTGTTTAAGCTCATGGCAAAAAAGGGCCCTCTTTCGAGGGTGGCCTTAGTCTTACTGTAGACTTCGGAGGTATTCTCCGCCGTCGTTACTGTGTGGCACGTAGAAGCTGCCTGGCTCGAAGTTTAGTGCTTCTAGCACTGCTACATTCTCGCTGGTGTCGCGTCCTATGTGGACGTCGCAATCTTGGTCTACTGCGACTAGTACGCCGTTGTTGTGGCTGTACTTTCCTCTGCTGTCTTTTCTACCTTTCTCAACGGTTTCGTTGCCTCTAAGGCCTTTTCTTTCAGTTGTGCCTGTTACAAGCACGAAGTTTTCAATATTCATTGTTATCACCAGAATAAGTACGCAAACGCAGCTCTTAATTGTGTGTTGTAGATTTGTCTACTGCACTTCTATCGACGCTGCGCTTCCTCTGAAAGGGCCGAAAGGGTTATACGCTAGTACTTCTTGGTAGTTACAAAAGGGGTTGAGAATACTTTATGAGAATCTTTAGAAACTTAGGTCTTGCAGCTGCTGTGGTGGCCACGATAGGTGGTGCTAGCGTACATGCCAAGCCAACCGATTCACCTTACAAAATGATCAATGGTAAGGAGTGCGTCACCATGGAAGTTCCTGGATCGTCTTTCAGAGTTGCCGATGCCTCAACAGGGGATATGCTCAAACAACTTACTAACGCGAGAACACTCGTTCACGTGGTCAAGGCCTCTGGTCTTTCAGACAAGGAGCTAGCTGCGGTTGACAACGGCGACAAGGTAATCTTAGAAAAAGAATTCATTCGCGCCCTAGAAGCAAAGTATGGTGCAATTCGTGGCTATGAGCTAACCAACGGTGAGTTCAAAGTCGTGCGCTAACCCAGATAATCTAACTGATGTTTATCTTCTTGGACTTGCTTGGTCGCTGTAGCGTGCTTCATCAATCTTTTAAGTTTGCCCTCGAAGTTTTCGGCTTGTTTGAGTAACGGTTTAGTGTTCACATCTAACCCAAGATACTTGTCCAAGGCTTCGATAATCTTGGCTGCCGCCTTACTGTCTGGCATCTGACTGGTGGTCTCTGCAAACAAGCTAGTGAGTGGCGTTCCGTTCTGTATCTGCATTAAAGCGGCGGTGACGCCCATCACGATACCTTCGTCAAAGCTAGGAATGTTGATTTTTTCAAAGTCTTTTTGGATCTTATGATCGTCAGTGAAATGATATATTTGTGGGGAAGGACTCTTGCTTCCTACGCCTTCCACGCTGATCAACTCTTTTGGCTTTAGTTGCTTACAGATCTCCATCACGGTGTTGGCTGCCTGCCATTCTATTTTTGTTGGTGCAGTAATGGAATGGATAATCACCACATTGTATTTCTTGTTGTAGTGGATGCTTACAGGGTCTAGTTTGTTATTCCCATGGATGGCGATGGTGGGTGGGGCGTTCTCAAAATAACCTTTGCCGATTTTCTCACACTGTAGATGGTCTACTAAGAATCCGGTGGCTATCGTGCCTACCAACCCTATACCGGGAAAGCCTTCTATGACTGTTGTCCCTTTGGGTTTCTTGGTGAGTTCGAGCATGATTGTTCCTTGGTGTTGATCTATTTAATGCTTATGCTGCGAGGATTGCTGTTTCTTGTGGTTCTTGCTCGCCTACTTCTGCAACAGTATTGGCAAGACTGGTTTCTACGAATTTTTCTGCATCCGACACTCTTTGGTGGATTCTTAAGAGATCTTGGAGTTGGTCTATCGCGGTTTGTAATCCTGTCTGCGATTCGTTTAAATGTTCTATGTGCTGTGCGTTGGCTAGCGCTCCATCAAGTAGGTTGATTATTTCTTTTGTTTCCGTATCTATCTTGGTCTCCCACATGACAAAGGGGCTGACCTGTGCTTGCAGCTGATCAAGAAGCTCTTTGTAGCTGGTCTCTCGTGTGCTTAAGGCTTGGATGTCTTCACTCGTTGCTTCGTCGGTGAGTGCGGCTATTTTGCCATCCACAACCTTGAGGTAGTCTTTGATCTGGGAGAGCCGGTCATTGGTCTTGGTTTCAAACTCTTTGACCTCGGCGAACTCTTCTGCGCATAGGGCTTTGAAGTTTTGGCTTGTTGCCACAAGATTGCGTAGGCGTGCGACGGCTTCTGATTGGTGTTCTGCCACCATGAGCGGCAAGCTTTCTTCCATGTATGCGAGATATTCTTGCAGGTTGGACGCTTTGACGCCGGGAACTTGTTTGGTGTCTACAACGCCTGCTTCGAGTTCGGCTTCTGCATTCTCTACGCTTACTGCGTATCGTGGTACGAGCTCGGCGAGTTTTTTTATGTTTTCGACGACTGATCTGTCCACGGTGTCGTTTGCTTGCGCTGCAGCTAAGGCTTGTTCTAGGAATGGTTGTGCGGTGTTGGTGAGGTAGTCTATGTCAGTAGGCAGATCTTTGGTTGCGGGGCTGCTAGGTCCTCTTGCTAGGGTGGTATTCAATCCTTCTAGCAAGTGCTTCACGCTCTCTTGAAGTCGCTGCACCTCTTGGATCATCTCTGCGTCGCTCATGGTTTTGCTAGTCTCCTTCCTGCTGCCGCCGCTACCATCGCCGCGTCTCTTCTTGCAGATGCTAGCACCATGGCCACTGACTCGTTTTCTACGTGGGTGTCTACTTCAGTATCAATCGTGATGTCTGGCTCTTCGATGTTGAGGTTTAACGTAGTAGGGTCGCCACCTGCACTGCTGCCTCCAGTGCCGCCAGCACCTCCTGCCGCAGCACTTCCTGGTTTTCCAGCGATCGTCTCTTCAATCTTCCTAGTGATTCCCTTTTCCACCCTTCCGGTGATTGATCCCAAGAGTCTTCTGAACAATCCTGGCTTTTTTTCTGCACTTTCTTTGTTGGTGTTATTGCCGTGCATGGAATGCATCACGACTGATGCTCCGCTCCAGAAGAACGCGAAGATTGCTGTGGCGTTGAGCATGAAAACCACGTTTGGGGGAAGAAAACTGACGAATTTGCTGCCTAGTACAAAAAACAGCCCAAGGCACATAACGGTGGCGCCTATGGCTAAGGAGAATATTTCGTTGCTTTCTTGGTCGCCAGTGTTTCTAAAGTGTCGAAAAAGGAGGAGGCCTGCGCCTATGGCAAAAAAGCTCATCACGGCAGGAACGCCTTCTGCCAGGTTGGTTCTTAATCTACCTAATGCTACAACGCCTAGCGTTGCTCCTATGACGCCTGCTAGGGCATCGAAGGTGTGGAACTTGTTAGACTCTTTTTCCTTGTTTTTTACGCTTCTCATCCACTGCATGATGCAAGCAAAAAACATGAACAAGAGTGCGAAGTCTATCACCCACGGATTCTTAGTGTACAATTCAGGAAGACTAGGAATACGGATCGCCATCTCTGGACGGAGATCTTGAGGTATTTAAGCCTTCCTAAGCCAAAATTCCTTCTCGAGCGACCGATAGGTTTATAAAGGATCATCACTTATTAGTTACTATAAACAGTACTGACTGGAGGATAATAATAAAAAATGGTTGATTGGAAAAAAGTAGGAAAAGTGAGTGGCTCTATAATGTTGGCCGCGTATATTTGTGCGTTTACTAAGAAAATGTTCAACGACTTTTCACGTGATAAAAACCCAACAATTGCGCACTATGGTACGTTGGGATTACTAGGAAATTTCGAACGCAAGACGGTTGTTACAAACAGACCGCATGTTACAGACCCTGTTACGGGCGACATAGACCATCAACAAACCAAAATGTTTGAAGAAGGATTCAAACGATACATCCGAGCTCGTAGTGCAGAATTACACAACTCGGGCCAAAGTCGTGCTGATCTCCAAGCTGAGATTCAAGCTATGCAAGACGCAAGCACCAACCTTGCAGGAAGAGGCACCTTATCTGGATTGCTTAACTCTACAGCAAAAGCTGCTCGTGAGAAGAATCTGCGTGTGATCAGAAATTCAGGACAGAATCCGAGGGATTTCACTGCTCCGCCGATTTATCAGCAAAGCGGTACAGCACCTTTCAACTATCTTACCTCGCCGTAATTTAGTAACTTTTATATAACAGTTCGGCCAGCCATTGGGCATGGCCGACATTATTATTGGTCCAAGCATAGCTCTAGGCTTGGCGATTGGCATCTATGAAGCTACCTTAATGCATCGTGATGTCCAAGTTAAGGCACATCGTTTTGGCCACACCATTCATGCATTAGTGCTTTCTGTGGTGTTCGTGTTCGCAACTATGAATGTTGACTTCATGTTATCAGTCATACCACAAATCGCGTCTATACCTGTACTTGGCAATCCTCATGTTTTCAGAGTCATTATCGGTTTGATTGCAGCCATAAAAATCCATGGAACAAGCAAGGCCATCCAGGGTGCTGGCAGTGCTAGTGTAGGCTTAGGAGAGACCTGGTTCCACTCCATTCTGGTGGGAGCTCTAGTAGTAGCAGCACCGTATGCGTATCCGTTTGTCCAGCCTGCCATTCCTACATGGTTGGCGTTTTAAGGCCACTTCTTTTTGTGTCTTTTCCTTGCTTCTTTAAGTGTGATAGTGTTTTTTGAGGAAAAGATAAACTCTGCCAGGAGGTGCTCAAAATCGGTGACTTTCTTTTTCTTGTGATCAACCATGCAATTGTCACGTTGCATAGCTTTATAAAACCTAAGGTGCTTACAAGAACATGGAAGCACGCATAGCAAGTTTTAGAGGTTCACGGTTGACCCGATATGACAATCACATGATCATCCATGTGGACACATCCAAGAACCGAGAGGATGCTGAAAAACTCGTGGGCAAGTCCGTCACCTGGGAAAGCACAAGCAAAAAACAGTTGAAAGGAAAGATTGCGGGTGCTCATGGCAACAACGGACGCGTACGAGCTATTTTTGAGAGTGGCATGCCTGGCCAGAGTTTAGGCGCAGTAGTCAAGATTGAATAGGTGCTAGCCTCACCAATGTTGGAAGAATTAAACACCCCATAGCGGTAGCCCTTGGACACCTAAGAATCTGAGAAAAGGCGCCTAGCGCAGTCGCTGTGGCTAGAACCAACAACCCTCTATGCCCGCTGAGCAAGAACGCAGTAACTCCTAACCCAACAATGATGAGCGTGTTCATCCTTTTGTAAGGAATCTTGGGAAGAACCTGTTGGGCAAACCTGGCCGTGACCAAAGTAAACAAGGCAGCAACGCCTGCTGCAACAAGCATCACGCCCCCAAGCCAAAGCAAGTGTGGCACGCCTATCCTTACCAAGCTAAGTATGGCCTCTGCGCTCCCACTCCTCGCCTTTTCTAGCACCGCCAGCATGACGGGGGTTAGCGCTTGGTCTGCTGCGTTGATGCTTGACACGAGCGTAAGGTGCCCTGCCTGGAACGGAAACAGGGCTGCAGTGTGCGAGGTGCTCATGGCAGGAAGCAAGTTCATCACCAACCCTCCAAGAACGCCGAGCAAGACGAATCTGTACTGTGGTCGGTCAAACAACGCAGTTGTTTGGTCAGGAACGCTTGTCTCCGTGGTCAACAACAACGTAGAAGTGCCAAACAAGCCGGTAAGCAAGGCAAACAATGGTTGGGCGGTAGAATCTAACACTATGAGGCCAAGAAGACCGGATAACAAGAAAATAAGAACGCCCTTGCCGGTGGTGGCCAGCCATACGCCGGTTAACCCAACAAGAACATACCAGGTGAGGGGTTTTATGGCAGCGTATGATGTTGGAAGGATCCACGCAAGCAAGGGAGTGAGAAGGATTGTACAAAGTATTGCTAGAACGCTCGCTCTGACTGCGATCACGACTGCTTCATAACCTCGCCCTTGGAGCAACATCTTGTGAGCAGGCATGACGGCTAGCGCTGTCTCAGAACTTGCCGCGCCAAGATAGGTGGAGGGAATGGCATCTGTGATTGTGTGGGCGATGGCTGCGGCAAGCAAGAAAGGCACCAAGAACGTTCTTGGCAGCATTGTGCTGAGCAAGATGGCTGCAACTAGGTTTGTGTGCAGGCCAGGAATCATTCCTGTAATACTTCCTACTAGCGATCCTAACAATGCCGCAATCATTCGATCACGAACTCCACCCTGCCTTTGTATGATTGCAGTCTTCCTGTGTACATGCCGCTGCCCTCTTCTAACTTTTTATCAAAGCTAACCACCGGAATCCTTGTCTGCAGCATGCCCTTGGATACCTTGCCGTGCTGCACGTTGGTGATGATTCCTATCGCGCTGATCGTGTTTGGAGGGAGGTCTGGGCTTGTCACAAGCAACAAGAGCATTCCCACAACAAAGCATCCGAGCGAGAGCCAGACGATGTTTTCCATGTCCGTCCTGATTTTTTTTGTTTTATATGCGCTCCCCCATGTTTCCCGGAAAGTTTCCGGTGACCTATTGCCCCAGTTCCCATAAACGGCCCATATGGGCCGGAAAGGAAAACTTTATATATTCTCGTTGCATTGCTCATAGAATGAAACAATCTTTGTTTTTGAAAGCATACGGCAACAGCCCTGTGCTGAGGGTGCTGGACTTCTTTGTCACGTTTCAAGAATACGATTATTCTATGAAGGACATTGCCAAAAACTCAAGAGTGGGGTACACCACGCTGAAATTATTCTGGAAGAGTCTGGTGGACAGAAAAATAATGAGCCACACTAGGGTGGTAGGAAAGGCCAAGATGTATAAGCTAAACACAACAAACCCGGAAGTAAAAGAATTCATCAAGCTGTACTGGCTCGTCGTTGATAAGGCGACTCCTAAGCTCAAGGTTAGCGCTTGATCTGGTCGATCTTATCCCTACGTTCTGTATTTAGATAAAACTTGTGTCCGTACTTTTTGCTTTTCTTACACAGAATTCCTTGTCTGACTAGTGCGTCTGCCACTGCCATAATCTTTCCTTTTTCCTCTGCAGGGAACCCATCGCTTAACTCATCTTGATACAAGGACCCTTTGCCCCAACAACCGAGTTTGAATAGTTTCCTCACCAACGTCTTGGCAATGCGAATATAATCTCCCCTAGAAATCTTTACCATGCCAGATTCACCCCTTGCTTCTTAATATGCTTCACGCGACAATGTCCAGTGTCCAGTGGCGAAACCGGAAAGTTTCCGAATCTCTGACGAGGTGCTCATGTTTATAACTGGTGCGTGACAGATAGTTACTAGGGGATTTTTCAAGCCTGAGCTATTGCAAACAGGGGATAAGGTAGCAGTTATCTCTCCTTCTTGGGGAGGCCCTAGCATTTTTCCACATATTTACGAGTTAGGTTTAGAGGCTCTCACTTCGTTGGGTTTAGACGTAGTAGAATTTCCAACGGCAAGGGCAGAGGCCGATTATTTGTACCGGAATCCCGAAGTAAGAGCTGCAGATGTCAATAATGCTTTTGAGGATGCTGAAATCAAAGCCATATTTGCTGGCATTGGCGGAGATGACTCTGTTAGGATATTGCCTTTCTTGGACCCAAAAATCATACGCAACAGCCCAAAAGTTATTATGGGATACTCGGACACGGCTACCTTGCTGACTTATTGCAATCAATTAGGTTTGGTTACCTTCAACGGTCCCTCCGTGATGGCGGGATTTTCCCAGTGGAATGCTATACCTGAGTTTAGACAACACATCAAAGAATTCATGTTTGAATCACACGACGAGTATGTGTACCCGCAACATGATCGTTACACTGAAGGACATCCTGATTGGAGAAAACAAGAAAACGCCGGAAAAGTAAATCCCTGGAAGGATGGTGAGGATTGGCAGTGGCTACAGGGCACGTCTGTGGTAGGAGGCCAGCTATATGGTGGTTGTATCGAGGTCCTTGAGTTCATGAAAGAAACTGAGTTCTGGCCATCCCAAGAATTTTGGAACGGCAAGATTCTCTTTCTAGAGACCTCCGAAGAAAAACCTGGACCTGAGCAGGTCAAGTGGATGATGAGGAATTATGGTATGCAGGGCGTTTATGATAGAATTACAGGAATCTTGGTGGGAAGAGCAAGAGATTATTCTGATGCGGAAAAAACGCAACTTTATGCTAATCTTGTGGATGTTGTTTCTGTTGAGTTCGGTAGAAGTGATTTGCCTATCGTTGCTAACATGGGCTTTGGTCACACCGATCCGCAATTTGTTTTACCTTTAGGGGTGAAAGCGGAGATTGATTGCGCAAAGAGAACACTAAAGCTTCTCGAGTCTCCTTTCAGATAAGCGTTCTGCCACTATTTCCCGGAAAGTTTCCGGCGTGATTCCATAAAGCATATAAAGCCAGACAACAACGTAAAAGCATGCTTATTCCGATGCGGGTGCAGAGCCCCTCAAGTATCAAGACCTACCAGCAATGCCCTAGAAAATATTACTATAACTATATCGCAAAGCTTCCTACGCTACCCAACATCCACCAGCTAAGGGGAAACATCGTCCACTCGGTCCTAGAACGATTCTTCCAGCTTGACGTGGGCGAGGTGACCAAAGAAGACTTTCGTCAGGTGCTCCATGTAAAAATGCAAGAACTACTTGTTGAGTGCTGGAAGGAAAAAGAAGGGGCGCTAGAAAAGCTAGGGTTGGAGGATGAGAACATAGTGATGTTCTTTGAGGAAAGCATGCACATGTTAGACAACTGGCTAAAACAATTATTTTCCAAGCTAGAAAAAAGTCCGCTACCTTTTGATGCTGCCTGGAAGACACAGCTTCCGTTAGAGCAGGAAGAGCAGTACGTCAGCGAACGGTATGGTGTTCGCGGATTCATCGACGTTGTCGAGCAGGTGGGAACAGAGATTCGCGTGATGGACTACAAGACTGACAAGCGCCCAGATGTTGAGAAGCACAAGCTGCAACTAGCCATCTATGCATTGTTGTATCAAGAGAAGCACGGTACGCTTCCTACCAAGGCAGGAATCTACTTTTTGAAAGGGGACGAGGCGCATGTAGAGGTTGACGAGGCCCTGGTCGAGTTTGCCAAGCGCGAGGTAGAGCTCATCCACCAGAGCACCCAGAGCAAGGAAAAAGTTGACTATCCCAAACAGATCAGTCCTCTGTGCAAATGGAGAACGGGTCAGTGCGATTTCTACGACACGTGCCTTGGCGAGGATTAGTAAGGTACTGTTTTTTCGTGTTCGCGCACCAGATTCGCTGCATCTTCGTTTTGGCAAGAATACAACGCAGCCCAGGCGTGTGACCTGGTGGGCAGCATGGCCTGAAGTAATCCGGGCAGTCGCCCGTTAAAGTTAACGACTCTGTCTGCGAACTTGTCAAAGAGAGCAGGTTCTCGCAACAGGTCGCCATTCCAGCGATCTAGGGTTTTTCCGGTGGTTTCCACAATCTTCGGAAACACCGCTCGGATCTGCGACCAAGGAGCGTCTGCCACCTCGGCTCCCCTTCCAGGGCCGGTGTACAGCCAACCGTTCACTCTTTCAATGGAGCTGACCGCGCGTCGCAAGTTTTCAGGTTGATCGCTAGAGATGTCGATGCCTCTTGCGTCCTTCTGGACTTGGGAACAAATCCACAATGTGTATGGGTGGGAGTTTTGGCGTATGCTTTCGTCTCGTAGGGCTTCCTCGGTCCAGCAATTCCTAGGGACATAATCTTTTCTGCCTGGATTTTTCCACATCGCCTTTCGAAGGCCGTACATGGCGTGGGCGAACGCAGGGTCTATCGGGCAGTCTTCTGTCAGATCGAGTTCGGGATCCACGTCTAAGAATCTTGTTGCGCTGTCTAGTATTCTTCTCTTGTCGTGTGCTTGAAAAGGATTTTTCCAGAAGTGAGAGGCGTCTATATTACTAAGAAATTGTGCAACCTCTGCTAGGGTTGCGTCGTCTCCTCTCACTGCCATACAATATTACTGTTTTCCAGCTATATAAGCTTTACTAATAATACTCACTAAAAAGTAGTTACTTTACGAGTACGCCGCTGATCGTGCCATCTTGCCCGGGTCGGGAGGTTACTTTCATCTTTCCCTTATCCGTATCGATAACTGCACCTTTAGTGATGATGTTTCTTCGTACGTAGTTTCTATTTGCAGCATTTTCTGCTACGGCTTTGATCTTGACCTTTTCGTATTTCTTCGTTTTAGGATCGTACAGGTTGGCAACGTCTGATCGCTGCAATTTTGCTTTGATAAAACTGGCACCCTTCACTTTGACCAGGGTGGTTTTTGTCTTCCCTATCGTTGTGTTGGCGTTCTCTCTACCTAGCTCGTGGTGCTTTTTCTTTCGAGCTTCGAAGTATCTTCCGCCAGAGGCTTTTCTGCCCTGCATCGCGCGGTGTGATTGTGCCATACGCTGTCAACCCGTATTGGGTTTATAAAGCTTCTCGTTGGAGGTATGCATAGAAATGCTTAAGTAGTATAACCCTCCGCATTTGGTTAGATATGGCAAAAACAATAATGGTTGTGGACGATGAGCCGGATATCGTAACCACGGTTACCGCGGTTCTAGAAGCTAATGGGTATAATGTGGTATCTGCTGTGAGCGGTGATGACTGTTTAAAGAAAATTAAATCTGGAGAAAATCCTAACAACACCCTCCGCAATAAGAGATACCTATTCGCAGCCTCACTCAGCGGATATTGCCATACGCTACCTGGACGATCACGGCATTTTTCCTGCGACTGTTGGCAATCCTAAAGTACAACTCGCGACAACCGGAGGGTTGTTTGCATACTTTGACAACCATATCGAGGTGCATGCCGACGTTGCCATCGCCAGATGGGGCGAGCATATGGATCCAAAAATGGAAAAGCGGTTAAGCGAAAAGTTAGGTTGGCAAGAAGCCCACGGAGAGGGCGATGAAAGAGAGCCGAGTAAGGGTCGTGCGGTCTATGCACGTTTTCTTGCCAGCATCGGATTTTACACAAATAAAAAGCCGGCAAGCCCAAAACGAAACACCAGAAAGAGTAATGGCTCGCAACTCCCCCCATTCCTTACCAGTATGATAAAAGATTATGAAACCTTGGGAGTGCATGAGAAGAAGCTAGCCAGGCAGTACTTACGAAACCTCTGCATGACCTGGACCCAGTGCAAAAGAGAACAAGATCCTAGCGTGTATTCTGTGACCTTTCTCAGTCAGCCCTCAAAAAGGCGTTTAGTCAAAGAAGCAAACTTACTCGTGAAGAGCATGAACATCGTTTGGGGTATGAACCTCAAACCAAAACACCGAACAGTTCACGAAACACGCACTAATGTGTGAACAGGAAGATTGCGTATTCCCCTCGAACAAATGGTGGCGGTTGATCAGCGAACACACCCCCCATTCAAATTCAAAATAGAAAATGTGTCGCAATACGCGTTCGATAGACCTCAACACGCGCTTAACTCTTCAAGCGACTAAGCTCTCTAACCATATGCTTGAGTAACACTTTTTGTGTCTCTTGTTGGTCTCTCATTTTTTCCATGTGAGAGGCTAGTCCTGGTTCGTCAAAACAATCCCTCACCCAGTTTGCGAAGTCGTTGTTGTCCTCGCTCACATGGTGCTTGTAGGTGTCTTGATGCATGGTTTCTAAGGCATCAATAAGTTCGTACACACTACGTAAAGGCTTGCCGCTTTTCAGCACAAAAGAACTGTCTGCGTGTATGCCGCCAAAGATTTGCTTCTTTCCCACCCTACTTTTTTTAGTGGTTTTCCGTCGTGGCATGGTCTTTGGTTCAAGCTTTGGAGTATTTAAATCTTTAGGCTTGCTACGACGGGTCAATCGTGCTACCACTTCCGTATCATGATCGGGCGTTTGGAAGGCTCGCTTGAGCAGTTTGAGTATCATACCGTGATCCACTCCTCTTTCTTCTGCTTCTGGCTTAAGTCTTGCAATACGTTCATGAAAGCGATATACCCCTCATAGGGGCTGTCGTAGGGGTTGAAGTATTTATGAACATCGCCATCGTTGAACCATTTGGTGCACATGTAGTAGAAATGATCAGACGTGGTGAGCTTTCTCCAGTCTTCCAAGGCCTTGCCGGAAAGGTTGTCTTTGAGCGCGTACAGTTGTTTGAGTGCAGAATCTTGGAGTTTGTTGCCCGTCCATGCAGAAAGATCTCGTTCCACGTCTGCCCAGCTCACAAATTTGGGCATGTCTACAGTAGCTTTTGGCTTTTGCTTCAACGCTTCCGTTGGTGAGATGAACGACATGCCTTTGTCTTGCAACGCTTTGGGTAATTGTTCCAAGAACGCGAAGATTCCTGTGTCTTCCCATTGGTGTTCGCCAAAGGTTTCATAATCCATGAAGAGGTTGACAACATCCCCTTGTGCTTGACTCATCCAATCCCCGTATTTTTCTACAGTCAACGGATGTTCTTTCCAGCTCTTGTTAGAAAAGCGGAATGCGATATCGTCGGATAACTTGTAGTTCTTCAACAGCAAAGGCATTCCTTTGGGGCTTTGGTAGACGTAGTTGGGGCTTCTCCAGTCCAAGACGTGGTCGGCACCCTCTGCTAGCACGCCCTTAAAACCTAGGCGTTGGGCGTGCGCTGCGACTTCGTTGTTGTAGATCAATTCTGTATTACGGAGTATGGTGGGTTGTTGCTTGAAGTGTTTCTTGATGGCTTTGGCGTGCAAGCCCACTTGGTGGTCGAACTCTTGGCGGTCGTACAAGAATGCCAAGGAATGGTGATAGGTTTCGGATAAGAATTCTACGTTGCCCGTGTCTGCCAGTTTTTGAAAGGATTGTAGTACTTCTTTGGGAAACTGTTCTAATGCAGTACCGGTGATGGAGTACGCAAAGCGAATACCGTGTTGTTTGATGAGCTTGAGTAATAATTTGTTTGTGGGCAGGTAGCACTTTTTTGCTACCTTATCCATGACTTCTTTGTTGAGCTTGTCATCAAAGTACTTGTCGTGCTTGCCCACGTCAAAAACAGTGTAGTTTTTGTTTATCCTGAACGGTTGGTGGACTTGGAAGTAGCAGCATACGTTCATGAGAGCACCTTCTTGTACACGTTTATTACCTTTTTGGCTGGTTCTTGCAAACCGAAGCGTTTGATCTCTTGTTTGCCGTTTGTTTTGATCTCGTCTAACACCACGTTATGCTGGAGGCTGGAGAGGATGAGGTTGGCCATTCTGTCCACGTCCCAGAAGTCTGTTTTCATGCAGTGGTGCATGACTTCTGCTACCCCGCTTTGGTTGCTGATGATGGCTGGCGTTCCATTATGCATGGCTTCTAGGGCTACTAACCCGAAAGGTTCGGAAACTGAGGGCATGACGAAGAGGTCTGCCATGCTGAATGCTTTGTTGACGTCCTCTCCCGTAAGCGCTCCGGTAAACATGATCTTGTCTGCGATGCCTAGCTCGGCGGCAAGGTTGATGATTTCGGGTAGCTTGTCTCCGCTGCCCACCATCACGAACCTGACATCAGGATCTTGTTCTAGGACTTTGCTGGCTGCTTGGACAAAATATTCTGGTCCTTTTTGGATGGTCATTCTTCCTAGGAACAACACAGTAGGTTCTGTCCATCCTGCGGGTTGGTGTGCGGGCTTTTCGTCCGTGTCTATGCCCCAGTGGACGACTTCTATCTTTGCAGGATCTATTGCGTAGTGTTTGATCACTTCATCTTTCAATCGTTGGCTATTAGCTATGACCCAGTCTGCAGCATGCATGCCTGCTGCCTCTCGTTGTGCTATCTCGGGGTTGGGATTGCCTCCTGTGCGATCGTACTCTGTTGCGTGGATGTGCACGATTAAGGGTTTGCCTGTTTGTTCCTTTGCAAGGATGCCTGCTTGGTAGGTCATCCAGTCGTGTGCGTGGATGAGGTCGTAGCTGTCATCGGCGTACCCTGCCGCGAGTTGGGAGTAGCGGTCTACTTCTGCAAAGAGGTTTTGGCCGTAGACTTCTTTTGCTCCTGCCATGCTCTTGCAAATATCATATGCCGAGGTGGTTTGGTAGGGTGCTAGGAGGCTTGGCACGCATTTTACTTTGGAGGAGGTCATGCCTTTCAGCTTGACAAACTCTCCTTTACCTGGATCAAATGGCACGACGAACGTGATGTCTACTCCTTCTTTGGACATGCCTTTGGTTAGCCCGTAGCATGCTGTGCCTAGTCCGCCTGTTTTGTAGGGTGGGAACTCCCAGCCGAGCATGAGTATGTTCATACTAGTACCTCCTGCTGTGGGGGCTCGGTGAGCACGACGAATCCTTTGTCAGTTAGAGCGTATATTTTGAGTTGTTGTGCAAAATAGTATTGTTGGGTTAACCCTTGTTGGGTGAGGTGCTCTAGATGTTTGGCTACGGTTCGCCAGTTGATCTTGGTGTCGTGCGCTATCTGGTTGACGGATTTTTCTTTGTTGGAGAGCGTTAGCAGGATTAACAGTCGGATGGTTAGGTAGTCTCTTCTTTCCACACAAGCCGCAGTATACTAAATTGTATACTGCAAGCCTATTTTATATAAAAGTTGTGTTTAATCCCAATGTTCTGACTAAAATCCGCCTACAGACTACCTAAATCATTAAATAACACCAAATACGGCATTTCTACCATGTTCGAACTGCCAAAACTGCCCTATTCCTTTGACGCATTAGAGCCACATATCGATGCCCAAACCATGGAAATACACCACGGCAAGCACCACCAAGGATACGTAGACAAGCTAAACGCAGCACTAGAAGGGAAAGAAGACTTACTAGCAAAACCCGTAGAAGAACTACTCAAAGATCTAAGCAGCATACCTGAGGACGTCCGCACAGCAGTACAAAACAACGGAGGCGGGCATGCAAATCATTCATTATTCTGGACAAGCATGAGTCCGGACAAGACAGAACCTACAGGAAAATTATTAGACGCGTTCAACCAGTTTGGGGGGTTGGAGAACTTCAAAGAGGAGTTTACCACCGCAGCCACAACTCGCTTTGGCAGCGGATGGGCCTGGTTGGTAGTAGAAGATGGCAAGCTAGCCATCATGAGCACAGCCAACCAGGACACACCTCTTTCTGAAGGAAAAACACCCCTACTAGGATTAGACGTATGGGAACATGCGTACTACTTGCAATATCAAAACAAACGCCCGGACTACGTCAAAGCGTTCTGGAACGTTGTCAATTGGGAAGAAGTCGGCAAACGTTTTGCCTAGACGCCTTTAATGAAAGCAATCCCTATAGCAAAGAATACTAGCAAGCTTAACAACGCCCAGGTGTAGCTAGCAAACGAAGCAAGCGCGCCAAACATGACAGGACCGATGACTCCACTCATTTTGCCCGTCAATTCTAAGAAGCCAAAAAAGCCCCCCACCTTCTTTCTAGGAACAAGTTCTAACAGTAAAGGCCTTGAAGCCGTCCACACCGAACCTAGCGCAGCACCACCAGTAATGCCTGCAACGCCAAACGCGAACAACGTCGGAGAGACCATCAACAAAATGACCGTGACAATCCACAACAACCCCGTCCACACTAAGGCTCTCGTGCCACCATGACGAGCGGTGAAGCGGCCGGCAGCCAAGCTTCCGATAACACTCCACAACGCAAAAAAACCAAAAAAGAAGAAAAAATCCTTAGGTGTCAAGCCCAACACTTCTTGCGCGAACAAGAACAAGAAAATGATAACCGCCGTGACACCGTTCGTGTAAAAAAACATTCCCAGCATGAACCGCCTCACACGACGATTGTGCCAGATAAAGTGCAATCCTTGCATGACCTCTCTAGCGATAAACGCGTGTCTCGGTTTGGGCGTTTCCTTCACCCCCAAGAACAAGAACAAAGATAACGACATGAATAATACTGCAGTAGCCACAAAAATACTTTGGACGCCTGCCTTACTCTCCCAGCCAAAAATGTTCAGTAACTGGAAGCAAACAATAAGTGCGATGACCGTGCCACAGTATCCCATTCCTGCGCCAACGCCAGAAGCCCAACCCGTACTTGTGCCCTTGCTCACCGTGGGCAGCACGGCGTTGTACACGGTTAGCGCAGCGTGATAGCAAAAGTTAGCGATGAATCCTAAGAACAAAGCAAGGTTCAATCCTGAGAAAGGAACGGCGAGCGTTGCCAAACAACACACCACCGTGAAGAAGGCAATGAACGGCAACCGCACCCCTACCTTGTCACTCCAAGCACCAATAAACGGAACGATAACCCCAACAGTGAGTAGCGAAATCCCAAACACCAGCCCAATCATGAACTCGCTGCCACCCAAATAATTCTTGATGTACAGCGGAAAATAAAACGTGACGAATAAGGCAGAAAAAATAGTGTTAGCCAAGTCATACAAGCCCCAGTACACCACTTGACGCATGCATTCTCACAAGGATCGAGCTATATAAGCGTTTGGGCAAAACAATGACCTCCTCCTAGGCGTAAAGCCAGGGTATCCTACAAAAGGAACGGTTCCTGCATCACAGACTGACTTGCCCCGAAAGGTAGAGGTCGGATCTCCGCAGGCGTGAATTCGGGCAAGTCCTGCCCTACTGCTCTCTTCAATATTTCCAAAGCAGAATTGTAATCTCTATCAACAACAAAACCGCAAACACACGCGTGCGTTCTCTGCCATAACTCTTTCTTTTCTTTCCTTCCACATTCTGAGCACGTTTGTGTTGTTCCTCTGGGGTCTACTTTGATTACTTGAGTGCCAGCACTTTCGGCCTTGTACTCAAGCATTCGAACAAAGCAAGCCCAAGAAGCATCCATCATATTTCTTGCATTAAACGATGAGTGAATCATTCCTCGTATGTTCAACGCCTCAACAGCAATAAACGAGTACGTTTGTGTGTACCATCGAGACAGCTTGTGAAGAAAGTCGTTGCGTTGGTCAACAACTTTCTCGTGTATTTTCGCAACCCTTTTCCTTTGTTTTTCTCGATTGCGAGAACCTTTCTTTGTGCGCGACAATCTTTTTTTTGCTCTTTTCAAGAGCTGCAAACTCTTTCCCAAAGGTTTTGGGCTGTCTTCTCGATGGCCGTCACTGTCAAACACGAAATTGTTGATGCCGAGATCAATACCCACCCGTTTCTCAGGACGGGTAGGCATAGTTTTCTTCGTCGTTTCTTCAGCGACGAATGCGAACCATTTTCCGCTTGCATGTTTTTTGATGGTAATTTGCTTGATCCTTCCTTCGATTTCTCGATGCATGATGAAAGGAATTTGGCCGATTTTTGAAAGATGGAGTAAGTCATAGCGCGTGTTTCGGGGAATAATTTTGAAGCCGGACTGATTGTACGTAAACGTTCTGAACCACCCCTCTCCCTTAAATCTCAACTTGCCTACCTTCTTTCCATTCTTTTTCAACTGTGCCAGACCTCGCACATTACGAAACAACCGATCATTCTCACACTGCAACACCTTAGAATAAACACCCAACAAATCGGGATTATCTTTCTTGAAATCTAAAATAGTATGAGCGCACGCCTTCCACCCCCACCCCTGTTTACACCGCTCAAGAAGCGCATTGTACACAAAACGACACTTTTCAAGAGTCCACAACAACTTCTCCTCTTGAGGACTCGTAGGATACAATCGAAACTTGAAAGTTTTAATCATAAAATGTTCTAGGTTTTTCATCCTTATATGCTTCACGCGCCCATGTCCAGTGGCTTTTTCAGTCACGGAAATCTTCCGGAATGTCCAGTGGGTCTGTCCGGAAAAATCGGAAAGTTTCCGAGAAAAAAACTGCCTAAAGGCAGGAGTATAAACCACTATGCCAGCTCCGCGGGCAATAAGTTTATAATAACCAAAAGGTAGCCATCATGGAATGTTTGCCACCCTCACCTGGATCTTCCTGAAACCCTTTGTGAAAAAGATTGAAGGCATGAAGAACCTGCCCAAGAGATGCATTCTTGTTGCTAATCACGCCAGCTACATAGACGGATTGTTATTAGGCAGCGTTATTGCGGCAACACATCCGCTACCCCGCTTCATCATCTGGAGACACTTCTTCAAAGTATGGACCGCACCCATCCTGTATCTGTACGGACAGATCCCCACCAAAGGAAGCATAGCAAAAGCAAGAAAGTTGTTAGGAAAGAACAACATCATAGGCATCTTTCCTGAAGGAAAACGAACGCATGACGGAAAACTATTGCCAACCACGCATACAGGAGTAGGCGTGCTGCACTTACTCACCAAAGCACCTCTTGTTCCGGTAGCCATCAAAGGAACGTTTCAGTGGTGGCCGTACAACAAAAGCCTGCCCAATTTTACAAAAACATTAAGCATCAAAATAGGCAAGCCAAGAAGTTTTAACAAAAAAGTCACCAAGAAAAATTGCCTAGAAATACAAGCAAAAATGATGCAAGACGTTCAACAACTGACGTAAGAATCATACACCGCTGCTACTTCCGCATCAGTCATGCAATCCTCTTCAGACACGCTCTGGATGCCATAGCGATCCAGCATCCGAAAGCTATCCCATAGCGCTTTCTCACCAAAACTGGAAGCAGCGTCCCGCGTGGCCTCCAAAGCAAGGATTTCATCCTGGCCAAGAACGTTTTCAATTTTGGCACCATGATGGAACGCATTAATCAATCGTCTAGACTCTTCAGGCCCTACGTACTCCCTAACGAGTCTAACCATCAATACTTTGTCTTGTTGTAGTTGTTGTGCAGGATCAGTAGGTGTGTCGCCCATAGCAACATTTAATAGTGACACCATTATAAAGGTTTTCACTGAGCAATGATTATCACGATCAGCGGCAAACCAGGAAGCGGCCGTACCTCCATAGCTCAACTGCTTGCTCGCGAATTAAAATCTAAAGTTCTTCGTGCGGGAAAGATCCGAGAGCAACTAGCAGAAGAAAAAGGTCTTGGCATGGACGAACTCAACGAGCTGGATGAGATCAAACCAGAAAGTGATCTACGCGTTGATGAGACCTTACGCCACATAGCCCAAGGAGAGGAAAATCTGATAGTGGTATCCTTACTAGGGTGGAACTTTCTTCCAGACAGTCTTCGTGTGTTCCTAGACGTGTCCGAACGGGTAGGCGCCCATAGAGTGTTCCGCACCTCACCTTATGCGTTTACCAACGAAGATGACGTCAAGCAACACAACACTCAGCGGGTAAGCTCAGACAGAAGAAGATTTGCCACTGCCTACCAAATAGACCACCTCAACAGAAATCATTACGACCTCTGGATAGACACGAGCATGCTCACCCAAAAAGAGGTTGTGGACATGATTCTCAACTCAGTTAACAAAGAAGACACCGTGCCTGCTGCAGTTCGCAAGCAATCCGAAGCCTTGTGACTTCCCCCCATCCCTAAAAGCCAGTATTTCTGTTCTTAACATCCAAGATAGCATGTGCACACTCGTTCCAACTCAGACCTCGATTGTTAAGTCTGGAAAGAAGCTCATTATACAAAAATCGGCACTTGTCAAGTGTCCACAACAATTTATGTTCTTGATGTTTAGTAGGATACAATCGAAACTTGAAAGTTTTAATCATAAAATGTTCTAGGTTTTTCATCCTTATATGCTTCACGCGCCCATGTCCAGTGGCTTTTTTAGTCACGGAAATCTTCCGGAAATGTCCAGTGGCTTTGCCTGGATCGGTAGGAAATTTTTCAGGCGTGACTACTCAGCCTTTGTTCAAAAAAAAGGAATTCTAGGGGAAAGCTTCTTAAAGCACCTTCCGACATGATAATAATGGTCCTACAGAAAGGAGATTTTGTTGAACTCGACTATACTGGCAGTTGTGAAGGCAAGGTTTACGACACCACGAAACCTGACGTTGCTAAGAAGAACAACCTCCCCGGAGAGCCACACACCGTTGTTATAGCACTAGGAGAGGGCATGATCCTACAAGGTATTGATGAAGAGCTTATTGGTAAAGAACCATCCAAGCACACATTCACCCTAACAGCAGACAAAGCGTTTGGCAAGAAGGATCCTAAACTAATCCAGATGATTCCTGTTGCTAAATTTCAAGAACAAAAAATAGAGCCACAAGTAGGCTTGCAGCTGAACATTGACGGCATGATCGGCGTCATTCGTACAGTGAGCGGCGGCCGAATCTTAGTAGACTTTAACCATCCACTAGCGAGCAAAGACGTGAGCTATGACGTAGAGGTCAAACGCATCGTCACAGACGGCAAAGAAAAAGTAGAAGCGTTGAACAAAGCTCTAGGGTTGGAAGGAACCGTAACAAAGAAAGAAAAAGACTACGAAATCCAACCCAAACAAGCCATGCCAAAAGAAATCTCTGAACAGCTAGCGAAGAAATACAAAGACATAGCAAAGGTCACCGTGACCTTTGTACCTCCTCCCAAGTGAGTACTCTATTCTTCAGTACACAAATACTTAAATACTTAGAAGAGGGATTTCCGACCATGAATGGGGAAGCCACCTTCGAGCCCAGCGAGCAGTCTACGCAAATTTCTCAGCCACAAGAGGTACCACAGCCCCCTCTTGACCAGTCAGAAGATGCCGCACTCGAAGAAGTACTCTACACGCAACGAGCCACCATCAAAGTGGTCGGTTGTGGCGGCGGCGGCAACAACACCGTAGACAGAATTGCAGAAGTAGGCATTGAAGGCGCAGCAACCATCGCCATCAACACAGACGCTCAAGATCTCTTATACACCAAAGCAGACACCAAAATCTTAGTAGGCAAGGACACCACCAAAGGATTAGGTGCAGGAAGCTACCCAAAAGTAGGGGAAGAAGCAGCCAAAGAAAACGAACAAGACATCAAGAAAGCACTCGAAGGTGCAGACATGGTGTTCATCACTTGCGGACTAGGCGGAGGCACGGGCACAGGAGCAAGTCCCGTAGTTGCGGAAGTAGCCAAAAAATTAGGAGCCCTCACCGTAGGGATTGTGACCATGCCCTTCACGATGGAAGGCAACAAACGCTACGAAAACGCTCTTGGTGGCTTAGAAAAACTAGAACAAATCGTAGACACCCTAATAGTGGTACCGAATGACAAACTCTTAGAGATCGCACCAGAGATTCCCTTGCAAACCGCGTTCAAGGTAGCCGACGAAATACTCACGAACAGCGTCAAAGGAATCGCAGAACTCGTCACCAGAACAGGATTAGTAAATCTTGACTTCGCAGACATCCGCGCAGTGATGAGCAATGGCGGTGTGGCGTTGATCGGCGTAGGAGAGAGCGACTCTGACCAAAGAGCAGTAGAAGCAGTAGAGAAAGCCATCAAAAATCCTTTACTAGATGCAGACATTGTCGGAGCAACAGGCGCATTGATTAATGTTTCAGGAAGCAAAGACATGACACTCAACGAAGCCAGACAGATCGTCGAAACCATCACCGAAAGCCTTTCAGAAGACGCAAGAGTGATATGGGGAGCACAAGTGTATGAAGATTTAGGCAAAACCATCCGCGTCATGCTGATTGTAACAGGAGTTAAGAGTTCTCAAATATTCGGGTCAGGCAAGACCACGAAGGATGAAGAACGCAAAGGCATCAGTGCAGATCTAGGTATTGATTTCGTAGACTAGCAAAGTTTAAATACCGTCTGCTGACAATCTCGCTATGGAAGAAGAAGGCGCTCCAGAAACCGAAAAACATGAGGAAAAGCCAGAATCACCTAAGGAAGAACCAAAGAAAGTTGAAGCTCCCGATGAACCTAAGCCTTCTATAGCACAAAGGATTCGAGCAGGCATCCGAGCACTAAGAGTGTACTGGAATGAGTGCAAAAGAGTGCTAAAAGTTACCAAAAAACCAGACAAAGAGAGTTTTACCATGATCGTCAAGGTCAGCGGAGCAGGCATGGCCATCATAGGCGTTATAGGCTTTGTTATCCACATGCTGCACCAATTATTGTTCTAGACGCGGAGTTCTAAGTCAACATCTTCGCTTTCAGAAAAATCCCTAACAGCAAAATCAATAAGAGCGATGTTCTTGCACTCTCGGTATCCGTTCACGACTAGGGCCGCACTATAACTCGCCCACGCAGTAATACAAGAAGCTCTCCAAACTAGTAGCTCATTCTGCGCCACAAACGCCATGGCTTGATCGTACCACTCCATATGTTGGAAAAACTAACAGAACTTAATAAGCGTTTCCCCGTTGGACAAACAAAGGTACCACGCCAGGTAGCATTGGCTGGATGTTTACTCCAGTCAGGGGCATAGACCGTACTAGAAACAAACATGCCAACGTGCTGGGGAATAACCTCAACATCCCCCTGTTCATTACACTCAGTTGGGCAAAAATTTTTTCGAAAGATCGTATTGACGCATTTCCTCTTAGAAGGGCTTACACATTTTCCACAATCACAAACTCCTTCTAATCCATGACGATAACAATCCACAAATCGATCATCCAACTTACGTGAGGTAGTAGACATCGCCACCGCCTTCACATTAAACCCCTTGCCTGAAAGAAATTTCTTTGCATTATAATCTCTTTTACAGATATGGCATACAGGATGATCTTTTAAATCCTCTTTCCAAATAAAATTTCCTTTTAAAGGCCCTGGCGAATTACCTTTTTCACACGTTAAACAATTCCCCTGTACATCATCTTCCACCTTACATTCATCCTCTCCTGAAGGTTTACAAGGGTCTAACTGGGTGGCAACAGCATTGGATATCGAATGTCCAATGCCTTCCAGAGAACATGCACCATTCCGTTTGGCGCTAAATCCTGTACAGCGAGTACCCGAAGGACACGTAAGGCCCAACTTCTCATCTCCAACACAACAACACCACGGCTTCCCATCAGTACTCTGCCAACAATCACTATCATCACAATCTATAAATTTATCAAGATCATTATTCTTCCCATCGCTACACAAGGCTCTCGTATCTTCGCGGCAATAATCTCTCCCTTCATCTTTCCTACAATCTGGATCCAAACAATCTATCAATTCGTCACCATCGTTATCTTTCCCATCCATGCAATCATCCTTGCTATGTTCTGAATAGGTACACCTGCGGTCTTTACAATTACATAATTGAAAATCAAGCACCAACCTACCAGGATCAACACAATATGCTTCAATGATACCATTACCTTCCGGGGCGTAAAGATTAGTAATATGTTCCCGAGCCTGCAGATCGCCATCATAGGAGAATTGTTTTTGTAAAGTATCATAATCTGACCATGACAAAAAGCCGCTAAAAAGACTTGTTAACAAGGGTGAGATATCTCCACCTGAAACAGAGTCAGGATGCACTCCAGAATAAGATACACACATATCTCGAAAAACTCCCCTTGAAAACTCACCCTCCTTTGAACCAATCCTACCTACCGTATATGAACCTTCTTCAAGATTATTCCCTCCATCTGATTCATAACATCCACACCAATCTCCTCTATCTCTTGCATTACAATCTTTATCCTTACAATCTACATAGCCATCCCCATCATTATCTAGTTTATCAGAACAGGCAATTTTGTTATCTTCAGTAATCGAAACACATGCACCATTCGAACAATAAGTAGGGCAAGGCACCATGGAAATGAATCCCTGATGATTACAATCACCTTCAATTACAACATTCCCATCAAGATTTTCCCACACATCTTCCGTCCGAGTTAAAGCCACAAGCCTTCCATAAGCAGCAACATCACCCTTTCCAACAGCTTGTGCCCGAGTTTGAAATCCATCAGAATTGATGATCATAGAATGAGTATGTTCATTTTCAAATGTACTGGGATTAAACTGAGGACTTTTACCAAGTGGATAAAAACCGCCGATGTTTTCCCCATTGCTTACACCTGCATGGTAAGTAGCACAATAGTCTACATGTCTAACCCACTCGACCATGGTCTCCCCTTTTTTGTAAATTGTTGACTTACCATTTTCGTCTTGATCAGTATCCTTACACTTTTCACAAGCATCTCCAATTTTATCCCCATCCATATCTTCTTGTTCAGGATTAGGTGTTTCCTTACAATTATCATCCTTGTTAATTACCCCATCCCCATCAAAATCACACTCATCACTCATCAATTCTTCTTCAGAAAAAGAAACCGAAACCGTTTTCTTGCCAAAAAGACTTTTACCAAAGGAAAAACCATATTCAGATTCAGAAAGAAAACCAGTTAACGGTTCTCCACCTAAATCTTTTCTCTCCAGATGCTCCTCTTCGACGGGAAATTGTCTAATACATTGGATCGTTCTCTTTGTAAAAAGAGGAATAACGTTACCAGGAGTATGCAAGTATAACCCAGGCGACATGCCCCTACAACTCGGAAAAAAATCAACAACATCAAATGTGACATCACTTCCATCCTCGACCATCAAAGGTATAGGAGGATTGTCTCCGAAGTGAGTGTACACCTTTTCAACCCCCTTATACGTAATCACCAACGAATCATCCGTAAAAAGTTTAGCATCCCGATCGGTTGCACTTCCGCTAATCGTGACGGCACAAGATCCTGTTATCGGACAAGCTTCTCCATCTTTTGAAGCTGAGGATAATAATAACGAGTTTAGGAAAATGATGCCTATGCTTATGGAAAAAGGTGTTGATAATCTTAATCTTTCTATGTTTAGTGAAGACATGAGATCTACAGTGTTAAATACGTTAGGAGATGAGTACACGCGCCGTGGTAATTTGAATGAGGCTGCAAAAGCATACATTCTTGCTGGTAATCGTACAAAGCTCTCTATTGTTGGAAAAGATTTTGAAAGACTATGTTTATTTGATCGAGCTGTTGAAGCGTTTAAAATGGCTGGCGATAACGATGAATTGATTCGTGTCGGCCTCAAATGCATGGAAGAAGGGCGGTTTGCTCAGTCTGTTGCTGCGTTTAAGGCAATTAACTCTGCTGAGTTGTTAACAAAGCTTGGTGATGAGTGTGTTGCAAAAGGTAAATTTGATTACGCATTTGAAATTTTTAACTTTCTTGGCGACGATGCAAAATTAGCATACGTTGGGGAAGCATGTGTTCAAGAAGGGCAGTTTGCTCATGCAATTAAAGCGTTCAAACATATAAACGATCACGACAAACTTAATAAAGTTGGAGAAGCTTGTCTTAAGAATGGGTTGATGAACTCAGCATTGGAAGCATTTACTATTGCTGAAAATGCAACGATGATTCAATTCATCAAAGAAAACTTTGGACAGGTGATGTGAATGATGGAAGAAGGTCAGCAACAAGATTATTTTAATCAAAAAAGAATTGAGTTGATGATTGATATGGCTAACAAAAAAGTGTTAGCTGAGTTAGAGGAAATGAAGCGTGTAGTTAAAGTTCTTGAAACTGAGATTGTTACATTAAAACAAAAAGCTGAAAGAGGTCCACCTATTAACAAAATAATGGATGAGGTGAAGGTTGAGGAAGCTAAAACAGAGCAACAGCCTACTCCTGAGGTTCAACAAGAACCTGCACCTGTTGAAGCAAAAGAAGAAGTGAAATCCGATGGTGATAATCGTTATGGTGATTATACGTCAGATGATGTTTCAGTCGATAAATTCTTTTATTTTGGTAATAAAAAAGAGTAATTTTGTTACCACTTATTAGTTATTAATGACCGAAAGATTTATATAGGAGTAATTGCTGTTTTATTAGTATGGGATTACTTCAAGAGATGAGGGAATTTGCACGTTCTCCAGTAGGTTATACAAGTATTGCTGCGCTTAGTGTTTTAGGCGGTGGTTGTGAGTATGATGAGCATACCCAGAAACAATACAATATACCAATTTCAGCTTCTTTGACTGCTGATCAGGCAGCATATTTTACAAGATTTAATGCTTTATCTTTAAAAGAGCAGAATGAGCTTTTGAATGATCCGTTACTGAAAGATCAAAATATTGATAGAAAGAGTCCAGGTTTCGAAGATTTGATTATTTTATACAATGTTGACAAAAATGTTAACGGTGCTATTCTTAGAGGTCTTTAGTTATACACAGTATGGTGCACCATCAGGGTGTGCAAAGCATTTTGATCCTACAGGGCAGCAGACCGTTGTTTTATCATATGGTGCAAACTGTCCTGGACAGTGTATTTCTCCATTTTTACAACTTGATGCTTTAGGTGCGCAGACAGGTTTCCCCTTTATTTTTATACATTCAGATTGTGAAAAACAACAGATAGACCTACTCCCATGCTTTCCACACTCTGCTGCTTTAGTACCTTTACAACCTTTTAATGCTACACATCTTTTCACACCCCATAATGATGATTTGCATTCTTCAGTCCGCGTATCACAACAGTCACCCGTACATCCAATAAAAGTTTTGCCAAATTTTTCTTTGCAGAAATTATCAGACTTCACACAATAGTTTACCCCTCCTGCAAAAAGCGTAAATGTTGATGTTGAACCCTCAGGGCAGCACGCCGCTGATGCTCTTGGATTTAGTTGGTTACAATCTGCACTTTTTGCACAACAAAAAGGAGCTTTTCCACCTTTGTCAGCAGGACAGGCATCCCAGTTATTCGCCCC
>Ga0187833_10000267_pt1 | contig 60136 bp, 54 predicted proteins | sample ETNtaG_37_FD_167968 | JGI IMG/M metagenome (GOLD analysis project Ga0187833, IMG submission 167968) | Marine microbial and viral communities from oxygen minimum zone, Eastern Pacific Ocean - ETNP2014_SV_400_PacBio MetaG (Illumina Assembly) | ecosystem: Environmental > Aquatic > Marine > Hypoxic...
GAGGTATTAAAGCTGAAGAATTCTTTAGTTTTCAGAACCAATATATTTGGCTGGAATGTGCAAAACAAAGAAAGCCTTGGGGAATGGATTCTTCACGCATTAAAGGACGGGAAACAAATTAAGGGATTTACAGACGCCTTTTTCGCTTCCATTTACACCTTTGAACTGGGTCGTATCATTGATATGTCGTTGCAAAAGGATTTAAAAGGCATCTACAATGGCAGCAGCGGAGACTCATGTTCAAAATATGACTTTGCGCTCAAAATCGCAGATAGATTCGGGCTGGATCCAAAGCTCATTGAACCCATCTCCATTAAAGATTTCGGGTTTCGTGCTGAACGGAGCTGGAATTTATCTTTGAATGTAGAAAAGCTTTCCCATGCCTTGAATTATCGCCTACCCACAGTGAATTACAGTATTGATGCCTTTTACAGAGATTATTGCTCGGGATTGCATGAAAGGCTCAAGTCCGAACAGATCTCATATCCAAAAAGAAATGGTTTCATATCTTATGGGGGACAATGGATCGACGATGATGACATCGCTTCGGTGGTAAACGTTCTCCGTTCGCCTTGGATAACCCAAGGGCCGAAAGTAGAGGCGTTTGAAAAGGCACTGGCTGAATTTTGCAGTACCAAGTATGCTGTGGCCGTAAATTCAGGAACTTCGGCACTTCATATAGCGTGTCTTGCTGCAGGTATCGGCGACGGGCGGGAAGTTATCACCTCCCCGAACACCTTTGTAGCATCGGCCAATTGTGTGGCATATTGCGGTGGGGTGCCAGTGTTTGCAGACATCGATTCCGAGACCTACAATATCGATCCGATTCAGATTCAGGGTAGGATCAACAAGAATACAGCCGGCGTGATTCCGGTACATTTTGCCGGTCAAAGCTGTGAGATGGAAACGATTTCGGAAATCGTTTCCAAGGCCGAAGACCGGCAAAGCAGCAAAATATGGATTATTGAAGACGCCAGCCATGCCCTGGGCTCGGTCTACAAAGGAACAAAGGTCGGTTCATGTGCTTATTCCGATATGGCGGTAATGAGTTTTCATCCTGTAAAGCATATTACCACCGGAGAGGGCGGAGCCGTGTTAACCAACGATGAGACCTTGTACAGAAAACTGAAACGGATTCGATCGCACGGCATCACCAGTACAACTGAGGAATTTATATATCGCGATCAAGCCGGTTCGTTACGGGTCCCTCGTAATTCTGAAACAGTAAATCCCTGGTATTATGAGCAGATAGAACTTGGATGGAATTATCGAATCACCGATATCCAATGCGCATTGGGGCTTTCACAGTTAAAAAAAATGAAGCAGTTCATTCGGCGCCGCAAAGAGATTGTTCGTAAATACCGGCAGGCGTTTCAGGGAATCGATTCCGTGACTATTCCTTATGAACGTCCGGATGGCAACAGCAATTTTCATCTCTATGTGTTGATGTTTGATTTCGAAAAAATAGATATTTCCAGGGCTCAACTCATCAGAGAGTTGAGACAGGGAGGTATCCAGACCCAAGTCCACTACATACCGGTTCACACTCAACCTTTCTATCGGGAAAATTTTAAAACTCGCTGGGGAGACTGTCCGAACGCCGAGTCCTACTATGAGCGATGCCTTTCAATACCGCTTTATCCCGCCATGACGGAGGCAGACGTTGAAAAAGTCATCAGAGAAATCACCCGGATTGCGATTTGACGGACGCGTACCTGCCATTGAACAGCACCTCTGCTCATCAAACAACTGATTTGAGATTGGTCCTCGGAACTGCCCAGCTGAATATGAACTACGGTATTGCCAACCGGATCGGATATCCATGCCTTAAGACCTCGGAAGCCGTAGTGGAAACGGCATTGGCCGGAGGCATCCGAGTGTTTGATACAGCGCAGGCATACGGCGGTAGCGAAAAGGTTATGGGAACGGTCTTTCGGAGGCATCGAATTGAAAACCAGGTGAAGGTTTGCAGTAAAATCGGTCCCGAGATCGATTTGCGTTCTTACTCCCTGTTGGACCAAACGGTTGAGCGTTCAATCGAACGGTTAGGCATACCGGCCTTACACTGCCTCCTACTTCACAAAGAATCGTTGGTGAACAGACTCGACGAGCAAACGGTATGCAACCTGAGTTCACTTACCGACTCCGGTCGCGTCCGTCGTATAGGCATTTCCCTTTATTCACCTGAAAATGCATCGAAGGCGCTCGAAACGGATATCATTTCAGCTGTCCAGATTCCATCAAACCTGTTGGATCGACGATTCGAGGCCGCCGGTCTTTTTCATCGTGCTAAAGCACTGGGAAAGGCCATCTATGTCAGGAGTGTTTTTCTTCAAGGCCTTTTGCTAATGAAGTCGGAAGAGATTCCGCCGATGATGGAATTTGTGAAACCGATTATTACAGAGATCGAAAAAATCGCAAGAGATAACGGCCTGAAACGGGAAGTGCTGCTCCTCGGATATGTTAGGCATGCCTATCCCCATGCGCAGATTATCATCGGGGCGGAAACGCCGCTTCAGGTTCGCGACGACCTCCGGCACTGGGATGCGGAATTTCCCAACGGGCTCAAAACCATGTTGCAGGAACGCTTTAGAGAAGTGGAAGAACGTATCTTAAATCCGAATCTCTGGCCGATTACGGAGAAAAAAATATGCACCAAATGAAATAGGTGCATACGTACCCGGAATTTCTGGATAACCAGATGTATTTATAAGGGTGAGGAATATCCATGAGAGTCGATACTTTTTCAAAGCCATGAAGGTCTCGCTGCGCATCTTGAATGGAAATGGATTAAAAACGGAAAGAAGGTCGTAGGCGGCACGCGCCTAAATCCGCGATATTCGGCCAGGATAATATATATTGCGAAATGGTTTAAACAATTGCTTTCCGATATTCTAAAAAATTACGACATTGAACAAGCACAGAGAAAAATTCTCGACGATCTGATCTTATTTTCAGATACCGAATGGATTGATATCAAGAATATAAGAAACAGAAAAGTGATCATTCATCGTGAAACATTAGACCATCTGAAACTAGCCCATCCCGATCATAGTGCAACGCAATACTCGGTGACTTTTTCAGTAACTGAAACGCAGCAGAGAGAAATCGACTCCTATAATAAGCATTATCAAAAGGACGATTTTTCATATTACTATAACGTCTTTGATGTCATTCGCGTCAGAGAAAACTTGCGTTACCAGAGCTATAAGATCACGCTGTATTGTTAAGCGTTGCCTGCCTGTCGCAAGAGCCCAAAAATGAATACGGAACCGTAGAAGTATGTGTGGGATTGCTGCAATTATAAATATATCTTCCGATGCCTCGCGCGTCTTTTGGAGGGATCTGAAAATAATGAATCATTCCTTGAGCGGAAGAGGGCCCGATGCATCCGGAATATGGATAGATGAAGAAGGGACCATCGGACTAGGCAATAGACGGCTCAGTACACAGGATGCAAGAGCGATCGCTAACCAACCCATGTGGAGTGTGGGCAATTCTGTAGTAGTAACACTAAACGGTGAAATATATAACCATGTTGAACTTCGAAAAGAACTTGAAGCCCAAGGGTACCATTTCAGAACAAACAGCGACACAGAGGTCCTGGCAAACGGATTCCAGGAGTATGGAAAAGAAATCCTGCAAAAAATTAAAGGACAATTTGCCTTCGTTGCTTACAATACTGGAAATAAAGAGGTGCTGGTCGCCAGAGATTCTTTTGGAATTTGTCCACTTTACTATACCGTTTACAACAACCAGTTGATTTTGGCTTCTACCGTTAGTGCCATACTGGAATTGAAAAGGGTCCCGAGGCAACTGGATCATCAGGCGGTTTATGATTTTTTCATTATGAATTCGGTTGGAAGAGAACGGACTTTTTTTAGCGATATCTTTTATCTCCGATCGGGATTCAGCCTGCGTTTCAAAATCAACAACTATCCATCCAAAGAGAGATTCTATCGCCTTGATGAAGATTCTTTCGATCCGGATGAAGATCTGTCCGAAGTCCAGTGGATCGAAGCGGTCCGGAATCTGCTGTTTAGCGCCGTAAAGAGGTGTATGCTCGGCGACAAGGAAGTGGGTGTCTATCTCAGCGGGGGAATCGATTCGGTGTCGGTCATGGCCCTGGTGCGAAAGATATTCCCGGATCGTATTGTTAAAACCTTTTCCGCCGGATTCGCTCATGTACTCACCGGAGAGCACGTCGGTGAAATCGGATTTGCCCGTGAAATGGCGGAATATTTCGACACCCAACACCACGAAGTGATCGTCACTTCTGATGATATAGTTAATAATATAGGCGCATTTGATATGCCTCCCTCCAGCATTATCGATACCGTGGTTCAGAAACTCGCAAGCACTGCTGCCGGGGCCAGGGTCAATGTGGCGCTGTCCGGCGAAGGGGCGGACGAAATTTTTTTTGGGTACGATCATTTCATGGCTGCTGTGGCTTTTCTGAACCCCCGATACCGGTGGCTGAATGATCGCTATTACTTGAGGGGAGAATATGCGGACCATTTAGAACTTGACACCGCCAGCCTGCCCGATGTCTTTCTCGGCGGGGGTGCGGATATCGATCTGGATCGAAACAGACAATTGATTTTTAAAAACGCCAATCAGACCCTTTCCATCAGAAATATAGTTGAAAATCTCAGCAGGGAAGTCATCGACGCCGATCCGTCGGCTGAATTAGACAAGCAGTTGATTTATATCGATTATTCTCAGAAAGTGCCGGAAAATCTACTCAGACGTGCCGAAGGACCATCCATGGGACAGGGCGTGGAAATGCGTTTTCCGATGCTCTGGGATGATCTGATTCGATTTCTCTATCGAATGCCAATGGAAAAGCGAATCGCAGATGGAACCACAAAATATATATTACGTAGAGTAATGACGGATATGCTGCCTGAGGCTGCCATGCAACGGCCAAAGTCTCCATTCGGTCTTCCGGCTGCCCGGCGGTTGCAGTTCAAGGGTGCCGGTCTCGATTTCAAAAAGCCGGCGTTCAAACATCTTTTCTGGAAGCATTATGACCGGGTTTCCGGCATGCTGATGGATGGCGCATACAGACGAGAAAAGCTCTTTAACCTGGATTATGTTCAGGGACTCCTGGATCAACAGAAAGACAAAGAAAAGTGCGGGTTCAATGTCTTTATGTGGAAACTGTGGAATTTTTGCGAGTGGTATAACAAATGGATTCACAATTAAAAATTGCGGATAACGTGAAAAAATCTAATACGAAAAGCATCATGCTGGTCAGATCGGCGGGATTTCCTCAACTGTGGGTGGATGAGATGACTTCCAATTTTCCGGACGTACGATTTATGGTTGCCGATGATAACGAAGCTTCGATTTCTTCTCAAATTGCCGGTGTGAACGCACTCATTGGCTGTCCTCGACCGCTGTTCACCCCACAGCTCCTGAATAAAGCTACCCCCGCATTGGAGTGGGTCCATGCCCCGGGAGCCGGCATCGAAGAATATCTCATCCCGGAATTAGTGAAAGGCCCGATCTTGTTCACTAACGGCAAGATCATCCAGGGACCCGAGGTGTCGGATCACGCCCTAGCCCTATTTTTGACGCTCACCCGCAATATACATATGCATCTGACCGGAAAAGGGCCGCGTCCCATGTCCCGGCCCATAGAGCTCCGAAAAAAAACGGCCGTAATTTATGGTGTCGGTGGAATCGGTATGCTGACCGCTGAAAAACTGAATGCATTCGGTATGCATATTATCGGTGTGGATACCCGGTATGTGCCTATGGTCAGTTTCATTGACAAGATAGTACCGGATGCTGAACTCCATCATGTACTGCCCCGAGCGGATGTGGTGATTTGCTGTTGCCCCAATACGAATCGTTCCCGGTACATTTTTGACGAGAACACATTCCTCAAGATGAAACGCGATGCTTTTTTCATCAACGTTTCAAGAGGGCAACTGGTTAGGACCGATGATCTTTTAAGCGTATTAGATGAGGGATGGCTAAAAGGGGTGGGACTAGATGTAACGGATCCGGAACCGCTGCCTGAAACCCATCCATTGAATAAGAATGACCGTGTGCTCATCACGCCTCACTTAGCGGGACTGTCTGACCACAATCGCCGCAGGGGTTTTGAACTGATGCGGCAGAATATCGAACGGTTTATTAGCGGAGGGCCGCTTATTAATGTTGTGGATAAAACACTCGGCTATTAAAGAAGGGAAGGATTATGTTGCCTATGAAACTTGCGCAATCAGAAGTGCTTAAGAAATGGGAAAAGGCTTTTCAAGAAGGAACCGATAAGCGTTATCCTTCAATTGATCTTGTCCGTTTGGAATACTGGTTTTTCGGCCATCCAACGCAGGGAAAATTACTAGACTATGGATTTGGAACCGGTGTGAACACGATTCATCTTCTGGAATGCGGGTACGAAATTATCGGTATTGATGCCGCGCAGGGTGCATTAGCACTAGTAGAGTCTAAAGTAAAGCATCGTCCAGATATTAGGAACCGTATCCAACTGATTCATCTCCACGATAATGCTGAATGCCTTCCCTTTGAGGACAGCTCCTTCGATTATCTAGTGTGCATAAGCGTCCTGTCATTGCTCGGATCAAAGGAGCGTGTTCAACATCTTCTCTCAGAATTCAGTAGAGTGCTCAAGCCCGGTGCGAAAGCGATTTTAGACATAAACGACACGCGAAGTGAGTTCTCCGAAAATAGTGAGCACATCGGTGATAATGTCTACCAGTTTCGCGGCCCATCGGGAAAGGATAATCCGATTTCTTGCTACTGCCTTCCTGATGAACAGTCTTTTGTTCATGTGGTTGAGCCGTTTTTCAAAATAGTCGATGTGGGATATTCAGGTCATAAATATTTTAAAAGGCGAATCAGAGAGTTTATCATATGTGCTGAAAGGAAATAACCCGAGGATTAGATAATAAAAATGAATTTCGGCCCGATTAATAAAATACTATTTTTAGGCGGGGGGAGAAGGCTCTCATTGCTTCTAGTGAAAATAAAAAATCTCACAGCAGATATATTGGTTGTCACAAGTCCCAGGCTTATAAACAATAAAATTGATAGCAGCTTGTCTTTTAAAGCTTTCCTAAATAAGAACGGCTTCCCGTACATCGTAACCGATCGTATTGATTCGGACGCAGTCACAAGTGAAGTGACCGATACTACCCTGGGCGTGTCCATCGGTGCCGTGTGGGTTTTTAAACGGCTGTTCATTGGCCTGTTTCAAGGTCGGTTGGTTAATGTTCATGGGGCAAGATTGCCACAAAATCGAGGAGGAGGAGGGTTTTCTTGGAGAATTCTCAAAAAGGATAAACTTGGTGCCAGTCTTGTCCATCAAGTCGATGAAGGCATAGATACGGGGGATATCGTTCTATACGAAGAATACATTTTCCCAGTGCGTTGTAAAACCCCCATGGATTATCATGAATATGGTGTTCAAAAAGATTTGATATTTTTAGAAAATTTTATTCGACAGGTTTTTTCCCTGAATACATTTTATCCTACACCCCAGCAGAATACCTTCACCTCTTATTATCCACGACTGAATACAGCCGCACATGGATTTATTGATTGGAACTGGGATGTCGGAGAAATCGAGACTTTTGTCACCGCGTTTGATGATCCGTATGACGGCGCAATGACTTTTTTAAACGGAAAAAAGTGAGATTAAAAAATTGCCAAAGGACCACGGTAGACGGGGATTATCACCCTTTTCAAAGCGGCATCGTATACAGGATTTATGGAAATAGACTATTTGTCGCTGCGAAAGGAGGATCCATTGTCGTTGAAAGCGTCACCGATGAAGACCGAGAGCTCATTCTGGATCAAATTAGGATGGGAGATCGCTTTCATACCCCCATTGAATTTTTAGAAAAGGCCAGAACCACTCGTGTTCATTATTCCCCGTAGAAAATTATAACTTTTAATTATACCTGAAAAAATGTAACCAATGAAGCTTCAATCTATTGATGAGTGTATGCGGATCCAAAGGCTTGCCAAATCACGGATACCTGGGATGACGCAGCTTCTTTCTAAACGTCCGGATCGATTTTCATACGGAATTTGGCCGGGATATTTTAAAAGAGCAAAAGGTGCTTATACCTGGGACCTTGATGGTAACGAGTATCTTGATATGAGTATCGGTGGTATTGGTGCCAATATTCTGGGGTATGCGGACCCGGATGTAGACGATGCGGTAATCAACGCCATTCAGAATGGATCGAGTAGTTCACTTAACTGCTCGGAAGAAATAGAGTTGGCGGAGCTATTATGCGAATTGCATCCATGGGCAGAAATGGTTCGATATGCAAGATCAGGCGGCGAGGCTATGGCCATCGCCGTTCGAATAGCCAGGGCCTATTCGGGTAAGGACAAAGTTGCTTTTTGTGGTTACCATGGGTGGCATGACTGGTATTTAGCAGCTAATTTATCAAGGAAAAATGCCCTCGGCGAACATTTGATTCCAGGATTAAATCCGACCGGTGTCCCTTCCGGCTTAAAGGGCACGGCGTTTCCGTTTCGGTATAATCGTATTGATGATCTCAGTAAGATCGTTGATCAATATGGGGATGAACTTGCCGCAATTGTTATGGAACCGATCCGTACCACAGAACCTATCCCGACATTCACCGAAGATGTAAGAGAGTATGCTGATGCATGTGGTGCTGTACTAATTCTCGATGAAATATCTGCGGGTTTTCGTTTGACGACTGGCGGGGCACATAAGATTTACTTCAACCGGAGCCCTGATGTCGCCGTCTTTTCAAAGGCATTGGGAAATGGGTATCCTATTGCAGCGGTCATTGGGAAAGCCACAATTATGGAAGCAGCACAAAAGACATTCATCAGCTCAACTAACTGGACGGACCGAATCGGACCCGTTGCTGCCATGGCAACTATCGAAAAGCACCGTCGCTTGCAAGTAGCCAAACATCTGATTTCCATCGGTGGTGCAATCCAAACCGGCTGGTCTGATCTGGCGGATAAATACAGTATCGATATCGAAGTAGACGGAATCAAACCGTTGGGGCATTTTACGTTTAAAGATGACCGTAGAATGAAAATGAAATCCTATTTCATTCAATTGATGCTGGAACAAGGAATATTGGCTTCCAATCTATTCTACGCTATGTATTGCCATAGCCACGAACATGTCAACCAGTATCTGCTTGCAGCTGATAAAGCCTTTTCGGAACTGTCTGATACAATCAAAAAAGACGATTTGGACAAACGATTAATAGGAAAACCGGCCGTAGCTGGATTCCAGCGATTGAACTAAGCAGTCGTTTCCGGAAAACTGTTCATTGAGCAGACGATTTCTGTTATGATAGTTGCAATCCTTCAAGCACGAATGTCTTCAACCCGTCTTCCAGGGAAAGTGTTGAAAAGCATTCTCGGGCGCCCGATGCTTGAATTACAGATCGAACGGATTCAACGCTCCAAAACTCTGGATCAGATTGTTGTTGCTACCAGTTCCGAACCTGAAGATAGTGTCCTGGTTACACTGTGCCAAAAACTGGGAGTGGCCTATTACACCGGTAGTTTAACCAATCTACTGGATCGGTTTTATCATGCGGCAAGATGCTATGGTGCAGATCACATCGTTAGGCTCACCGGCGACTGCCCTCTGATTGACCCCGAGAGTGTTGATGCACTTGTAAATTTCTATTTCAATGAACAATGCGATTATGCTTCCAATTGCAGGCCTCCGACACTACCTGATGGTATCGATGCAGAGATATTTTCTTTCCACACACTCGAAACAGCATGGAAAGAGGCAACCGATCCTTTTGAACTCGAACATGTCGTTCCCTTTATCATTCGCCGGACAGATCGATTTCGAATAGTCAATCTAGAGTATTCAGAAGACTTGTCACACTTGAGGTGGACGGTTGATGAACCGGAGGATTTTGAACTGATAACACGGATTTATGACGCCTTGTATCCGAACAAGCCAGATTTTCTGACAAAAGACATAATCCGACTTTTCCGTAAGCAACCGGAACTAAGGAAAATAAATGCTAATCACAAACGGAATGAGGGGATGTGGAAAGCGAAAATACACACAGCACTCTAATCATCCGCGCCGATGCCACCGCAAGAATCGGTATTGGCCATGTCATGCGCTGCTTGTCTTTGGGAGAATCCTGGGCGGGTGAGAAAAAAAACTTCTTTTTAGGTCAAGTGGAAAACAAAACGCTGGTGAACCGCATCAAAGGAAACGGTTTTCAGTTCAAATCCATACCTGCCGTTTATCCGAATCCCGACGACCTTTCTCAGACCATCGGTCATTTGATGCGTCAGCGCGAGTCCCTGAATGATGCCCAAAAGCAGGTGGTGATATTAGATGGTTACCAATTTGATACGCATTATCAAAAGGCATTGCGGGATTCTGATCGGTTCACTTTGGTGGTTGATGATATGATCCATCTATCTCGGTATGACGCCGATATTATCCTGAACCAAAGCTGCATTCCCCATGGCAAGTATTACCAATGCAATTCGAATGCTCTGATACTGACTGGTCCAAAATTCCGATTGATCCGAAATGAATTTCGGAATTCTGCATCGGTCTTCGGTGGCGATAACACTTCGGAGACCAATCTGTTGGTTTTTTTTGGAGGGGCGGATAAGCGGAATGCAACCCTGAAAGTGATTCGCGCGTTACAACGTCTAGAAAAGAAACACCTTCAAATAAAAATTCTATTAGGGCCTGTCAACCGGAATAAAGACCGCTTAAAGGAGGAACTTTCAAATTTTCCAAACGGAATTGAGTTTGTGGAGACGGTGTCGGACATGGCCTCACTGTTCAACTGGGCGGATATCGGGGTCGCCGCCGGCGGTGAAACCAGTTGGGAGATGGCCTATATGGGACTACCCCTGTTTTTAATGGCTTTGAATGACAATCAAGTTTCGAATGTCAAAGCGTTGTGTGATGCTGGTGCTGCTGTCAGTGCCGGGAGGCTTGAAGATTTTTCCGAAAATAATTTTCTGTCTCTGCTTGATGAGCTCTGTTCGGCTTCGGAACAGAGAGCGAATATGTCTCACAAGGCCCGGCAGCTAGTGGATGGCGAGGGACCAAACAGAATTTTCAGGATTGTTACCGCGATGAATTCGAGAACAGTACGGTCCGAATCGTTAAGCTTGCGTCCCGTAAGCACGCAAGATGCCCATGCGTTATACCAACTGGCGATGAATCCTGATGTCCGACAGAACTCTTTTTCACCGAATCCCATTTCGTATACCCATCATCTTCGGTGGTTCCATGAGAAATTAAACCGTAAAGAAGATACCGTCATCTGGGTACTCGATCTTGAAGGGGTCGTTGTCGGGCAAATACGATATGATCGACATAGTGCAGGTCACGCCGAGATCGATTTCTCGGTTCATCCAGCCTTCCGGGGCCTGGGCTTCGGTTCTCGTCTCTTGGATAAGACCCGCAGTATGGCCGTGAAGCGGCTGCGGGTCAACCGGTTAAAAGGCGTGGTGTTCGATTCCAATCAGATATCCCGATCCTGTTTCATCAAATCGGGATACACTGCCAAAATTCGGAGCCAGATCCATGCGCGCACCTGCGAGGTCTTCGAATATCGGCAGGGATGATGAGTGCGGTAGGTTTGTATTAAAGCGAAATCAAGAGGTTCAGAGGGAAATGCTGACCATTGATAACAGAAATATCGGTGAGGACCGTCCTACCTATGTCATTGCCGAAATCGGGATCAATTACAACGGCAGCTACAACATTGCCGAGCAACTGGTGACCTCCGCGGCGGAGTGCGGCGTGGATGCAGTCAAACTGCAAATCATTACCGCTGAAAAGAGTTATACGCCGGATTCGATCTCGCATTCCATATTTAAGAAAAACGAACTCTCCCCGGAAGAGTGGCAGGGGTTGGTGAAACTGGCAAGGAATCTGGAACTGACCGTATTTGCGACCTTTGTGAATGCAAATGATCTGAAATCTGCCGAGCCTCTCGAGCTGCCCGCCATAAAGATTTCTTCCACCAACATAACAAACTTTCCGCTTCTTAAAGCGATTGCCCGATTGGGGAAACCGGTGATCCTGTCCACCGGCATGGGGTATCTGAGCGAGGTGGATGAAGCCGTCCGCTACCTGGAGGAGAGGGGACTGCGTAAACTGGGAATTCTTCATTGCTCCTCGCTGTATCCGGCGGCTCCCGAAAACTTAAATCTCAGAGCCATCCAAACGCTCAAGATGGCGTATCCCGAATATCCCATCGGGTTTTCCGATCACACCATGGGGATTCACTGTACCGTTGCTGCCGTGGTGTGTGGCGCCGCCATCATCGAAAAGCACTTCTCGCTCGATAGGGATATGGATGGACCGGATCATCATTTTTCAGCCACTCCCCAGGAACTGAAAACACTGGTTGCAGCCCTGCGGGAAGTCGAGGCGGCTCTCGGGTCGACCCGGAAACATCCTGTTTCCGGAGAACTGCAACTGCGGAAACAATTCCAGCGAAGCCTGGTGGCCGCAGTGGATATCAAACAGGGACAACGGCTGGAATCCGAAATGCTGATTCCGAAACGGTCGCCGAACAAAGGAATCGCACCGAAGCACCTCGATATCGTCTGCGGAAGGCGAGTACGTTCGAATGTTTCGAAGGACTCCCCTCTTACCTGGGATCATATATGACTCCGGGGATGGATGACAATGACTGAATCGACGGTCACCATATTGATGACCTGTGTCAATGCTCAGGTTGCCCCCGGAATCATGGAGCAGATCAAAGATCATCCGGACTATCGAATCCGATTAATCGGATGCGATGCGGTGCCAAAAGAAGAAATTCTGGGCAGGCCTTTTTGTGACACCTGTTATTCGGTACCATTGGGTATCAGTGATGACTACACTGAAACCATGCTCGGTATCGTCAAAACCCACGGGGTTCAAATCGTCTTTCCGGGAAGTGATGAGGAATGTTTGGCGCTTTCCAAATGTCGGCAAATGTTTGAGCGAGAAGGATGCAGAATCGCTTGTTCCGATTATGACACTGTACAATTATGCTTTGACAAATACCGGTTGATGACCTTTCTCAAACAAAAAGGAATTGGAATCGGGAGGGTCTATCACCCGAAATCGTTGGACGATTTAAGCAGATATGCGGATGCATTGGGATATCCGGACTCCGATTTCGTTATCAAACCAAGATCGGGTAGGGGGAGCCGAGGGTTTCGTGTGATTTCCGCTGCCTACGATCCGTATGATGCATTTAGTCGCGATGATGCTCACCGAATTTCCCTGGATGTCCTAACGGACATTTTTCGTTCTCATGAGAAACGCCTGTCCGAATACCTCATCATGGAGATGTATCCCGGAGACAAATACAGTGCAGATATTTTGATAAGCCGCGGAGAGGTATGTTCCATGGTGATACGTAACAACGGGGCGATCCCGAAGATCAATCCGCCCACCCAGAATGCACGTATCGTATTTGACGAAGATATCAGAAAATATGCGGAACAAATCGTCGGAATCCTTCCGTTCGATTATTTTGCCCAAGTTGAAATGGGTCGCGGGTCCCACGGCGCCCCCGGCCTTATCGAGATCAACACTCGGATGGATGCAACCCTGCCCATTACCGAAGGGCTTGGACTGAATTTTTTTCGAGAAATGATCACTTATGCCATGACAGGAAAAATGCGGGCCGGCATCTCGGATTGTCACGAATATTCGAAAAGGCTTCGCTTTAGAAGGTACTGGAGCCACCTTTTCGAAGAAACGGATGACGATGAATAGCCGGGACGCATATTGCATTATTGAGGAAAACTATCAGAAAAAAATTACTCTACCTCAATTCTTCTGGTACGATCGAAAACCAGTGGTGTTAACATTTCCGGGGGAGTGGGATGTTCGAATCTGCAATATGAAAGGAGATGGGGAATCGGCTCTCGAGACAGAACAGTTAAGAAAAAAAATTTTCAATCCGGTTGGAACCGAATCGCTGAAAGAATTGGCTAAGGGAAAAAAGGAGATTGCCATTGTCGTTGACGATCTGTCCAGGCCGACGGAGGCCGCGCTCATCGTTCCCCATCTGCTGACGGTTCTTTCTGAATCCGGTATTGCCGAAGAAAACATCCGATTCCTTATCTCCCTAGGGTGTCACGGAGTACATACGGCAGAGGATTTCCGTAAGAAGCTGGGGGCGGCTGTGGTGGAGCGGTATGGGGTATACAACCACAACTGCTATGAAAACTGCATCGATATCGGCACCACCCGAAGCGGCATACCACTGAGAATCAATTCAGAACTGCTCAAGTGCGATTTAAAGATCGGCATCGGTGTCATATTGCCTCATTTGTACACTGGGTATTCGGGCGGTGGGAAACTTTTCCTGCCCGGCATGGCCCACATCGACACCGTGAACCGATTTCATTCCTTTCTCACCCCAAGTGAAAAAGGAAAGATCGATTTCGCTAATCCCATGATCAGGGAAATCGAAGATGCCGTAAAACTCATCGGTGTCGACTATAAAATCGACGTACTTGTGAACACCCGTGGGGAGATCATCGATTTGTTTGCTGGAGATCCGATCCATGTCTATGGAAAAGGGGCGGCAAAGGCGAAGACAGTTTATCAGACAGCTTTGGATGAAGATTATGATGTCGTCATTTCCAATGCCCACCTAAAAGTTAATGAGGGCGATATCGCTCTCTTGATGGGACTGGAAGCCCTTGGACCGGCCGGCGGTACATGTGTATTGATCATGAACTCCCCGTCCGGGCAGATGACCCATTACCTGATGCGTCGTTTCGGTAAATTTATCGGAGGCCGACAGTCAACTACACGGGCGAGTATACCCAAAAAGAATCATGTCATTGTTTATTCTCAGTATAAGGATACCACCACTTTCGATCCCTATGAAAACAAAAAGGCCATCTATTGGGAAAGAAACTGGTCCCAGGTGATTCAGATGATTAATAAGCGTCACAGGAACAAAGAGGTTTGCGTTGGGATTATTCCCGATGGGACCATCCAATATTTGGCTAAGAGAAATCATGGCACAGGACACCAGGTGTAAAAAGTGAAGCGGATATTAGTGGTTGCGGCCCATCCGGATGACGAAGTGCTGGGTTGCGGCGGAACCATATCAAGGTTATCGGACGAAGGTCACGATGTTTATGTTGCAATCCTTGGTGAAGGGATTACCTCTCGATATCCAGAGCGACCCCAGGCCAATCCATCAAAAATCGAAGAGCTTCGAAATGCATGCAAAAAGGCAGCAGACTATCTTGGAGTCAAAGATCTCTTCATTCATCAGTTACCGGACAACCGGTTTGATACGGTTCCCTTGCTGGATGTTGTTAAAATCATCGAGGAATTGGTCGAACGGATTGAACCCATGAGTATATACACGCATCATGGGGGAGATTTAAATATCGATCACGTCATTACGCATCGCGCTGTAATGACGGCGGTCCGACCGGTAAAGGACTGCCCTGTTAAGGATTTGTATGCCTTTGAAGTCGCATCAGCCACTGAATGGGCGTTTCATCAATTTCAACCGGTTTTCAAACCCATGGCTTTCTGGGACATTTCAACGAGCATCCACCAGAAAATAGAAGCATTGGGCTGCTATGAGAGTGAGGTTCGAATTTTCCCGCACCCTCGATCGCCAGATGCAATCAAGGCAAGTGCGAGACGGTGGGGGGCGGCAGTTGGATTTGATTACGCCGAAGCTTTTGAATTGATCCGAACGGTTCGATAAGAAATACCTCCTTAATATCTTCCCGGTCCAAAAGTGTTTTTAAATTCGAAACAGTGAAACACATCCAAAACCAGCCAATTAAATATCTATTTGTCGATCAGATTAATTTGACAACCCTGTTTCGAATATATCTGGTAATATCCTCAATAGAAACGGTATATTATTTTGACACCATGTCATCGAACATGGAAAAACTGATTACCCTCGTTCGAAAATTGGGTTTAAACCATATTTCGTTTCATCATAATACATACAATATCGGGCAGGTGAGAAACAATTTCGGTGAGAACTTATACCTCGAAATATATAATGATATCAGAAGAATCTGCAACTATATTAAAAAGAAACATATTGAAAACAATGTTCTCTTCGAGATGATCCAGAACTATTGGAATAAAGATAAACTTATCTTTTATTTTGATAAACTGGCTGAACAGTATGAATCAGGAGAGATAACTGTAGAATGTCTCAGAATAAGACTAGTCGACTGGATTGTTCGAAACCAAATGGAATCAAAAAATAAAAACATTGTTCTGATGATTCAACGCAAGCACTGGTTTAAATATCTAAAGGATTATGCTATCACTTATGATATGCAATTGATAGGATACAAGGCGTTTGAATGCAAATATCTTTTTAAATTATACAAAAAGACTACCTTGTTCTGCAAAAAGATGATGACTCAATTTGTTACGAAAATTATAAGAAATCAAATAGTTAAGAATACCATATCCAAGGGCGCTAACGGCGGAAACATCCATACGAACACTAATTCTCATAGGCATGCGATTGGAGTTTCATACACTGGAGGAAAAATCAGCTTAAATCCCCAAGACCGGTCTGAATTGTTCTGGATCAATGATGGTGGTATTTCTGCTGAAAAAATAATATTCTTTAACTATCGAGGAAAAGAACGTTTGTCTTCGCAAGTGAGAAAAGAAATCCATGAGAAAAACATCGAAATTATTGGAGAAGGGCCTGATATTTCAGCTTGGACTCCGACATGGGTTATGTATAAAATATACTTCTATAATCTGATTCGAATCTCTTATTGCGCTATTAAGTGTCTGTTTGTCGATCATTCCATTTCCTTATACTATATTTTCAGTTTGTTGAAGCTTGCGCGAGACTATGCCTATTGGTATGATTTCTTTGAAGCAAATAACATTAAACTCAATATATCCACAAGCACTGCCACAACTGTAGGGCAAGTGCTTGCGCTGGATTCGTTGAATGGGCTCAGTATATCATATCAATATTCCATCTCCAACATTTACCCCACGACTTTCATCAGTTCCGGTGAAAACGTTCAGTTCGTATTTTCAGATCTATTTAAAACGATTTGGCAGACCGTTGACGCACCGGTGGATCAGTACATCAAAACAGGGTTCGTCCACGACAGTTCGGTTCAAACGCTACCCTATTCAGAACGGATACTGAAAACCAGGGCACAACTGATGGAGAATGGCGCCCAATTCATCATCTGCTTCTTCGATGAGAATTCGATAGATCGATGGGATATGCCGGTTCCCCATATACGAGCTGCCGAGGACTATGAATTTTTGCTCCGATGGCTTTTTAATAATGATACCATCGGAATTGTTTTTAAGCCAAAGCGATCGCATGACCTATTTGAGCGACTATCATCCATTGCTGACCTGATTGGACAGGCGCGCGATACCGGGAGATGTGTTTTTTTAACGAGCAATACGACTGTCGGCAGTATCTACCCGGCAGAAGCCGCACTCATATCCGACCTTTGCATCGGAAAGCTCACCGGGGCCACTGCAGCTTTTGAAGCGCAGTTGTCAGGCGTTCCCACACTGTTGATCGATGCGGAAGGTTTTGACTGGCATCCGTTCTATGAGTGGGGAGAGGGACAAATCATTTTCGATAATTGGGAGACCTTGCGGCAGAGAGTTGAGGCTTATTGTTTAAATCCAAAAGGAATACCTGAATTGGGTGACTGGTCACCCGGGAGGAAATACCTGGATCCATTTTCCGATAACCGGGCAACACAAAGAATGGGCGCTTATATCCAATGGCTGCTCAACGCCATAACTGAAGGGCAGCCAAAGAACGTTGCCATGAAAATAGCGGCAGAAAAATATGCCGACCTATGGGGGAAAGAGCATATCTCTTGCGTTGTTTAAAAAGACGTTTCGTTCGACAATGTCGCATTATTAAAACATACTACCTATATCAACAAGTGTTGATTCTATGAAAAGTGTTTTTCCCAACGCAAGGTTTCTTTCCCTGTTTATCCGAAACCATCTGGTACTTGTAGGCTGTACGATTTTGTCCGGACTCGGTTTTGCCGTCTTTGAAAGTTTAAACGTGGCCGCCATCTTTCCGGTGATGAATTCGATCTTAACAGTTACACAGCCGCCGGGCGACAATGGCCGGGTTATTCATTTTGTGAATCGGATAGTGAGTTATTTTCCCTTGCAGGATTTGTTTATTTCATCCTGTGTTCTTCTCATTGGCGCGACATTCTTTAAATCAATGTCTTTTCTGTTGTTTAACTACGTGTCCAACAAGTTGTCCCAGATTTGCCGGCGGGATCTTCAAAACCAGATCTATGAAAAATTTCTCTATTCGGACTACCAGTATTTCCTGGACAATAAGCAAGGAACATTACTCTATCGACTCCTCAATGCGCCGAGCCATGTGGGAACCGCATTGAAGCTGATTCCGGATATATTTATTCAAAGCATCAAAATCCTTTTCCTGATTATTTTGTTGTTCACCATGTCCGCAAGGGCTGCTACGGGTATGTTGGTTGTGGGGGTTGTTTTCGGCATTCTGATCAAATCGCTCAGCAGAAAAACGTATCGTTTTGGAAAAGAAGTGACGCAGGCGCTTACCGATGAGACCACTATTGCTAACGAAAGTGTATCCGGCATCAGACAGATCATGATCTTTTCCAACCAAAAGATGTGGATCCGAAGGTTCTGGGGGAAAATAAATGCTTACTATCATTACAAACTCCGATCCCAAATACTCAATGCAACGCCGGTTATTATTCTGGAACCGATTGTAATTTCTGCTGTAGCCTGTATCGGCATGCTGATTAAAGTCAGATACGGCAACCAGTTCATCGAAGTACTGCCGATGCTATCCGTCTATGCGCTTGCTATTTTCCGCATCAATCCCTCGTTATCGATTATTGGACAGCACCGGATGCTTATGATGAATATTCTCCCGAACATTGAGATATGTTACTCGACACTGGTGGCTAACACACGATCCCTCCAAAACGGACAGCGGAAACTTCACTCCTTTCAGAAGCAGATATCGTTTGAAAACGTTGCTTTTCATTATCCAAATAGGGGAAACGTTTTCAAAGAACTATCCCTGGTGATTAATAAAGGAGAAACCACTGCCATCGTGGGGCCTTCCGGAGCGGGAAAATCCACGCTGATGGACCTGTTGGTTAGGTTATACGATCCTACGCACGGAAACATCAAAGTCGATAAGATCGGATTGAAAGACATCAAGATCGACACTTGGCGGAATAAAATCGGATATGTTAGCCAAGATCCCTTTATCTTTCATGCAACCATTGATGAAAATATTTCCTTTGCCGAAAACAAATACTCAGAGGAGGAAATTATTGCGGCTGCCCGGAACGCGAATGCCCACGAGTTTATTTGTGAGTTTCCAGACGGATATCAAACCGTGGTAGGGGATAAGGGGATGAAACTCTCCGGCGGACAGAAGCAGCGGATTACCATTGCCAGAGCGATCATCCGAAAACCGGAACTCATCATATTTGACGAAGCCACAAGCTCGCTAGACACCATTTCAGAAAATCTCGTTCAAAAAGCGATAGATGAAATATCAAAAAAGTACACGGTTATTATCATTGCCCATCGACTATCAACTATTCAAAATGCGGACAGAATCATTGTTCTCGATAACAAAAGAATAGCAGAGGAAGGAAAACATTCTGAATTATTGAGTTTTAAAGGAGTCTACTGGGCTTTATACAATCAGGCAACGACCAATTATAACGGATGAGCAATAAAATTCTTATCTACCATCGCACAGGAGAGTTTGTGCGTCCCTATTTCGACTCAATTCATTTTCTGTAACTCACATAAGGACAAGTCGGTATCAAAACATTGACTTAATGAATAGGGAAGCGATAGATTAACGCTTCATTAATACTCTAAATTGTTTGGAAAGGAGTTTGATATATGTCTATTTTTATCATTGCAGAAATTGGAATCAACCACAATGGCGATGTAAAAATCGCCAAAGAACTCATTGATGTAGCAAAAGATGCAGGTGCAGACGCCGTGAAATTTCAGAAGAGAACTATAGATCTCATTTATACCAAAGAATTTTTGAACTCTCCTAGGGAAAGCCCCTGGGGTTCGACACAAAAAGAGCAGAAAGAAGGACTCGAATTCGGCCTTGAGGCATTCAAAGTAATTGATGCCTATTGCAAGAGAAATGAAATCGAATGGTTTGCATCGGCATGGGATCTGGAAAGCCAAAAATTCTTACGACAATTCGACTTAAAATATAACAAGATCGCATCTGCCATGATTGTCTATGATGAATTTTTGAAAGAAGCTGCATCCGAAGGCAGGCATACGTTTATATCCACCGGTATGTGTACGTTTAAGGAAATTGATCGGGCGGTCAAAATATTCAAAGACGCCGGTTGTCCGTTTGAACTGATGCATTGTGTTTCCACCTATCCTATGGCGGATGAAGATGCGAACCTGAGGTGTATTCAGACCCTGCGGGAGCGGTATCAATGCGATGTGGGCTATAGCGGGCACGAGGTAGGATTAGCTGTGTCCTACGCGGCAGCCGCGCTGGGGATTATGACTTTGGAACGGCATATCACCATGAGCCGAGCCATGTACGGTTCCGACCAGGCAGCGTCCATTGAACCGAGCGGCTTCAGGCAACTTGTCGGGGCGGTCCGAAAGATCGAACTGGCCTTGGGGGACGGCGTCATTGGAATCAACAAAAAGGAGCTTACGATATCAGATAAATTGAGAGCGCATATACCATGGCAATCAACTATGCTGGGTAAGTAGAAAATGTCACACATCATGGCGGTCATACCTGCAAGATCCGGTTCTAAGGGAGTCCCGGATAAGAACATTAAACCTCTAGCCGACATGCCCCTATTGGCATACAGTATCGTGGCGGCTCGATTAACTAGGCATATCGAGCGGGTCATTGTATCTACGGACTCTCCTCAATATGCCGAAATTGCCAGAGAATTTGGTGCCGAAGTGCCTTTTTTAAGACCCGCAGAGATATCCGGTGATACGAGTACGGATTATGAATTCATCAAACACATACTCGACTGGATGACGGATCAAGAGAGATATCAACCGCATTTTCTCGTTCATTTGAGGCCGACCACACCGTTGCGTGAGGTGCGATATATTGAATCGGCCATTGAAAGCATGGAACAATTCGAAAGTGCCACGGCACTCCGCTCCGTTCAGGAGATGTCTGAATCCGCCTACAAGATGTTCGACATAGAAGAGGGGTATTTAAAACAGGTTGGGAGCGAATCGTTCGACCTTGATGGGGCCAATCTGCCCAGACAAGCTTACCGGAAGACTTTCAAAGCCAACGGCTATGTCGATGTCTTGAAAACATCCTTTGTATTGGATCACAAGAAATTGCACGGTCATCGCGCCATTGCACATTTAACACCACCCATCGTCGAAGTCGATACAATGGAAGATTTTAGATATCTTGAATATTTCGTATCAAAACATCCGGAAATAACCAGAAAACTGTTTCAATCGGATCCTAAAAAATCACTTATTGAAAGAACCGATCATGGAAGATAAACCGTTTAAATGTTTGCTGTGTGATAATGATGACAACCGTGAATTGGTGAGCTCAACGCTTAGAGACGATTCCTCCGGAAAAATTCAAGTTTTCAGATGTTTGACCTGCGGCCATGTCCAACTTTTTCCCATACCCGCACAAGATGAAAATCTATCATTTTATCGGGCCGATGGTCTGGCGTTGGATTTATTTGAGCAAGTTGATGTCGAATCGATTAAACAAAGCTCGGAATGCGATACAAAAAGACGCGCAGAATGGGTTTATCGCAAAAACCGGAACCATGGAAAAATACTGGATATCGGATGTGGATATGGTTTCTTTGTCGATAGGTTGACCAAGATGGGTTTGGATGTCACGGGGATGGATATAGGAACGGAACGATTGAACTGGGCAAAGCAAAACTTGGCGGGGAGCTTTATTGAAGGACAACTGAATGACGAATATACTAAAGCCCATCCGAATCGATATCATGTGATAACCATGTTCCATATGCTGGAGCACGTGCAAAAACCTCATGCGCTGTTAAAGACATGCATGAGTTTATTGATACCAAAAGGCCGTTTACTCATCGAGGTCCCAAATGTATATGATGAGCTGATAAAAAAAAACGAAGAATACAATAATTTCTACTGGCAGCATGCCCACCTGAGTTATTTCGATTATGCAAGGCTTGAGTTGTTATTCCGCCGCTCGGGATGTGAGAATTTCTCAATTGCCGGTCTTCAGCGATTTGGAATACGCAACCTGATTCATTGGATCGATACCGGTAAACCACAGCTTACAAAAGCAGAATTTATATATGAGGAGCCCGCGCTCAAGCGACTGGAGCTGCTCTACAGTGAAGATAAAGAGAAAACCCTGATGTGCGACACGCTTATTGCAGAAATAATCAACTAACACAACAGTGTATTTAGGTATGCTATGAAATATCATATTTTTTCGGGCAAGAACTGTTTGGTGACAGGAGCATCGGGTGGAATCGGAAAACATATTGCTATGAAATTTGCAGAAAATGAATGCAATCTGTTTCTATCGGGAACCAATGGGGAAAAGCTTCGAAAATTGAAGGAAGATATAGAAAGCGTCTGTTTGAAAACCGCAAAGATTTTCTATGATCAGGCTGATCTCAACAAGGTTCAAGACATTTATAAGATTATCGAACTTGTGCGAAAAGAACTTGGCTCCATAGATATTTTGATTCATTGTGCAGGTGTGTTTATTGTTAAGCCCATTTCAGACACGAGTTTAGAGGATTTCGAATCCACCTTTAATTTGAACCTGAAGGCTACATTTCTGTTTTGCAAGGAATTTTCCCATGACATGGTAAAGAACAAGTGGGGAAGAATTATTAATATAGGATCTTCATCTGCCTATTCGGGAGCCCAAAACACGTCTCTATATTGTGCGTCAAAGCATGCAGTACTGGGATTTTCACGGGCGTTGCATGAAGAACTAAAATGCAACAACGTTAGAGTTTACTGTATCTCCCCGGCTGGTGCAAAAACGGAAATGGGTAAATTGATACCAAATCAAAATTTTGATACGTTTATCAATCCTCACGAGATTGCGGACTATGTATTATTCATCAGTTCTTATGATGGTGACATGGTCTCGGATGAGATTCGTCTAAATCGGATGATTATGCGGTAGAACTACAGAATCGAAGGGAATTTCATGGTTCAAAGTATTCGGCATACCGGTATTGTGGTTGAGGACTTGGATCGATCATTGACTTTCTATCGGGATTTACTCGGATTTCGGGTTTCAAAGCAAATGGAGGAATCCGGAAAATATATCGATACCATACTCGCCCTCGGAGGGGCGACGGTAACAACCGCAAAAATGGCGGCTCCCGACGGACAACTCATTGAACTGCTCAAATTCCACTCGCATCAGAAGCAGGGAAACCCCAGGGGAATATGCGATATTGGAATTACCCACATCGCCTTTACCGTTGAGGATATCGAACAAGTGTACAAACGTTTGGTCCAAAGCGGCATCACTTTTCTATCGACACCGCAATCATCTCCGGACGGATATGCCAAGGTGGCCTTCTGCAGAGCTCCGGAAGGGACATTTATCGAACTGGTGGAAGAACTTGGAAATTAAACCTGAATCGAAAACAAAAAATCGAATCGGTTTTATCCAGGGACGGCTGTCGCCGATGGTTCAAGGGAAGATACAGGCCTTTCCCTGGGAATACTGGAAAAAAGAATTTGAATTGGCGCAACAAAACGACTTTTCGGTAATGGAATGGACCATCGATTCTCTCGGTTTTCATGATAATCCTCTTTTGACTGTCGACGGAAGAATTGAAATAGACTGTTTGAAGAAAAGATACGGGATAAAGATTCCTTCATTGACGGGCGACTGTTTCATGCAATCGCCTTTTTATAAGACCTCCGGGAAAGCCCGGGTGCAGTTGCTGAACGATCTGTCGCTGCTCATCGAATCGTGTGCAAAGGAAGACATCCGGCAGATTCTTATTCCGCTGGTGGATGATGGACGGGTTGAGAATTGGATTCAGGAAGACTGCCTCATCCAGGGGCTTGTGGAAATGGAGACACTGCTGGATAGATACCGGATAGCCATTACCTTTGAATCCGATTTACCCCCAAACAGCTTGGCTGAATTCATCGACAAATGGAATCCGAGTTACTTTGGCATTACTTACGATACAGGAAACAGCGCTGCGCTTGGGTATCATCCGGTTGAAGAGATTCGCGCATATGGAAACCGTATCGTCAATGTTCATATCAAAGACCGGATGTTCAAAGGCGAAACCGTTCCCCTGGGCAAGGGAAATGCCGATATCCCCCTGGCTTTAAAATTGATCCTGAGCACGGGATATACCGGCAACTTTATCCTGCAAACAGCCCGTGCCGACGATGATGACCACACCGGAGTTTTAATGGCATACAAATCCATGGTGGAGGCTTGGCTGGCGGAGGGTATGGCATAAAAATGGATTTAAATCTTCAGAATCGCGTGGTATTGATTACCGGTTCTTCCCGGGGCATCGGAAAAGGAATTGCGGAAGTTTTTCTGCGGGAAGGCGCACGGGTGGTTCTGACCGGTCGCAGTGAAACACGTCTGGATAAAACGGTGTCCGGTTTTTTCGAACAATTCGGAGAAAAGCAGATCTTTCGTTTCCCCGGCGATTTGAACCAAATGCCGGTGCTCGAAAAACTCAAAACTTTTATCAAACAAGAGGTGAAGGCGCTAGATCATTTGGTGTGTAATATCGGCAGCGGGCGTTCTGTTCCGCCATTACAGGAGGATCGCCACGAATTTCAGCGGATGTTGGATATCAACCTAATCGGCGCTGTGGGTATTGTTCGGCGGATGATGCCTCTTTTAGAGGAAAGCGCCGTACAAGGCAATTCAGGCACAAGCATTACATTTATCGGTTCTATTTGCGGTGTTGAAGTACTTGGTTGTCCGGTAGCGTATGCTTCCGCCAAATCCGCGCTCGATTCGTATGCGAAAAATATAGCTCGTCCCTTGGGGCGAAAGGGTATTCGAGTCAATATCGTTTCTCCGGGAAATATCCTTTTCCCCGGTTCGGTATGGGAAGAGAAAATGAAGGAAGACCAAGACCGGGTTCAAGCCATGCTTGACCGTGATGTGCCTTTAAACCGACTGGGTACAGTCGAAGAAATTGGAAATGTCGTGGCATTTTTGGCTTCACGGTGCGCACGTTTCGTCAATGGAGCAAACTGGGTCATTGACGGAGGACAAACCCGCAGATAGAAGAGACAGATGGATACATTCGCTCTTTTTAAACTCAAGGGAAAAGTGGCGGTGATTACCGGCGGGGCAGGCCTGCTAGGTGAAAAGCACGCCGATGTAGTTGCCGAAGCGGGCGGCGTCCCTGTGTTGTGGGACATCAATCCGGATACTCTGCAGAGCGCTGTCGATGATTTAGCAGAAAAACAGGGTGTTCAAGCCTGTAACATGGTGGTGGATATCACGGATCCTGAAAGTATTAAAGCGGGTTTGTCATCGATTTTAGCCGAACATAAGAAAGTCGATATCCTCATCAATAACGCAGCCAACGATCCAAAAGTGAACACGGATGAAAAAATATCGTGGAGCCGTTTGGAAAACTTCGACCTGGCCATGTGGAAGAAAGATATCGCCGTGGGATTGACCGGCGCCTATCTCTGCAGTCAAATCATCGGAACTCACATGGCCGACAAGGCCGGAGGGGTTATTCTAAACATCGCCTCCGATCTCGGTGTGATTGCGCCGGATCAGAGGATATATCGAAAACCGGGAATTGAAGATCATCTGCAACCGGTAAAACCTGTTACGTATTCTGTGGTTAAGCATGGAATAATCGGATTGACAAAATATCTTGCGACATATTGGGCGGAGAAAAACATTCGGGTAAATGCCATTTCTCCCGGGGGAATATTTAACCAACAGCCGGATGACTTTATGAATAAATTGACCAATCTAATTCCCTTGGGCCGGATGGCTGATAAAGATGAATACAAGGCTGCCATTCTATTTTTGGTTTCGGAAGCATCGTCATACATGACAGGCGCAAACTTGATTATTGATGGCGGAAGAACATGCTGGTAGAGGACCCACGTTATCGTCAGTATACGGCCAACGATCCTATGAAGATCCTAATTGTCATATCGAACGATTTGTTTGTCCGAAATTACCTGTACACCGGTGCTTTCTCACGAATCGACGATAACGAATGCTATTATATCGCAGCCGATTCGATAATGGATAAACATACGATTGAAGCAAAAAGGAATTTTGTCGGCTACTATAGAACCGACGGTGAGATTGAAGCCAAACACATAGAATTGCTAAACGTTTTAATGTGGAATTATAGAAAAAAATGCAAGACTTTTCTCTATCGGTTTTTAATGCTGCATTGGCCGGAGACGGCTCATTGGTATCGAATAAATAAACCGAAAAATCAATTTAGAAGAGCGCTTCGAATAATAAGGGCATTGAAGTATCCAATTCTTGGGACCAAATTGATTTCAAATGTCGCGGTGCCGATTTTAAAAAGCCGAATAAAAATTAATCAATCCATCGAAAAAAAAATTCGAGCGGCGAACCCGGATCTTGTCATAATGCCCTCTTCTGCGTATGATCCCGTAGCAACTGATATTACCCGTTTGAGCAAAACATTCGGATTTAAGACGTTGTTTCTGGTTGATAATTGGGATAATCTTTCAAGCAAATCAATCATGTGGGACCTTCCCGACTATTTGGGGGTATGGGGGGAACAGAGCCGGGAACATGCAATAAATATTCATGGAATGCCTCCAAACCGTGTTTTCAATATTGGTACTCCCCGGTTTGAAAAATACTTTACGACCATTTCTTCTGACCACCTATCGCCGTATGAATTTGCCTACCTTTTGTTTTGTGGATACTCGCTTGCTTTTGATGAACTTTCTGCTTTGCGTATTTTAGACAGGGAGATCGATGAGAATCAAGCCATATATGGCAATATAAAGATCGTCTATCGTCCTCATCCGGCACGTCAAGAGTGCCTGTGCCCGCATCTGTTCTCTCAGGAGGAGTTTGCGAACGTGATTCTGGATGAACCGGCAAAAGCATACCACTATAATAAGAAAGTAAATTTATCTCAGACCGACCTAAATTATTATCCGGCTCTTTTATTCAATGCAAAACTAATCATTGCCCCGCCCACAACAATGATAATTGAATCATTGGCCTGCGGGAAAAAAACTTTGGTCATCGCCTACGATGACGGTATTCATTTCACAAGCCCGCACAATCTAATGAAATATGTTACCCATGTGCAGGGCATTGAAAATATAAACAGTTTAGTTCTATGCCGGGATAAAGAACAATTGGCAAAAACCATGCGCAACGTTATACAAAGCGATGAACCAGAAAGATCAAGCATCCTTTCCTCTCTGCATCATTTCTTGTACCATGACTCACTGCCCTATGCGGATAGGTTGACAAATCTAATAAACAATATTTCCTTGAATTAGATCCGCTTTGCTTATCTGCTAGAATGTGCATCATTTAAGAAATCTATCAAATCCTTTTTGCTTCGTTACAACTGATCTGTTTCTCATGTATCAACGAATTTTAAACGATTTATACTCGAGATATTACCAACACTACCAGGAACACCCTGAAATTACTTCCAGTTTTTGGAGAGAGTTCGGGTATAGACATCGCGTTGCATATCAGAATGGTAAGTGGGATTTTAATGGGTTTGGCCTTGGTCATTTTGTCTCCAAAACCTGGCGCAACACCATCCGGCAACTTCCGGCAACAGTATTGTCGCAATGGCTGCTTAAAAAATATCAATGTCCGTCTCGACTCTCTAAGGCAGGTCTGGACACCGCAAATCTGAGTCATCGAATATTCAACTTCGATTGCGCTAAGCAGGTGCTGGCTGTTAATGAAATTGGGAGACAATTATCCATTGATTTGGATAATGCTTCTCCATTTTCAAAATGCAGTATTAAGACCGTTTGTGTCGTTGGAGATGGGTACAGTTTTTGTTCGAATTTACTGAAGCGTATCGATCCTGACCTGAAAGTTATTTTGGTGAATCTTGGGCGATCTTTATTTTTCGATGTCCTTTTTTGCGAGAAGTGTGTGCCGGAAGAAAAGACGGTGCTGATCCAAGATAGGACAATGGCTGACGAACTAATAGAGTCGCATTCATTGATTTTTGTGGAAGCTGAAAAATATCATCACTTGAAAGGCTTTCCGATTGACCTTTTCATCAACATTACCTCAATGCAGGAGATGAACCCGGGAATTGTAAGCAATTATTTTCAATATATGCGCGAAAGTTCGTCTGACACCGTCTATTTATACTGCTGCAACCGGTTGGAGAAAACCTTGCCGGACGGAACCAGGGTCCGATTCATGGACTATCCATGGAACGACTGTCAAATATTATTGGATGAATTATGTCCGTGGCACCAAAAATATCCGGAATCCGGAATACCGGTGTGGAGAGAATTTGACGGGCCCATACAACACCGATTTGTTAGACTCAAGTAAAATCAATTTCAAGATTGACACCTAGCATGTAAACGCGATGAAAACAAACGTCATCATACCTGCTCGAATGTCGTCATCAAGATTTCCCGGAAAACCACTTGTACAAATTCTGGAATTACCGATGATTGAACATGTGCGCCGCCGTGCTCTGCTTGCAGATGGAATAGATGAGGTAGTAGTTGCAACTTGTGATCAGGAAATTTTTGATGTTGTGACTCAGGCAGGCGGAAAGGCGGTAATGACGGCAAACACGCATAAAAGGTGTACCACACGTGTGAATGAAGCCTCCTACACCGACGACGCCGACGTAGTAGTGATCATTGCCGGAGATGAACCATTAACTCTGCCTGAGACCATAGAGCAGGTGGTGAAACCCGTACATGCCAACACCGATTTCGATTGCACCAACCTTCTTTCGGAGATAAAAGACAAAAAGGACTTCACGGATATCAATATCGTCAAGGCTGCAACGGATCAAAACGGTTTTATTATGTATTACTCTCGATCGCAGATTCCCTATTTTCAAATTCAAGATGAGTGCCCCATTTACCGTCAAACCGGCCTAATGGCCTTTCGAACCCCATTTCTTCACCGATTCACGGTTTTACCCGAAACACCCTTCGAACGGGTTGAATCCATCGACATGCTACGGCTTTTGGAACACGGATATCGTATCATGGGGGTGGTAACGAAAGAAGAGACTTACGGTGTCGATCACCCCAAAGATATCGAAAAGATATTATCCGCATTGGAGACGGATACCAGACAACATTTGCTATATAAGAAAACACTCGAGGTCGGTTTATGAAGACGGTGATTATCGGGTACGGATACATGGGAGAGATCCGGAAGCGGGTGATTGATCAACTCCCGGATCTTGAGTTTTCGGCCATTTGCGATCCGGTTGTAACACAAGCGCAGACGGGCTTCGATTGCCCGCATTACAATGACTACCGGGACGCCATCGGCAGCGAACAGCCGGATATCGTCTTCGTATGCACACCGAATCACATTACACCTGGCGCGTCAATATATGCCATGGAGCAGGGATGCCACGTTTTTTGCGAGAAGCCGCCGGGAAGAAACCTCGGAGACATTCAACGGATACATTCCGTTGAGGCGAATCATTCCGGCCTTAAAGTTATGTTCGGATTCAATCATCGGCATCACCCCGCTATTCTGGAGGCAAAATCGATCGTACAGGCCGGCCGGATGGGAAAAATTCTTTGGTTGAGGGGAGTTTATGGAAAATCCGGAGGGCCGGGAAGAGAATTTGAAAAATCATGGCGAAATCGACCGGATATTTCGGGCGGTGGGATTCTCCTTGACCAGGGGATACACATGTTGGACCTGTTCCGGTTTTTTTGCGGCGACTTTCAGGAGGTAACCGGCATGCTGGCCACTACTTTTTGGAGAATTCCGATGGAGGATAATGCATTTGTATTTCTTCGGAACAACCAAAGCCAGATGGCTCAGCTGCATTCTTCCGCAACGTTGTGGAAACACATGTTTCGGCTGGAGATCGGTTTGGAGAAGGGCTATCTGATCGTGCAAGGATTGCTTTCAAAAACCGGAAGTTATGGACGCGAGCATTTGATCATCGGTCGAAGACCCAGTGAAAACGAAACGGTTGCGGTGGGAAATCCCAGAGAGGAAACTGTCTATTTTGACAGGGATTTGTCATGGGAGCTTCAAGTCAAAGAGTTGGTTCACTGCATTCAAAAAGATTTACCGATAACGGACAGTTCGTCCCTGGATGCACTTCGGGTCATGGAGATCATCGATACGGTTTATCGCCAGGCAGAGCAGAATCCATATACAGCTATCATCGAAAGGGGTGCCGCATGAAAACGGTTGTATTTGAAAGCGACATCATCGAACAAGAAGTAAAGCCTCACAATAAGCTCAACATTTTTAGGGAGTTATTGTCCAAGGAAGTTCAGGAAAAGATTGCAAAACCTGAAAAACTGGAAGCCTGCCATTGTCCTGCGTGTACCTCTAACCGGAGCGAAGCGGCATTTGAAAAGTTTCATTTAATCTATCTTCAGTGTCGGCGCTGCAAAAGCTTATACGTATCCCCCCGGCCTTCAGATGTCGTCTTAATCGATTTTTACCGCTATTCCAAGGCGTGGGGATTTTGGCGCGAACAGATATTACCCGACACCAGAGAATTCCGAAGAAAAAAAATATTCTATCCCAGAGCGCGCTGGTTGCTGGATCTATTCGATGAATATCGACCTGATGCCAAGCTGGGGGTGGTGGTAGGGTACCACAGTGATCTGCTCATCGAAGCTCTTTTAAACCTCGAACCCGATCTGTTTCAACTGATCGTGGCAAACCCAATTGCCGATTTAGAATTGGCTCACGGGGATCGACGCCGGGTGATCGTCGAACCGGTTTCATCCTATGCGGTCGAGGGCATCGAATCAGTGGATGTTGTGATAGCATTCGATCTTTTGGACCGGTGTTCGGATATCGACCTGTTTTTTAACTCTGCTTGTCGATCACTGAAACCGGGCGGCCTCTTGATTACCAGTACGATACTGACCGGTTTTGATGTGCTCGTCCTCTGGGACCGTTCGGAAAATATCTATCCTCCCGACCGTATCAATCTGTTTTCCACCGAAGGATTAACCTATATCACAGAACGGTATGGATTTGAACTGCTGGAACTCAGTACACCCGGTCGGTTCGACACGGAGAGTGTTCATCGGGCCGTCCGATCATCCCCGGAATACGAATGGCCCCGATTTATCCGATATTTGTTTGAAAACAGGGATGAAACGGCGTTTGGAGAATTTCAGGAATATCTGCAGAAATTCAGACTCAGTTCATTCGGCCGGCTGGTTTTACGAAAACCCGATTATTGACGCGATTAAGGAGAACCCCATGCTGGGAGAGAAGATTAAGAGGCGTCTGAAAGAGGGGAACGTCAGTTTCGGTGCCTGGCTTACGATGGCACATCTTTCGGTGGCGGAAATTTTTGCTGCGGCCGGATATGATTGGGTCATGATCGAAACAGAGCACACCTCTATCGATATGTCCGAGGTCATGGGACTGATCATGGCCGTTGAGGGTAAAGGCGGCGTCCCACTGGTTCGGTTGTCCGGAAATGATCCGATACAAGCCAAAGCCGTACTGGATGCCGGTGCCGCGGGAATTATGGTTCCAATGGTGAATTCAAAGGCGGAGGCTGAAAGGGCCGTCGCTGCGGTGAAATACCCGCCGGAAGGAATCCGGGGTGCATGCGGCGCCCAGCGGGGTCAAGAATACGGATTCGGATATGGCAATTATCTCGATTATGTTCGGTCATCAAACAAGAATAGTTTTGTAATGGTTCAGATCGAGCATATTGATGCCGTCAACAATATTGAGGAAATCGCTTCCGTCCCGGGCCTTGACGGTACCTTTATTGGACCCTATGATTTAGCCATGTCCATGGGATTACCCGGTCAATTGGATCATCCGGATGTTGAAAAGGCAAAACGCCATGTGCTGGAGATAACCCGAGCACACGGTCTGGCTGCTGGTATCCATATCGTACATCCGGATACTGCCATTGAAAACCTCAAAGCGTCCATTCAACTCGGGTACCAGTTCCTCGCATTGGGAACCGATATTTTGTTTCTGGGAAATACCTGCCGAACACTGCTTGAACATGCTCGCAAGACATTAAAGGACGAGAATAGACTCTGAAGCGGTTTCATCATAAATGTCAACTCGTTCCATGAACTCAGAAAATGGATCGGTTTCCACCCCGGACAGCTTGACCATCGGAATTGTTGTTCCATCCAACAACCGAGCCGGTGCTCAGAAACTGGCTGCGATCTGCGCAATCGACCTGGCTCGGCTCGGTCATAACGTTCATATTTTCATACCCCGGTTGCCCTATTATTATTATTATTTTGTCACCCTTGGGCGTAATTTTTATCAATGGTTGAAAACCGTCAGACACTATTTTTTATCCTTCTTGAGAGATCGTCGTTTCTGTTTCCATGATTTAATTCAGGAGACGACGATTCACGCGAACATACACATCCATAATATACTGAGACGTCCCGGGAAACGGCAGACATCAAAGCTTGACCGCCTTATCGTGATGACAATCGCTCAAGTTCCCGAGATGCAAAACATATTTCCCCCGGAAAAAACGATCTACCAAATTCATCATCCGGAAGAGCGGGTGTATATCTATCCTGATATATTTGAAGAATTGAGACGATCCTTTACCGGAAGAATCATAGCCATTTCACCCTGGACCGCCGAACAGGTCTGGGAGCACATACCAACGCCACCGGTGGTCCCGGATGTCGTCTCCAACGCATTTTGGGACCCGTCGAATGAAATCCATGTACCCCAACGGAATAAGGATATCTTGTTTCATTTTAGTTTGGCCGGCCACAAGGGAAAGGATTTCGGCGAAAAATTGCTGACTACGCTAGGTCTAATCAGACCCGGTACCCGATGTACGGTATGGAGCAGAGACGGTGTGCCGGAAGACTTGAACAGCCCGGTGGTGAAGAACATATCGGAAAGCGCCCTGCGCGATCTTTATCTGAGCCACAAAATGCTGCTTTTTCCCAGCACATTCGAAGGATTCGGTATGCCTCCCATCGAGGCTATGGCCTGCGGGTGCATACCGATTCAGTATCCGGGAAGCTTGGGGACATCCAGCGGTGGGCAGCGAGAATTCATTCCGGATTTAACAAGGGCTGCCATTGGTGCAAAGATCAATGCACTGTTCATAGAGGTTCATGATGATCCGGACCATGCATTGTGCGATGCTAGAACCCAATTATGATTTCGTTCAAGCATTACCAGATCTTGAGATTTCATAGAAACAGGGGGTAAAGTTCTTTTATCAAAGTGCTCATGCAGATAAACTAAAGGACTATCGCAACAACAAAAAGTTGATTGTGAATTGGCAGTTTTCAGCAGATGATGCCAGAATCAAATTGGCACGTCTCTATCCGTCAATGGACACTTGACATGACACTAGTTTCAAATGGTGTCTGGAATCAGGTGTATCAACACCTTTTTGTGTCTTTATTGAAGATCGATTTCAATTGATAAGAAAAAAGTAAACAGGAGATGTTTTTCAAATGCACAGAAAATTGTGGGTGATCATATTCGCGCTGGCTGTATTCATCGCACTTCGAACCTCTTCTATCAGTAAAACAGAAAATCATCAAGAAACGCTTCATGGAGTTAAACATATTCTCAATACGCCTGACTCTGTGGCAAAAAGTGAGGGCTTTGAGGTGTATAAGAGATTACCGTTATACTTTGAAGCCAACAAAGGTCAGAATGATCCGCGGGTTCGGTTTTTATCCAAAGGGAAAGGCTATGCATTGTTTTTAACTTTTAGCGAGATTGTACTTTCTTTTAACGGTGAAAATTTCGAGTTCATACAGCCAGAAAAATCTGCAAGAAAACATCAGAAAAGCGTACTACGGATAAAATGGTTGGGAGGAAACCAAAATCCACAGGTGATCGGGGTCGAAAAACTGGATGGTAAAACGAACTATTTTGTTGGAAATAACCACAAAAATTGGAAAACCGACATACCCAACTACCGAAAGGTTAGGTACAAAGATATATACCCAGGTATCGACATTGTTTGCTATGGTAATCAGCATAGATTTGAGTATGATTTTGTGGTATCCCCTAAAGCCGACCCGGATTCCATACGGCTGTCGTTTGAAGGATCTGAAGGGATCAGCCTAGACAATAGTGGAAGCTTGGTAATCCAGACAGGGGGAGGGAAAATAATCCAGCATCTTCCCCAGATTTATCAGGAAACGGAGGATGGGAAGAAATTAATCTCTGGTTCTTATGTCATGTATTCCTCAAAAAGGGAAAGAGAGATGGACAGGGTAAGCTTCGGATTTAAGGTGGGTAGCTATGACAGCAACAAGCCTTTGGTTATCGACCCGATACTTACGTTTTCCACATACCTCGGCGGAAGAGGGGTTGAACAAATCCAGGATATTGCTTTGGACAGCTCTGGCAATGTCTATGTTGTTGGCAAGACTACTTCAACCGACTTTCCAACAGCAAGTCCCATTCAGCCAGCGTTGTCTGAGAACCTGTTTGGAAAATTCTGGCGCCACTTAAGAGAGACGGAGAAAAGCAGTTATGATGCTTTTGTTATGAAGATTGATCCATCTGGTCTATCTATAGTCTACTCCACCTATCTGGGTGGAAATGATGTAGATTATGGCCAGGATATTGCTTTGGACAGCTCTGGCAATGTATACGTTGTTGGCAGCACGATATCAACCGACTACCCGGTACTAAACCCGATTCAGCGCGCATTGTCTATATGCGAGAGCCTGCTTAGAAAATTATATCGTCACATAAAGGGGCATGGCATAAGTTGTTATGACGCCTTCGTTACAAAGCTCAATGCATCTGGATCAGCCATAGTCTACTCCACATATCTTGGCGGTAGAAGCCTGGATATTGGGTATAGTATTGGTGTAGACGATCTGGGTAACGCTTACGTGACTGGGAGTACAATGTCCTCAGATTTTCCAACAACAAATCCCATTCAGGCAGCACTTTACGGTAATTATGACGCCTTCGTTGCAAAGATCAATGCATCTGGATCGGCTCTGGTATATTCCACCTACCTTGGGGGGAGTTCCACCGATTACAGCGATGGCATTGTTATAGACAAAATAGGTAATGCTTACGTGACTGGGAGTACAATGTCCTCAGATTTTCCAACAACAAATCCCATTCAGGCAGCACTTCACGGTGATTATGACGCCTTCGTTGCAAAGATCAATGCATCTGGATCGGCTCTGGTATATTCCACCTACCTTGGGGGGAGTTCCACCGATTACAGCAATGGCATTGTTATAGACAAAATAGGTAATGCTTATATTGTCGGACACACAATCTCAAACGACTTTCCAACAACAAATCCCATTCAGGCAGCACTTCACGGTGATTATGACGCCTTTGTTGCAAAGATCAATGCATCTGGATCGGCTCTGGTATATTCCACCTACCTTGGGGGGAGTAATACTGATTACAGCTATGACATTGCCATAGACGGCAACGGTAGCGTATGCATAACGGGGGACACCTTGTCCATTGATTTCCCCTTGTTGAATGAGACACAAACCAAATTGGCTGGCGATTGGGATGCTTATGTTACGAAGCTCAATGCCTTTGGATCGGCTCTTGTCTTGTCCACTTATCTCGGTGGAAAAGGTATGGATGAGGGTTTTGGCATTGCAGAAGATGATTCGGGAAACATATTCGTGGCGGGGTGGACCGATTCAACAACTTTCCGTTGGCCGATCCCATACAAAACGAATTTAGAGGAGGAAGAGCTGACGCTTTTGTGACGGAGCTTAAAATCAACAACCATCCCTAACTATTTGTATATCTGTGAATCCTAAAACCGTCTCTTATTTATTTCTTATGTCTGTCCACTTCCCTTTGAAACGCTACAGTACTATTCAACTGAGGGATCTGGATGTTCATTGAATGCATTATCCTCAGTTAACTTGATTGTATGCGAAATCCCATCTTTAATTGGAGACCTCTGAAAAATGTTCAATTTTGCCTTAAGTTCAAGAAAGGCGATAATTTTAACCACAGGAATACATTGAGTATTTTGAGGATTGAAATTTGAGCATGACACAGGCACGTAGTGTTGTATTTTTTTCAAGCTTTCAGGCGCAACCATTACGCAAATTGGATGAAAGGGAGCGTTTTATAAAGGTCTCAATTGCTTACGGAAGGATTGGAGATGCTGGCTTCAGAGATTAAAGCCTGTTTAAATCAAGGGAAGGTTAGCATCGGTACTTGGCTTACCATGGCCCACCTATCTGTGGCGGAAGTCCTTGCAATCGCTGGTTTTGATTGGGTGATGATCGATACTGAGCATACCTCCATCGATGTTTCCGAGGTGCTGGGATTAATTATGGCGGTTGAAGGACGTGGCACGGTTCCTCTCGTACGATTGGCCGGAAATGATCCCATACAGGTAAAAGCGGTAATGGATACGGGAGCAGCCGGGGTGATGGTACCCATGGTGAATAGCAAAGAAGAGGCCGAGATTGCCGTAAAATCAATTAAATATCCCCCTTTGGGAGAAAGAGGCGCTTGCGGGGCGCAACGAGGGCAGGGATATGGATTCGGTTATAAAAGCTATATCGATTATGTGCAACAATCTAATGAAAATAGCTTATTGATGATTCAGATAGAGCATATCGATGCGGTTGAACGTATCGATGATATACTTTCAGTACAGGGTATCGACGGAACGTTTATAGGCCCTACCATCTATCCGTGTCTATGGGGCTTGCCGGTCAACTCGATCACCCTGATGTCCAAGAGGCTAAACAGCGCGTGCTAAATGCATCAAAAGATCGGAAACTTGCATCTGGTATTCATATCGTTAATTCTGAAACAGCTGAGGTAGAACTGAAACGGGTTATCTTACAAGGGTATCAATTCATTGCCCTGGGGACAGATATTCTTTTCCTGGGAAAATCATGTCGACAGCTGGCATTTCAAGCTCGACAAGCCATCAATCTATAGGTGCCATCTCCCGAAACAATTTGTCTCACCATAACTTCTCCGAAATGCGGTATTTTAAAATAACAGATTCGAAATTGAACATAGGCATTATCATTCCGTCCAACAATCAAGCTGGCGTTCAAAAACTGGCGGCCATCGCAGCAACGGATCTTGTCAGACATGGACATCAGGTCCATTTGTATATACCGAGGCTTCCCTACTACTATTACTTCGTCACCCTAAGACGAAATCCGATCACCTGGTTGAAGGTTGTCCGTCATTATTTGACGGCATTTTTTCGAAGCAGGAGATTCATTTTTGATGACTTGCTCAATTCTTCGGCGGACGGTAATCGCGCAGCTGTACACAATATTCTCCGACGTCCAAGCAGAAGACAATTGTCCGGCTTGGACCGAGTGCTTGTAATGACGATCGCTCAAGTGGCAGAGTTGGACAAAATTTATCCTCAGGAAAGAATTATTTATCAGATTCATCATCTTGAAGAGTCTGCACATGAATTCCCGGATTTGTTCAGGGCAATTCGGAGCCGTTTTAAAGGTAAAATAGTCGCCATTTCTCATTCTACAGCAATGGCAGTATCAGATCATATTGCTGTACCACCGGTGGTTCCCGACGCTGTATCAGATGTGTTTTGGCAACATCGCTTTGTATCTCATGCCCGAAAACGGATCGGAGATATTCTGTTTCACTTCAGCCTCGAGACGCACAAAGGAAGTGAGATTGGGAAGATCCTTCTTGAAGCCATTCGTCGAGTGCGGCCCCATACAGCTGTGACCGTCTGGACTCGAGATGAGGACCCGAGATTGACTGATGTAACCGTATTGAGACAGATTCCCGAAAAAAAACTTGCAGAGGTCCTCCTTTCTCATAAACTGCTTTTATTTCCCAGCACATTCGAAGGATTCGGTATGCCTCCCATCGAGGCCATGGCCTGCGGTTGCATACCGATTCAGTATCCGGGAATCGGAGCATCGGATCTTTACAGCAGAGACGGGATCACATCAGTTTTCATACATGACAACATTAAGAAAACGGCAAAACGAATCGCAGCATTGCTGGACGATAACCATCTGTTAGGCAAAATGAGAATAGCAGCTCGAGATGCCGTTGAGCCCTTTGCTCCGGAAGGATATGGCATACGGTTGCTCTTGGCTGCCGGAGTAGACGTTGAGTTTATCACAAAAACATCAGTTCAACTATAGTTCCCGGTGAACTCCTTGTGCAAAATACGAGTAATCATTTTCGACTTTGATGGTGTTTTGATTGAATCTAACGATGAGAAAACGGATGCGTTCAAAGAGCTTTTTTCCCTGTATCCGGAATATGAACGTGCGATGCTCGATTATCATCACCGTTGGTTTTCAAAGTCGCGGATGGATAAGTTTCGACACTTCGTATATGAAATGATGGCAAGACCTGGGGATGAGAACAGTGTTGAGGACATGGCCGATAAATTTTCCAGTCTGATCGTAAGACGGGTCATAACAAGTCCCGAAGTGCCGGGTGCATCGGAGTTTTTAACAGAGTTTTCCCAATGGATCCCCCTCTACATCTCTTCGGTAACTCCACAAGACGAGCTTCGGAAAATCGTTCGCCGTCGCGGTTTTGATCCTTATTTTAAGGCCATATATGGATATCCGCCGATTTCGAAGAAAGAGGCGATTGAAGCAGTTCTTTTGAAGGAAGATGCATTACCACAGGAGGTCATGTTCATCGGAGACTCCGTATCCGATTATCACGTTGCCAATGAGGCGGGCGTACGGTTTACAGGACGGGAAAGTGGTTTGTCCTTTGGAGAGCATAATATTCACTTGTACAAGGATTTGTTTGAAATTGCAGATGTGATTCGGCTGCAGATAGGAGTGAAACATAGTGAAACAAAAGGTTGATATTCTCATAACCTTATCAACTTTTGGCGAATATTCGAACGAGCCGCTTCGAATGATCGATGAAAGCCTTTTTTCATACCGGATAAATGAAACAGGCAAGAGAATGAATCCGGATCGAATCATTGAAATCGGAAAAGATTGTGTCGGTGTGATCGCCGGTGTGGAGAATTACGATGGGGAAACACTGGAAAAATTAACAAAACTCTGCTGCATAAGCCGTGTCGGTGTCGGGATCGACAACATCGATCTAGTCTTTGCCCGTAAAAAAGGTATTGCTGTGCTGAATACAGCGGATACGCCGATTGCGGCAGTGGCGGAATTGACACTCGGAATGATGCTGGCGCTATTAAGGAGGTTACCGGAAGTAAACGACCTAATGCACCGGCGAAAATGGCAGCGTATACCCGGTCGACTGTTGTCGGAAAAAACGGTGGGAATTATCGGGTTGGGTAGAATCGGTCGGCGTGTGGCTGAGTTGGTATCGGCCTTCGGGGCGCGTGTAATCGGAGCGGATCCAAATCCGGATAATGATTGGAGGGAACGTCAAGGCATCGACATCCTTCCACTGATGGAACTGCTTTCGCGATCTGATATTGTTGCAATTCATGCATCGGGCTCGGTGGATACTCCTATTTTTTTAGGGAAAACTGAATTTCGAGCCATGAAGCAGGGGGCTTGGTTTATTAATATGGCCCGGGGCAACATGATCGATGATGAAGCGCTCTTCGCAGCTATCGATTCAGGATATCTCTGCGGTGCAGGGTTGGATGTTTATCCCGAAGAGCCGTATACCGGACCGTTGTGCGATCACCCAAAAGTTATTCTATTCCCCCATCAAGCCACCCTAGCCGTCGAAACTAGGATCGCCATGGAAACTGGTGCCGTTCGGAATTTAATTCAACATCTCAAGAACTCGATATGATATCCGTTAGCGAAATAATGGTTACCGATACGGCGTATTTCAAACTTACCCGAACCTGCGACAACCTGATATGTCGACCTGATGCTCCCAGCTCGATTGTGGCAATTCCATGGCTTCATGTGATCAATGAAGTCCCGTTTATCTTGTCCGCTTATTCGGATGTCTTGCAGGTTGTAGACATCCAATACAATGAAACCCCACAACCTAATCCCTCTGTATCCGTCCGGGATAAGAATCGTGGTGCAGTTTTCCATTTTGCTCAGTTCGTGAAAAGCTTTATCCGCTCGTTTCATTTTAGAGACAGTCGGTTGATCAACGCATCCGCTCCCGATAAGCCTTTTTTACCCGATTTGGACATGACCCGAGTCGATGTCCTCATCGTCACATGGTTGTTGAATAGGGACCATTTGGCAAAAACATCAGATTTTTATTTTGGTGAACTCCAGCAGTTGCTCTTAAATCGCGGTTTATCTTCCTTGCTGTTAATGCGGAATCAGAGCGGGTATCACAGCCATAAACTGCAACAGCAGACTTTAAGAAAAGGACCAACCGGAAGATTGCTGCTGCCCGATACCCAATCTCCCGGGGCGGAGTTAGGGTATTTAAGAAAAGGATTGGAGCTTCGTCGGTATTTTCGGAAACATAGATTTGAGGGATACTCTGAATTTGAAAAACGTCTATTCCAAAAAGCTTCCGAGTTTTCGGTGTTATCACCGGGCATACAAAACCTGCGGCTGCACGATCAGATCGAAATTATTTGCCGGCGGTTTAAACCATCGATTGTGGTAACTCTTTATGAAGGACACGCATGGGAGCGGTGCGTCTGGCACGCCGCCCGTGAAGCTAATCCGGAAACGCTATGCGTCGGGTATCAGCATACCATTCTCAGAAAGCATTCACATGCCTTACGGCGCTCCCTCCATCCCCTGCGAAAGGGATACGACCCGAATCTAATCTTGACATTGGGATCGGTCACCCAGAAGATGCTTGAAAAAAGTATGCAATTGCCGAACATAAGCAAGATGATCTATGGAACCCATCGGCGATTCAATTCCCGGATCAAATTCGAGGAACCGAAATCGACAACCACGTTTTTGGTGCTGCCCGAAGGCGTCGAATCGGAAAGTATGTATCTTTTCAATATAGCCCTGGCTTGTGCGCCACATCTTCCGGATGTTCGATTTATATTCAGGATGCATCCGGTGCTTCTTTTTGATGATGTCAGACCTCTGTTGAAAGGGTATCCGCCAAAGACGGGGAATGTGGAAGTCAGTGATAATCCGGATCTTGAGGAAGATTTTGCCCGGTCCGGATATATACTTTACCGAGGTTCTTCAACGGTCATATATGCCATTCTTGCTGGATTAAAACCGTATTACTTTGAACGGCCCAATGAAATGAATTTCGATCCCATTTTCGAACTGACGGAGTGGCGCGAGCGGGTCCGATCCACTGATGAGCTGATTCGAAAATTTAAAGCCGATCAAAAGACCTCACCGGATCTTCGCTCCCGCCAATGGACGGAGGCGTTAACCTACTGCGACCAATATACCCGATCCGTTCGGGAGGAGACGCTGGACTGGATGATCGCGCATTCTGTCTCAAATTGATCCCGACAGTACATGTAAAGGAGCACAACATGTCATTCTCTTCAACCTACCTAATCGAAGTATCTCAAATCATTGAAAAGATAGACACACAGGGCATCGAAAAGATGGTCGGGTTGCTCTGCGATTTACGGAGACGAAACGGACGTCTGTTCATCGTCGGTGTTGGTGGCGGTGCCGGCCATGCCACGCACGCCGTTGGTGATTTCCGGAAGATTGCTGGTATAGAAGCATACGCTCCGACGGATAATATTGCTGAATTAACCGCAAGAACCAATGATGAAGGATGGGACACAACCTTTGTCGAATGGTTAAAGGTCAGTCATCTGAGTCGAAACGATTGCGTGTTCGTCTTTTCCGTTGGGGGCGGTGATCTGAAAAAAAATATAAGCCCGAATCTGGTTCGAGCGTTGAAACATGCGAAAACGGTCAGAGCCAAAATTGTCGGTATCGTTGGAAGAAATGGGGGTTACACCGCCAGTGTGGCTGATGCATGTGTTATCATTCCTATCGTTAATTCCAGGACGGTGACTGCGCATACCGAGTCATTCCAGGCCCTTGTCTGGCATCTGATGGTTTCACACCCCGATTTGCAGCGTGCCCCCATGAAATGGGAGTCCACTGAATAGACTGCGGACAAGAAATAAGGAGGATTGAACATTATGTCAATATTTCTGGATTCAAGCAGACTGGCAGAAATCGAAAAATATCATCGAATGGGAATAATCAGGGGGGTGACTACCAATCCAACCATAATGCTGAAAGATGGTGTAACTGGCGGTATGAAAGGCATTGCGGAACGATCGAAAGGGATCGCTCGGATTGTCAATCCGCTACCAGTATCGGTAGAAGTCATCTCGAATCATCCGGATGAAATGATCACTCAGGCCGAAACATTCGCCTCATGGGCGGACAATATAAATGTAAAAATTACCATTCATGGTCCACAGGGAGAGCTCGCAAACATAGAAGTGGTCCATGAATTGGAAACCAAACGCGATATTCGGGTAAACGTGACTGCTATGATGAGTGCTCAGCAATGTTTTTTAGCAGCCATGGCTGGTGCCACCTACGTTTCAATTTTTGGGGGTCGGGTGAATAATATGGGCTACGATGCCTGCGGTGAGATTCGAAATCTCCGCAAAGTTTTGGATCAAACCCAGCTCGATTCAAAAATCATTGTCGGGTCAACTCGGGAAGTGCTCAATGTTATTCAATGGATTGAAGCAGGGGCGCATATCGTGACCGTTACTCCCAATCTTTTAAAAGGAATGATCGTTCATCCATACTCTAAGGATACTGTTCAAATGTTTCTCCGTGATGGGGCGGAGATTGCCGCTATGGTCACAGCTGGCGAAAAGGATATCTGAAAATCGTGAAAGGTTTTAATGGGGTTCAGTGATGATTCCGACCATTACCGTTCTCATGGCCGTTTACAATGGATTACCGTATCTCCATATGGCTATCGAATCCATTCTCGATCAGGCCTTTAAAGGGTTCGAGTTTCTGATCGTAAACGATTGCTCCACCGACGAGTCCCGCCAGGTGATTCTCGGCTATCAGGACCCACGTATCCGGTTGATAGATAATCCTGAGAACCTCAATCAAACCCTGTCGTTAAATAGGGGACTATCAGAAATACAGACAGAGTTAGTGGCCCGGATGGATGCAGATGATGTCTCACATCCAAAACGTTTAGAGAGACAGATGCAATACCTTGCGCACCATCCGGAAATGGATGACTAATATATTCGACATACGGACTGTGATATACGAACGCATTGGCTGTCGAAAAGGAAGAAATAGATTCAAGATCCAATTGCTTAAGGGATCATAATGCCTGAAACGACAGTACTGATGACTGTTTACAACGGTATGCCGTATTTACCGCTGGCAATAGAGTCGATTTTAAGTCAGACTTATGGCGATTTCGAATTTCTCATCGTAAACGATTGTTCCACGGACGACAGCCGAAAAATAATTTTAGGGTATGATGACCCACGCATTCGGTTAATTGATAATGATGAAAACCTGGGCCAGACAAGATCCCTCAACCGGGGACTCGAACATACACGCACCACACTTGTTGCTAGAATGGATGCGGATGATATTTCACATAAAAACCGGCTGGAGAAGCAGATCGGGTATCTTAAGACGCACCCGGACGTCGTTGCCGTGGGCACGAATTTGAGAACCATCGATCCGGATGGACGTTATATCGGTTCTTTTTCATTTCCGGAACAGGATTTGACGCTGCGGTGGATGCAGATGTTCACGTGTCCGGTCTCCTGCGGTGCGGTCATGTTTAAAACAGGGATCATTAGGGATGAATTTGGCGGCTTCAATCCATCTATTCGATATGCCCAGGACTGGGAACTCTGGTCACGTGTTTTACCGAACTATCGTTTGGCCAATGTCCAAGATCTTTTGTTGGATGTTCGGGAACATCCCGGTGCCAGTTCAACCGCCTCGAATCGTGTCATGCTGGAGGAGAAGTATCGGATCAATCGAATGAATCCGAAGCGGATTCTTGATATCCACAATGATTCAGAGCAATGGCTGCAAAAGGTGGACACCCTGTTGTCAAAAAAAGTCGATAATCCTGAACACCGGCTAGAAGTAATCAATCTTTATTTCAAGCGGTTTTGCAAACGGTATCCCCAGGCCTTGGATGATACCATGATACTCGATATATTAGCGAATCAGTATATCAAGTATCTATATCATACCCAGCTTCGTTTCCTACCGGGGGCGATCAGTGCATTTGCATCGACGTGGATCGAGAGTCCTGCCAATTTCTGCAGGTTTCCCAAGCAATGTTTCCTGTCCCTAGGTGAGATACCGAGCCATCTGAAATACTGGACGGGTCGTAATATTTTCGGTTACAACCGATAAGGAACGTGGAATCGAAAAAATACCTCGCAGTTTAGCATTCTTTTCGGATTGGCGTCCATGCATATCCTGATTATCCCCTCAGAGGCCTATATTCCGCCGGAATGCCCAATCAGCGGCATATTTCAAAGAGACCAGGCGATTATTTTAAAGGAAAAGGGCGATAAGGTGGGCGTCGTTTCACCCAACCTGAAATCCTTGCGATTTATCTTCAAAAAGGAAGCTTGGCGGCGATTCGGGTACAATTATGCTGATCCTAACGGCATACCGGTACACTCTTACGACAGTTGGAAATTGCCGGATAGATTCCAGAAAACGATCAGACGGCACTGGCTTGAATCCGGGATTCGGCTTTTCAGAAAATACCTCAAAACCGAGGGGCATCCCGATATCGTTCATTGCCATAACGCATTGTTTGCAGGTACTTTGGCAAGACGCATCAAAAAAGATTTTCGTATTCCCTATGTCATCACTGAACATAGCAGCGCCTTTGCGCGCGGCTTGTATCCGACCGTCTTTCACGATGAAGTCCGGGATGTTTATCATGAAGCGAATAGACTGATTGTTGTGAGCCCCAAACTGGGATCGGTGTTGGAATCGATGTTCGGCGGTGTGGCTCAGGATTGGGAGTGGGTTCCTAACGTTGTAGATCCAATTTTTGAAGATCAACCGGCACATCAGGTTGGCAATCAACGCAAAAAAGGACCGTTTAATATCCTGAGTGTCGGGAATATCGACCGGAACAAGAACCACTCATCGCTTGTTGAGGCATTTGCGAACATGTTTAAAGGACATGAAAATGTTTTTCTTAGAATTGGTGGGGAAGGCCCGCTTTTGAATATGTTGATAAACTTGTCTGAAAAACTGAAGGTCGATAAGCAGGTGGTATTTATAGGATATTTAAGCCGATCAGAGGTTTTAAGCGAGATGGATCGGTGCGCCTTCTTGGTGCTGCCCAGTTATTATGAAACCTTCGGTGTGGTTCTGATCGAGGCGCTGTCACGGGGAAAGCCATTGGTTGCAACGGCGTGCGGCGGTCCCGAGTGTATCGTAAATGTCGACAACGGTCTTTTGGTGGAGAAAAATAACACTGCCGCCTTAGGCAGCGCCATGCACACCCTGTTTAATACCATGACTAACTATGATGCCGATCGGATACGGATGCAGAGTCTTTCAAAGTTTGGGAAAAATACAGTAAGAAAGCAGCTGTGCCGAATATACAATGACGTGTACTTGGGCAACCGCAAACCGGTGCGAGAGGTTTAAAAAAATGATTGTCATCATTGATTATGATGTGGGCAACATCGGATCGATTCTGAATATGCTTAAACATGTGGGAACAAAGGCAGTCTGTACGTCCGATGCGGACATGGTTGAAGCGGCCGAGAAACTGATTCTGCCGGGTGTGGGTTCCTTTGATATGGCCATCACGAAACTGGAGGCGACCGGACTGATACCGGTATTGAATCGGATGATTATGAATAAGAATACACCCATTCTCGGGATATGTCTGGGTATGCAATTGTTTGCCTACAGGAGCGAGGAGGGGAAAATTAATGGGTTGGGGTGGTTGGATGCGACGGTGAAACGGTTCGATTTTATGGAGACTGATAGGCGGTTGCGTATTCCACACATGGGATGGAATCGTGTTGAAATCCAGAAAGAAAATATGCTCTCCCGAGACTTGCATAACGAACACCGGTTTTATTTTGTTCATTCCTATCATATTGACTGCCACGATCCAGAGGATGTTGCCGGCGTAACCCGATACGGATACCCATTTGTATCGATGATTCAGAAAGAGAATATATTCGGTGTTCAATTTCATCCTGAAAAAAGCCATAGATTTGGGATGCAGATTCTGAAGAACTTTGCAGAGAATGGTCGATGATTCGAAACAGAGTCATTCCGTGCCTACTGTTAAAAGGGAACGGCCTGGTCAAAACCGAGAAATTTAAGAATCCAAAATACGTGGGTGATCCGATCAATGCGGTCAAGATCTTCAACACCAAGGAAGTCGACGAACTCATCTTTCTGGACACCACGGCTTTTAAACGAAATACACCCCCAAACTATCAAATGATCGCAAACATCGCCACCGAATGTTTCATGCCGTTTTGCTATGGAGGTGGAATCCGGACACTGGAGGAGGCAAAACAGATATTGAGTATCGGTGCCGAGAAAATTTCCATCAATTCATCGGCACTTCAAAATAGGGGATTTATCACGCGGTTATCCGAACACATCGGCAGACAGAGCATCGTAATTTCAATGGATATTAAGAAAACGCTGTTGGGCCGATATGTGGTTTACAGCCACACGATGCAAAAAGCTTTTACTTCTCATCCCGTAGCATTTGCAAAAGAGATGGAAGCTTCGGGTGCCGGAGAAATTCTTGTCAATTCAGTGGATCGCGACGGAATGATGTCTGGATATGATTTAAAATTGATAAAAATGGTTGCCGATGCGGTGACCATTCCTGTCATTGCCAGCGGCGGGGCAGGAGATTTGTCACACTTTAGGCAGGCTGTCGAAGCGGGGGCTACTGCGGTTGCGGCCGGCAGCATGTTCGTTTTTATCGGGAAACACCGGGCGGTTCTCATCAATTATCCTGCATATGAAGAAATTACATCTCTATTTAATTTAAATAAAGCATATTCCACCCTTCGTGGCTGGGAGATTAGATTATGAATCAGAACCACAAAAGGTGCAACCGGTGTGTCATGGATACAACGGATCCGGATATTGATTTCGACGAAAAAGGCCACTGCAGCCATTGCCGTTCTTATTTTGAGCACATCAAAGCGCTAAAAGAAAAGAACACATATGCTCCAGCGCATCTCGAGAATATCGTTCAGAGAATCAAAGAAAATGGGCGAGGCAAAGACTACGACAGCATACTCGGTGTCAGTGGGGGCATCGACAGCTCTTTTACTGCCTATTATGCCAAAAAACTGGGATTACACCCACTCCTTGTTCATTTTGACAACGGATGGAATTCCGAACTGAGTGTCAAGAATATAGAAAATATCGTTAAGAAACTGGAATTCGACTTATATACCTATGTCATTGATTGGGAAGAATTCAAAGATTTACAGAGATCTTTTATAAAAGCTTCTGTGGTTGATATTGAAATGCTGACCGATCATGCCATCATGGCCACCATGTTCAAACTGGCTAAGGAGAACAAAATTAAATATGTATTAAGCGGGGAAAATATCGCCACAGAGTATATAATGCCGAAGTCGTGGCTATATCATAAGAAAGACATAAGGAATATCAAAGGGATTCAAAAGATATACGGTAATAAGAGAATCATCAAATTTCCGATATTCGGTCTTTCCGGCCTTATATTGTCACGGTTTATAGCAAAGATAGAATATGTAACCATTCTTAATTATATCGGTTATAATAAAAATGAGGCGATTCGGATTTTACAAAATGAGATAGACTGGCGATATTACGGTGGGAAACATTATGAGTCTGTTTTCACGAAATTTTATCAGGCCTATATACTTCCTGTTAAATTCAAAATCGATAAAAGGAGGGCTCACCTATCAAATTTAATTTGTTCAGGTCAAATAACCAGAAATGAAGCCTTAGAAGAATTGAATAAAGAATTATATGATACGACAGAGCTTATACAGGAAAAAGAATACGTTATAAAAAAACTTGATTTTTTGGAAAAAGAATTTGACCAACATATGCGGATGCCTCCCATATCTCATTTAGATTATCCAAACAGCATGTGGCTAATCAATGTTGGAAGAAAGGTCAGAAAACTCTTTGACACTTAATACTCAAATTTCGTATCCTTCAACGATAAATCAAGGCCAGTCGAACACCGCATTTTAGATATCAGAAGTGAGATACTGCATTGCGAGTGTGAAATACTCCAAAAAATTTAACATTTGAAAATAGAGAACTGTGAAAATATTTTTTATCAGGCAATCTGTAGTTGCGGATGAGATCATTCCTCCTCTTCATTTCGGCTATCTAGCTGGAAGTATTTCATCAAATCACGAAATACGAATCTTTGATCAACTTCGAGACAAGTATAGTGATAAATATCTACAAAAGATTGTTATTCGAGAGCAGCCTGATGTGATAGGCTTTAGCGGATATACTAAAGACATGTCTTCTATAAAATCGATGTCGCAAAATTTAAAAAAGAGCATACCGGATTCGAAGATTATTCTTGGTGGAGTGCAGATGACCCTTATGCCGAAATATACATTCGAATTTTTTGACGACACTATTGATTTTGGGTTTGTGGGAGAAAGTGAAATCGCTTTTTCTAAGTTTATAGACGTGTTGGACACGGGAATTGAAGATCGGCGTCTTGACGAGTTAAAGAATCTGGTGTGGAAAAAAAATGGGGAAATCTTAGTCAATGAAAGAGAGAACCCAAACGATCTTGATGAAATCCCCTTTCCAAGATGGGATCTCATGGATCCCCGAAATTATCCAAAAGCTCCCCATGGTGCATTTTATAAGCAATTTCCACCGGCCCCTATAATCACATCAAGAGGATGCACTTACTCCTGTACTTTCTGTGCTGCACCCGTTTTATCCGGTCATAAAATAAGATTTCGATCAATGGATAATATTACTGAAGAAATAAGGCTCCTGCATCATACATATGGGATAAAGGAAATACATATTGAGGATGATAATTTTTCGGTTTCTAGGAGCCGGGTGATAGAGTTTTCTGAACGAATGCTGAAAGAAAATCTGGGCTTAACCTGGGCTTTTCCGAATGGACTCAGACTCGACAGCTTGGACATTCACATTTTAAAATTGATGAAAAAGGCCGGATGCTATGCTTTAAATGTAGGTATTGAAAGCGGAAATGATCGAGTGTTGAAAAGAGTAAACAAGAAAATAACCAGGGAGAAAATTAAAAAACAAATATCCACGGTAAATGAAGCTGGACTCAGTATCGGGGGGTTTTTTATCATTGGATTCCCCTGGGAAACATCAGATGAGATTGAAGATACCATCAATTTTGCTAGGAAATTGGACCTGGATCGCATCGGGATTTCTTATTTTCAGCCGTATCCTGGAAGCAAGGAATACGAAATGCTATCTGATTCAGGAGAATACAGACTAAATCTGTCCAGTAACAATCTTGCTTTGCACACGATCAGTGATGTATCAAAAAATCTGTCACAAAAAAAACTGAAACAGTTAAGATTTATAGGTTTTATCAAATTTTATTTTCGACCTACGATTTTTATAAGGTTTTTCAGAGAGGTCAAAAGTCTGGAGCATTTTGAGTTTGTCATAAAGCGTGGAATTAGGTGGTTAACTTCATAATAATAAGAATTATGGACTGTTTTTGAGAACTCTTTAGCAAATACCTTTAGTGTTGTTAGTGATAACCTCTACTAAACGTATGTTGATTGTATAGACTTTTAAAAGCATATCGAATGCAAGAATTTAACAAAACTGCTAATATAAAAACTGTATTATATATTGTAATCATTACGGTGCTGCTATCATCGTACTGGATAACTTCAGTACAAAAAGCTTCTATTAAACCTTTTTGATGCAATGAAATCCAAGGGTTAAATAGAAATATGCGTGACGCAGTTAAGACAATGATATTGAAGGGTGCCTATAATCAGGCATCACCCAATCCTCTCTAATATGTTGTATCAAAAATAATTTATTGTAAAATTTATAAATTCAATCCGAATGACGATTCTCAAGCAATATTGATAAAGCAGAGACTAGTAAGTAGAGTTAGCATTCTTTTTTTACTTGTTCTATTTACCCTTACAGGAACCTACTGTATATAAAGTTCATCCGATATGGATACCGTTCATTTTTGCGGTTCTGTTAGGTCAAGTTAAATGCCCATTGAACATGGGTCAAATATTATGGGCATCAACAGAAACAAGACCCTATGCTTTTTGGATATTTATAAGTGAATTGCATCTGTTTGCTATTCTGTTTTCGTTCGAAATAAGAGGCAAGCAAGGCAAGATACCTTCTATTGACTATTTTATTTTATCGATCATATCATTCTGTTTGATGTTTACAGCATCGCCCGGTTTTATTCAAGTTTTTGTTATTCTCTTTCTCTTAATCCAGTTTCGAACTTACAAGTACTATATTAAGCCTACAAACATTCCTGGAACATTTATTTTACCAATCGGAGTCGGTTTTTCAATTTATTCTGCGCTTAATGCAATCGATGCTAAATATGCATTATACCGATGGTCAGCCTAGGGAACAGTTGCAAATTTTATATTCGGGTATAAAAGCCCTGCGGGCTTTATTATTATGTGTTTTGGATGGATGAGGGTCATTATTAAGTGAGAAAAACCATTATCAAAAATAATAATTGGTTATTGTGGAATCTTGGCACTTGTTATGCTTTTAATATTCACAAAAGGCTATTACTTCGTTCCAAGGGTGATTATTTTTGGACATCTTTTATCTTTTTCGTTAATTATATCAGGAATACTAGGGACCGAATCCAGATTGAAAAAGTTTTTTAACAAAGCAGGTCAACAAGAAAACAAACCATTTAGATTCGCAATGATTCTGGGCCTTACCATCGTATCCATTTTATATTCGACGTCATTTAAGGAAATGATAAATTACGGAATGTTAGGTAAAAAAATGACGATCTCCGATGAATTACGCGAAAAATCAAAAGAGAGTATCAGAAAAATAGAATTTAATAAAAAATGTCGAACCTAGCCAGATTTGAAAATGGTGCGGCCGACGATAGACAGATAATAACCGCATTGCAGTCTAATGTTAAAGCACTTTTTGTGACACATGATTATGGGGCATATGGTGCCTCAAAAAGTTTGCAACTGCTGCTGAAGAATAACCCGAAACTGGATATTTCATTGGTAATTCCTAAAAAAGAGATTCTTACACTGGAAAAACGATGCCAAATTGCTAAATTCTACGGCATTGGCACAGATAAAGTTAAGCAATTTTTTCTTCCTTGGAACAATTGTTTTGAAGGCAGGAAGACAGATTTCAAAAATGGAATTATTCAAGCGGCGAAGAATATATTGTGGAAATTCAATAAACATCAATTTTATCAGTTCATTCGGGAAAGCCAATTCGATTTTATTCACCTGAATTCCATTGTTTTGAGTGATGTTGTTGTGAAATTTTATCCGTTCATCATTCATGTCAGAGAATTTCTTACTGAATCTTCAAACATCCTATTTCATAAAATTCATCAAGCAAAAGGAATTATTTTTATTGACGAATCTGTCATAGAACCTTTTATGTCTTATAGGCTCAACAATGAATTGATTCTCAACAATCCGGTGGATATGACCGGCGTCGGAAAATATATTGATACCGATGCGCTAAATGGCGATTGTGCTACCATAAGCATTATCGGCAGAATTGTAAAACATAAAGGGATAGATTTTATTATTAAATCTTTCAAAAAGGCTCAATCGGATGGATTAAGATTATTTATAGTCGGAGATGAAGGCGATGGGATGAGAACGGGTTATCCCGCTTTTTGTAGAGAAATCGCTTCAGAAGATCAAAGAATTATCTTCTGGGGACGAGAACCGGATATCAATAAAATCTATGCCATGAGCGATTATATCATCCGAGGAGAGGTTGATTTTCGAATGGGAAGATCAGTTCTTGAAGCATTGTATTCTGATTGTGATGTAATCGTTCCAATACGTAACGATCATATTGTTAAAACCAATGAAGAATTGACAAAGTTTAAAAGTAAAGTCCATACGTATCTTCCCAGGGATATGGGAAGCCTAACGAAAACCTTTTTGAATCTCAGTGGGCGAAAAACTCAGAAGCGGAATTTTCATTCAAATATTAACGGATATGTAAAGACATTTAACGAATATATTTCTAATATTCTTTAGAAAGTATAGAGGAGATGTCATTGTTTCATAATAAGAGAGTACTTATTTTGGCTCCACATACCGATGATGGAGAATTTGGATGTGGGGGGAGCATCGCAAAATTAATCGAGCAAGGGGCAAATGTGTCCTACGCTGCATTCAGCTTATGCGAAGTATCAGTACCACATGAATGGCCAATCGACATATTAGAGCATGAACTGAAGCGGGCTACAAAAGTTTTAGGTATACAGAAATCAAATCTATTAATTTATAGATATCCTGTTCGTCGTTTTGCAGAATACAGACAGGATATTTTAGAGGATCTTGTCGCATTGCAGCGATCACTTCATCCTACCGTCGTTTTTATGCCCTCCTATAACGACCTGCATCAAGACCATCATATTATAGTGCAAGAGGGCATGCGTGCTTTTAAAAAGACAACAATTTTAGCTTATGAAATGCCTTGGAATAATATCGATTTTTCAACTCAATTGTTTATCAAATTAGAGAAAAGACATGTTGATAAATAAATTGCAGCATTGAGAGAATATGAATCACAAAAAGAAAAGGAGTACGCTAATGAAAATTACATGATAAGTTTGTCCCATGTTAGGGGAGTTTCAATAGGTGCGGAATATGCGGAGACTTTCGAAGTGGTGCGGTGTGTTATTGATTAAATTATTCTGTCCATAAACTCTCAGTGACAAAAGCGTTACGAACTAAAAGATAGACTATCTTGTAAGAGACCTTTGAAAAACGTTTCATTTTGTTCAAATTCAAGAAAGAGGAAAATTTTAACCATAGGACGCTTTTAATATTTTGAGGATTGAAATATGAGTGTGACACAGGCACTTTAGTGGAGCTTTAGCGCAAATTGTGTAAAAGGGGGCATTATGCAAAGGTCTCTTTAAAGGTGGATGCATGAACATACCATTATTTAAAACATATTTTTCAGATGATTGCCGACAAAAAATTGTTTCAGATCTCGATAAGGTTTTGGAAAATGGCCAGCTGATGATGGGGCCTTTTAAAGATAAATTTGAAAGACTTTTTTGTGAGACAATTGGTATAACTCATTCGATATCTGTAAACTCGGGTACAACAGCGCTTACGATTTGTTTAAAATATTTTGATGTAACCGGCAAAGAAGTTCTGGTTCCTAGTGGTTCCTTTGTAACCTCAATCAGTTCCATTATTTTTGCACGGGGAAAACCTGTTCTAGTCGATATGAATCCTGATACCCTTTCATTTGATTTAAATGATCTGGAAAGCAAAATATCTCCCAGAACAAAGGGTATTATTTGGGTACATTTAACAGGGCTCATTTCTCCCGAACATGAAAAAATCAAGGAATTAGCAAAAAGATATAATTTATTCCTTATCGAAGACGCTGCACATGCGCTGGGTGCGTCAGTTAATGAGAGCCAAGCCGGGACACTTGCTGACGCTGGATGCTTTAGTTTCTATCCTACTAAAATCATCACTTCCGGGACGGGAGGTATGATAGTCACCAAAGATAAAGGTTTAAAAGATTTTGCGGAAAGAATGAGATTATTTGGTAAAGATCCTCAAACAAAACTAATCCATCACTTGGGTAACGATTGGTTTTTAAATGAAATAAATGCTTGTGTCGGTTACCATCATTTATTAGAATTGAACGATAGTATTACTAAAAGAATCGATATTGCAGAGAAATACCGTAACGCTTTGAGTCGATTATCGGGTATCAGCATGTTGAATATTCCCGAAGGAAACCAACCATCCTATTACCAATTTCCTGTATTTTTAGATGCTATGATTGATCGCCAAAAACTAATTGATTCTCTTAAACAAAAATATCAAATCAACACTCGGGGAATTTATAAACCTTGCCATGAGGAACGTGTTTTTCTCCAATACAATGACGAAACCCTGAATAAAACGGAGCACACCTTAAACAGATCATTATGCTTACCGATGTTTGTGCAGGTGACGGATGATGAGATACGTTATGTTGCCGACTCATTTATTGAAGAACTAAAACGAATAAGATCACAATGAATGTAATGGTTACAGGAGCAAACGGTTTTTTAGGTTCCCATATCATTGAGGAGCTTACCACACAAACGGGTATTAATGTTTATGGAACATACCGGCATAATTCGGAACGTCTTACTCAGGATAAACGGGAAAATCTGAATTATCTCCATTGTGACCTTTCAAATCGAGATGCTGTTTTTCATATTTTCAAAAAATATCATATCGATGTAATTATACACACTGCCGCATCAATAAGCAACCGATGCGATTCAGCCTATTTATTCGAAGCCATAAAGGACAATATAGCGAGTCAGGCGAATTTAGTATCTGAAGGATTGAATCATGAATGCAAATTATACATATATTGTTCCAGCATAGATGTTTATGGAGATTTCAATCTTTATAAGGATAAAGACGGCATTAGTGAAGATATTTTGCCGCGTCCTATGAATATATACGGCTGGTCCAAATATACCGCAGAAGAATCGTTGCGAATTATGACACAAAGCAAAAAAAAAATGAAAAGTGCTTCTTTACGTTTTTCAGGCATACATGGTCAAGGTCGAACAACAGGGGTTGTTTATAAAATGATAAAATCAGCGCTTTCAGGCGAGCCTATAAAAGTAACAGAACCACAGAGTAGATTTAAACTACTGTTTGTAGATGATGCAATACAAACTATATGTTTGACGTTATTTAAAAAGCATCAATCGTTATACACCTGTTACAACGTGGCCGGAAAAGATATTTTAAGTCTAACGGAATTGGTGGAGAAAATAAAAACCGCTACAGATTCAACAAGCAAAATATATTTACTTGAAAATAGAAAAGCACGAAATAAAGTATTAAATACGAAAAAAATCGAAAAAGAATTGAAATATAAACCTGATAATACGGATAATAATTTACGGAAATTTATAACTCACATTAATAATAGTAATTGCTAATTTTTATATAATTTCTGAACATTGCACTAAAATTATATACCAAAGTGACAGTCGTAGCCATTCATCAACCTAATTATGTCCCTTGGTTGGGATATTTTTATAAAATAGCAAATACGGAAATTTTTATTTTATTGAACGACGCCGAATTCAGCAAAAATAGCTATATTAATAGAAATCGCATTAAAACTCAAAGGGGAGCACATTGGTTAACTGTACCTGTTAATGCAAATTCAACTTCATCTATTAATGAAGTGAGAATTGCAAATATGATATGGAATAAAAAGCATGTTAAAACATTAAAAAGCGCTTATGGGAAAGCGCCTTTTTTTCAGACAGTCTTTCCATGGTTTGAAGATCTTTTGACCACCGCACAATTTGATTTTCTCTCGGAGTTGAATATCCATATTATCAAGAAGATTTGTAATAAGATGGAGTTGGTTCCAAGATTTAAAATCTCCTCTGATTATAATGTTAAAAGTAAAAGGGATGACCGGTTAATTGCTCTTGTGAAAGAGGTTGGTGGCACTCATTATCTTTCAGGGTATGGTGGTGCAAAATATCAAGATCCCGAAAAATTTGAAAATAACGGTATTGTTTTAAAATATTATAATTACCAAGCACCCGTATATGCTCAACCTTGGGGGGCATTCACCCCGAACCTTTCCATTTTGGATTTACTTTTTAATATAGGCTTTGAATCAACTAGTGCATTGCTAAAGCAATAGCAATTCAAAAGGATAATTATTAGGCATGATCAATTTATGTGAAAAAACGTTTCCGGGTGTTGCAATTGTCGGTTCAGGCTACTGGGGAAAAAATCTTGTCAGGATCTACCATGAAATAGGTTCTCTGAAACTTATCTGTGACAAAGATGAATCGGCAATTCTACGATTAAAAAATAAGTATCCGAAATTAGATTATGCCGTTGCTTTCAGCGACGTACTTTCAAGAGATGATATTCAAGTTGTTGTGATTTCCACCCCTGCTGCAATGCATTATGCAATGACAAAAGAGGCGCTTCTAGCGGAAAAGCATGTCTATGTTGAAAAGCCATTGGTATTCAACGTGGAGGAGGCAGTTGAACTCATCAATATCGCAAAACAAAAAAAATGCGTTTTGATGGTCGGACATTTGATGCAATATCACCCGGCATTCACACAATTGAAGTCCTTAATCAAAAATGGAGAACTTGGAAGAATCAATTATATTTATTCTAATCGCCTCAACCTCGGAAAAATAAGAAGGGAGGAGAATATCTTATGGTCTTTTGCCCCGCATGATATTTCTATGATTCTATCCCTCGCTGGAGAAATGCCTGAATCTGTATCCGCAACCGGAGGTAACTATTTACAAAAAGAAATTGCAGATGTCACGACAACGCACTTGGAGTTTCCTTCCGGGCTCAAATCCCATATTTTTGTTTCATGGTTGCACCCTTTTAAGGAACAAAAACTCATCGTGGTAGGCGATAAGAAGATGGCCGTTTTTGACGACACGAAACCATGGTCAGACAAGCTACTGGTTTATCCACATCTCATTGAGTGGCAGGACAATCTGCCGGTGCCGAAAAAGGCGGAACCGGAGCGTTTCAATATTCCGGAATCGGAACCGCTGAAGCTTGAATGTGAGCATTTTCTCCATTGTATCGAAAAGGGTTATGAACCGATAACCTCCGGCGAAGAAGGCTTACGGGTTCTGATAATTTTGGATGCGTGCCAGAAATCATTAGATAATGATGGAATTAAAATCAACCCAAAAGAGAAACAAGCTTTCGAAGAGACAAAATATGTTACTGATGAAAAAGATTATTTTGTGCATAACACGGCTGTGGCCGACCAAGGGGTTCAAATCGGCAAAGGCACTAAGATTTGGTGTTTTTCACATATGCTTTCCGGATCTGAGATTGGAAGTGATTGCAACATCGGACAAAATGTCATGATCGGCCCGGAAGTAAAAATCGGAGACCGGTGCAAGATACAGAATAACGTTTCCGTTTACAAAGGGGTTACTTTAGAAGATGGAGTATTTTGCGGACCAAGCATGGTGTTTACTAATGTGTATAACCCAAGAGCTGAAATTCCTAAGATGGATCAGGTAAGACCCACACTTGTCAAAATGGGTACCACCATCGGAGCCAATGCAACCGTTGTATGCGGAAATACATTGGGCCAGTATTGTTTTATCGGTGCTGGTGCTGTGGTGACTAAAGATGTCCCTGATCATGCGCTGATGATTGGAAATCCGGCTATAAGGATTGGTTGGGCGTGTATCTGTGGTGAAACATTAGATGATAGGTTGGAATGTGATCACTGTAGCAGAAAATACAAAAAAACGAAAACAGGCATAGAAAAAAACTAACCGTAATGGAGTCCATGCATAAAAATGCAACGGTGAATCCTTAACCTTTGAACCTGTGAACGGTTTGCAGGACATTATCAACAAATCTCAGAAAAAACGCTTATTTAAGAAATGGTTGTACCATCATTTAAGTTCAACTGTATTCTATATTTGTCTTATTGCATTTTTTTGGTATGCGGCACACCCCACATGGATTGAGAAAAGACTATTCGTTAACGAGATATTCTCTTTGATCGGGTTTTATCTTTTTCTGTCCAAACCGGTGCTGCATAGAAAGAATGATTGTATATATAATTGTGTAATTTTTATTATATTTGTCTTTTCCGCTTACGTTTTTGCTTCTTTGATGTTTTTTGAAAGCTTTTATGGGTATCTAAGGAACACCGTACTGGTCTATTCCGTTTTTGCTTTTTTCTTAGGAATAAGGCTTTATGATGCGCTAATGAAGATCGGTAAAAAGAATCTGTTATTAATCAGTGCCTTTTTACCATCCGGTGATTTTTATCGAACGAGCTACGCTGCGATGCTTCCTCTATATCTATCGAAGCATGCAAAGCGATTCAACTGGTGGACAGTTCTGTTTATCATTACAATCATGTTGGGTGTGAAAATCTATTATGGAGGATCGACTTCCATAGCCGTCATTTTGTTGTTGGTTTTCTTTTATATCTTAAACAATAAATTTAAATTACCTGCTCTAATTATCGCTATAAGTCTTTCGATTCTATTTTTTATATTCATGCAACCACACCTATATGCCCTAACAAATGAATACAATTTATACGATCTTATATCGATGAACTATATTTTTCAAATTGACGGTAATGCCACAACAAGAGCTTTCATGTGGGCATATCTTTTCTATGAAGTCTTCTTGGACAACGTCATGGGAATTGGACTGGGCACAACCATGTTCTCGTGGGAATTTTACCATGATAATTTGCAAATGTGGGAGATTTTAGATCCTTATCTTGCATATACTCTAGGCGCACATAATTCATTCTTAACCGTTCTCGTGCGATTCGGATTTATTGGAGTATTGCCTTTTGTTATTTTATACCGACGAATAATTAAGGACTTCATGAAGGACAAAAGGGATCCTACCAAGCAATACACGCTATATTTCTATTTCAGTTTTCTAATCGTAAGCGGATGTGCTTTAGTCGCTGTTGTTCTGGAATCACCGATGCACGCATCTCTGTACTGGGGTTCTCTGGGGATCTTGTACCAAGCGAAGAGAAAGCCTTATAGCAATCCCGAATGATCTGGAATTAAGGCCAAAACGGCCCTCACCATTATTTACTTGCATCTACCCATAGGTTGAATCAAGGAAAATTATTTTTATGAATAAAAATCTTCCTCTGCTTTATTTCACCATTCTTTTCGTCGTTTATTTTATGTATCGATAGGCTTAATAAGGAACACAACCCGATGTCGATAAATGATAATAATAAAGAAAATGAAATAGATATATTCGATTTTATTGAAATAATAATAAATAAAAAGTATCTTATGTCGTTGATGATTATTGTTTCTGTTTTATTGGCTATTGTTTACATTTACGCATTTCAAACGAAACCTCCAAAGAAGTATACTATCAAGTTAAATCTTCATGAATTTAATACTCCGATTGTCAAACCTTTGAATGTCTTTATTGAGATAAACAAGGAACTGGCTGAAATAAAAAACAGATTCAACTACCATACAAAGAAATGGTTTCAGATGGAAGCTTACAAATCCCAGCTCTCGGATAAAAAAGAGACCATCGAACTACCGAAGATTAAGTGCAATTCAGAAACCGGATATATCACGCTCATTATGGTTTATTACGATTTAGAAAAAGGAATGAAGATTATTAAGGATGTAGTTGATTTGTTCTATTCCACAAAGCAAAGCAAGGATATGATAAAGGAAGTCAAAGAAGTATTAGAGAATGCTCAGGTCCTCAGTCAATTGGAATTCGATAATATTACCGATAAATATAATAGAAAAAAGGTATTATCGGATTCATATAATTCTGAATTGATTACTTCGACAGAGAAATTAAAAAAATTAGAGGCTTATCTAGAAAAATCAAAACAAAGAAGAGATACACTTTTTTCTACAAAAAATCTAAATCCAACACTAGTCCTCAGCGTTGATGAAAACATTGAACTGATAAGGCAGTATATCAGTTTCTTAATTGCGTACACAACTAAATTAAAATATTTTGAAACCGTAACCCATAAGGAGGTGTATATAATATCAAAGGAACAAAAAATTAAATTACAGAATTTAGAAAATATCACACGAAAAAGTACAGAACTGAATGAATTAATTAAATATGAGAAACCATACTATGAGGAATTCCATTTTCAGAAACCGCTTTCTAAATACAAAATAGTGGGTTTATCCATGATCATTGGATTTTGCATTGGCGCATTTTTGTCATGTATCCTGGGGATACGGGAAAAGCGATCAAATTCTATGAATTTGAAAAA
>Ga0187833_10000268_pt1 | contig 60116 bp, 55 predicted proteins | sample ETNtaG_37_FD_167968 | JGI IMG/M metagenome (GOLD analysis project Ga0187833, IMG submission 167968) | Marine microbial and viral communities from oxygen minimum zone, Eastern Pacific Ocean - ETNP2014_SV_400_PacBio MetaG (Illumina Assembly) | ecosystem: Environmental > Aquatic > Marine > Hypoxic...
GGCAGGCATTCCTCGACACCGTGAAAGCGGCCCACGGGGCGGCCATGAACGGCCGGCTGGTCACCTTCGGCATGGGCGCCGATAAACCCGAGACCGGATACGGCTACATCCGCCGGGGAGAGCCCCTGACCCATGCCGATGGTTGCTTCCATGTCGATCGCTTCGTCGAGAAGCCCGACCTGGAAACGGCCAAGGGGTTCCTGAGCGATGGCAACTATCACTGGAACAGCGGCATGTTCATGTTCACGGCGCGCCGCTACCTCGAAGAATTGCGGGTCCACAACCCCGCTACCCTATCGGCCTGTATCGAAGCCCTGGGAAAAGGCGGGCGCGACGGCGCCTTCGTGCTGCCCGACGCGGAAACCTTCGCCACCGCCGAGAACATCTCCATGGACTACGCGGTGATGGAAAGGACCGGCGCGGCGGCCATGGTCGCCGCCTCGTTCGGTTGGAGCGATGTCGGTTCCTGGTCATCGCTCGCCGGCCTGGGCGGGGAGGACGCGGAAGGCAACGTCGCCGAGGGCGATGTGCTGCTTGAAGGCTGCAAAGGAACCTATGTCAGAAGTTCCGGCCGCCTTGTCGCCGCCGTCGGTCTTGAAGACTAGGTGATCATCGAGACCGGCGACGCCGTGCTGGTGGCGCCCAAGGACCGGGTGCAGGACGTCAAGAAGGTAGTCGAGCGGCTGCGCGCCTCGAAGCGCCAGGAGGCCGACAGCCATGCCAAGGTGCACCGTCCCTGGGGAACTTACGAGGGCATTCACCTGGGCGGCAAGCACCAGGTCAAGCACATCGTCGTCAGCCCCGGCGGCAAGTTGTCGTCCCAGTACCACCATCACCGGGCGGAACATTGGATCATCGTTTCGGGCTCCGCCGAGGTGACGGTCGGAGACAGCGCCCGGATGATGTCGGAGAACGAATCCGTGTTCATCCCCGTCGGCGAGGTTCACCGCCTCCACAACCCGGGCAGCGAGCCCATGCACCTGATCGAGGTGCAATACGGCGACTACCTGGGCAAGGACGACATCGTCCGCCTGGACGATGTCTACGGACGTGTTCCGGCGCAAAAGAAGGAAACGTCTCACTACGCCGTGGCGGCGGAGTAAAGAAGATGCCGAACAATCACCACCAACCCTGGCGGGTTCTCGATACCAAGGAGGTATTCGCCGCCCGCCCGTGGCTGAAGCTATCGGTGGAGAAGGTGGAGGTCGCGGACGGACGGGTCGTTGACGATTTCTATCAGTTGGAACTGCCTGACTTCACGGTCGTCTTCGCCGAGACGCCAGAGGGACGCGTACTGGTCATCCGCCAGTATAAGCACGGTCCCCGGCGGACCAGCCTGACTCTCCCCGGCGGACAGTTGGAACCGGAAGAAAATCCGCTGGATGCCGCCCGCCGCGAGCTGCTGGAGGAAACCGGATACAAAGCGGCGCGGTGGACGTCCCTTGGCTCATATATGGTCAATGGCAACCTGGGTTGTGGCCGGGGATATTTTTTCAAGGCGTCGGGCGCCGACCGATTCCGGGAGCCGGACAGCGGCGACCTGGAAAATATGGAGATCCTGTTGATGGACCGGCCGGAACTGGCGGCGGCGCCCCGTCAGGTGGCGTCGCCTCCGGCATTGACGCCACCTTCGGCTCCCTTGACAAATTCAAGGAGGAGTTCAAGAACGCCGCCGTCACCCAGTTCGGCAGCGGTTGGGCGTGGTTGGTGGTCGACGGCGGCACCTTCAAGATTGTCAAGACCGCCAACGCCGACACCCCCATCGTCGGCGGCCAGATTCCCCTGATCACCTGTGACGTCTGGGAACACGCCTATTACCTGGATTTCCAGAACCGCCGCCCCGACTATGCGCAGGCGTTCCTCGACCATCTGGTCAACTGGGACTTCGCCGCCTCGAATTTGGAATGACTGGCAAGAGATAAATGGCGGAAAGTGGCGGAATTGCGGGCTCCACAAATCCAGGTGAATTCCACTTGCAACGATGAATATCCCAGATAGCTGTATTATCATTATAAAATGGAGATTGATTATCGCCGTACTTGCTGGAAAAGAAGCCCCCGATTTTACGGTGCCCGCCGTCATGGGCGATAACGAGATCGTCGATGAGTTCAAGTTGTCGAGCTAAGAGCGCTCGAGGAGCAGGAAAGGAAACCGGATGTACATCGCAATGAATCGCTTCAAGATCATCAAGGGGGAGGAGCAGGCATTCGAGGACAGGTGGGCTCAGCGAGATTCAAGCCTGAGCGAGGTTCCTGGGTTCGTGGAGTTCCACCTGCTGCGCGGGCCAGAATCCGACGACCACACGCTGTACGTCTCGCATACTGTCTGGGCGTCGGAGAAAAGCATGGAGGACTGGGCCCAGTCGGAGGCCTTCCGCAAGGCCCACTCCCAGGCCGGAAAAGGCAGGCAAGTCTATCTGGGGCAGCCCAACTTCGAGGGCTTCAACTCGGTGCTGACCGTGAAAGGGAGAGAGTGAAATAGCCGGCAACAACAGTTTCGACATCCAGGGCGGAATGGGCTGGAAAGGCCGCCCCATCCTGCCGGTCAAGCTCGAACTGGAAAAAGACGCCGAAAATTCCCACGCCACATGGCACGACAAGGACACACCTCGCCCATATTGAAAACAGCCATGCCCGGCCATGAACAGGTTTGCAATTTCAAACGGGACGGCTTCGTCATACTACGCCAAGCCTTCAGGGCTATTATTCCAGTTATATGGGCTATTTTGCCAACTTTGAGGCCCGCACTGGTTAAATAGACCTACCGCGAAAGTCCATATTTTGTAGGCTTCCGGTCTTCTCCCCCCAATTTGCAGCTTTTTCAAAACCATTGCGAGGCCACTGTTGCCCCCGAACCGCGTTGATTGTCGGGAGGTGGAGCGTGAACAAGGTCCTTTGCCACGAACGCCTGCGTCTCCGTGGCCGGGAGTTTGGGCGCATCACGGGGGTGACGGCGGCGGAGTCCGAGGAAATCGCCGGGCGCGTCCGGCCGGGATGGCCGCGAGGTGAAGCTGAAGTTCTATTCCGGGAAGAAGAAATGCCAGACCATCAAGACCGAGCTACAGGCACCAAGGGGGGCGCATCGTCACCGTTTCCAAGCCGTTCCCCGGCGCGCCGTCCATGACATTGAGGTCAGGCGGCTGCGGCTACCGTTGCCGGGATCATCCCGCGCCTATGTGGATAGCGGATACCAGGGATTACAGAAACAACACCAGCAAACGAAGTTACCTTAACAAGCGGCAAAAGGGAAAACGGCTCAGTAAAAGACGAAAAAGAATAAAACCACGCCCTTTCACGCTTCCGTGTGAAGGTGGAGAACGGCATTCGCCGCCTCAAGATATTCCTTCATCCTCTGCGAGCGATGCCGCAACCGCACACCGTGGATTACGGCATCAACTCAACATCATCGCCGGAATCGTCAATCCGAAGATGGGATACCGAGAAAAAACCGATAAGGGCCGATGCATCAGAAGCGCCGGACCCTCAAATACGGACTTTTCGCGGTAGGTCTATGCATCTTACTTAGATTACAAAAAGATTACCATAAGTATCATGAATACGACGAATATTGATACACCTGTTACTTCGTAAGCATTCATTACACACCATCCCTTCTATAAAAGTATGTGTCTAGACTTCCCAGCAGTTCTCGACCCATCCATCGGATTCATTTTTGAAATGACACAACGTTTTTTGGACGTATCCTCAAATGACCGGGTTGCGGTCCCGAACCGCCTCAAATATTAACATATTATGCAGCAGGAATCGAACCTATGCTGACCATGCACTCAGTGATGCTGGAAAAAATTATAATACTTTTTTAAAGGGCGGTGCAATCGTTTTCACGTAACATCGGTAAAAGTCCGGGCACGCCGGTGCGAAAAGGCGTCGGACTATCCTCCCGGTATCATTCCGGACGCCGCATGGCGCCGATCCCGAATCCAGTAACCTCCTGATAATCCTGGATTCCCGCTTTCCAATGCAATGACGCGATAGGAAGGTGGGGAATTGGCTGGTCCGCCATCCGGCATGAGTTCGCTCGGGATTTTTCCGATGTTACGTTTCACCTCTTTGGGTTGGCAGCATTACTTAATAAGGGGACACCATACGTATTTTGATACCTACTCTTGGTTCTGCTATCCTATCCTTCCCTTAACTGTTCCCTTCGTTTCGGCGAAGGCGGGAGGAGGCACGATCCATGGCCAGACTGGCCCGCATCGTCGTTCCCGGCGTTCCCCACCACATCGCCCAGCGCGGCAACCGCCGGCAGGAGACCTTCTTTTCCGACAGCGATTACAAGGCCTACCTAAGACTGCTCTCTGAATGGTGCGCCTGCTTCCGCGTCGCGGTCCGGGCCTATTGCCTGATGCCAAACCACGTGCACCTGATCGCCGTTCCACAGACGGCGGACGGGCTGGCGCGGGCCATCGGCGAGACCCACCGCCGATACGCCCGGCGGATCAATTCCCGCGAGGGCTGGCGTGGGCACCTGTGGCAGGGACGCTTCTCTTCTTTTCCGATGGACGCGGCCCATCTGCTTGCCGCCGCCCGTTACGTGGAGCTCAATCCGGTGCGGGCTGGCCTCCGCGAAAGCCCAGGGGACTGGCCGTGGAGCAGCGCCAAGGCGCATCTCGCGGGACGCAACGACGGGGTGGTGCGTGTAAAACCGCTCCTGGAGATGGTTCCCGATTGGCGGAACTTCCTCGAAGCCGGGCTTGCCGTGGACATGGCCGAAACCCTGCGCCGTCACGCACGCACGGGCCGTCCACTTGGCGGCGAGGGCTTCATATCCTGGCTGGAAGCGAAGCTGGGCCGCGCTCTCCGGCCCGGAAAGCCGGGGCGCAAGGTCGGAGGCGGCGCGGCTTAGGGACGCGCCGGCGATGGGGCGATAGGAATATTAATACGTATGTTGTCTCCCGATACGCATATGGTGCAGGGGTCAAGAGCCGCATCTGTAAACACAAACAAAAGAACCGCCCCGAGAGGGGCGGTCTAGTTTTACAGGGAGGCGTCGAAATGAACGAAACGTTTGAAGGGCCATTGATAGACCCCGCCCCGTCCATTTTTAAGACTATTCGAGACAATTTAAGAAACCCTTAATCGCAGGTTGCTATTCCGGGATGCCGCCGGTTCCGGCCCGGCGGCGCTGTTCTATTTTTTGAAAAACGTTTCGGCTCCCTCTCGCGCCTTCTCCTTGGCGGCAATCGTCCGTTCGGCGCGGCCGATCTTCGCCTCCAGCTCGGCTATGTAGTCTCTCAGCGCCTCGATGGACATGACTTCCAGATCTTTCGGTTTGGGCTGCTCTTTTCGGGGCTCCGGATCATCCGCGTCCATGGCTCGTTCTCCTTGCCGGAAAGGTGCGAACATACTAGACCGGCGCCGATACGGCCAAGCGAGAACAGCATGAGCGGCAAACCGCCAACCTCCATGACCTGCATCGAGATCGCCGAATTCGGCGGCCCCGAGGTTCTCAAACCGGCGACCCGGCCAACGCCCGAGGTGGCGGCCGGCGAGGTGCTGGTGCGGGTGGCGGCGGCGGGAGTCAATCGTCCCGACATCTTTCAGCGTCGGGGGCTCTACCCGCCGCCGCCGGACGTTACCGACATCCCCGGCCTGGAAGTCGCCGGCGTCGCCGCCGCCGTCGCCGACGGCGTTGCCGGCTGGAAAGCCGGCGACCCCCTCTGCGCCCTCGCCGGCGGCGGCGGATACGCCGAATACTGCGCCGTCCCCGCCCCCCAGTGCCTGCCCATACCCGGCGGACTGAACATGGTCGAGGCGGCGGCAATCCCAGAAACCTTTTTTACCGTCTGGACCAACGTCTTCGAACGGGCCGCCCTCAAACCCGGCGAGACATTGCTCGTCCACGGCGGCGCCGGCGGCATCGGCACCGCCGCCATCCAGATGGCCAGCCGCCTGGGGGCGCGGGTCATCGTCACCGCCGGAACGCCCGAGAAATGCGCCTCGTGCATGGAGCTGGGCGCGGAGCGCGCCGTCAATTACCGGCAAGAGGACTTCGTGGCCGCCGCCAAGGAATTCGGTAACGGCAAAGGCGTCGACGTCATTCTCGACATGGTCGGCGGCGGCTACATCGAGCGCAACATCAAAGCGCTCGCCGCCGACGGCCGCCTAGTCAACATCGCTTATTTGCGAGGATCAAAGGCGGAGATCGACTTTTTGCCGGTCATGCTCAAGCGGCTGACCATCACCGGTTCGACCCTGCGCCCGCAAACCGTCGAGCGCAAGGGAACAATCGCCGGCGCCTTGAAAGAGCGAATTTGGCCGTTGATCGCCTCGGGCGGCATCAAACCGGTAGTCCACGCCACTTTCCCGCTCGCCGAAGCCGCCGAGGCCCATCGCCTCATGGAAAGCGGCAACCATATCGGCAAGATCGTGCTGGTGGTTTGACCCGGCAGTTTATCCGGCGGTATAGTGAAAACGAAACTAGGATTTCGGTCATGGCCTGCCCAAACGTCGGGCCCTTCCGTTGATTTTGATTTAGGAGCAACCAATGGCGCGGCCTCTTATGCCGAAGGCGACGGCGGTGTGGCTTGTCGAAAACACCGCCCTTACGTTTGAGCAAATCGCCGGCTTTTGCTTTTTGCATCCCCTGGAAGTGCAGGCTATCGCCGATGAGGAAGCGGCCACCGGCATGCAGGGCATGGACCCCATCGCCAGTGGCCAACTGACCCTAAGCGAGATTGACCGTTGCACCACCGATCCCAGCGCCAGCCTGAAACCCGCGGCTCCCAGCGTCCCCTTGTCGAAGTTGAAATCGAAAGGGGCGCGTTATACGCCGCTCTCCAAACGCCAAGACCGGCCGGACGCCATCGCTTGGCTGCTGAAAAACTATTTGGAACTCAGTGACGGGCAGATCTCCAAGCTCATCGGCACCACCAAGTCGACCATCAACGCCATTCGTGAAAAGAGTCACTGGAACGCTCCCAACATCAAACCGCAGAACCCGGTTAGCCTGGGACTCTGTTCCGGAGCCGATCTGGAAAAGGCGATCGCCATCGCCCGTGCCCGCGCCGGCACCGTGCATGCCGCCAAAACGAAAAAGGACGCCGCTGAACCATCACCCGCGGCCAAGCCGGCCAAGCCGGCCAACCCGGAGACGGTGCCCGAACCGGCGTCCGCCGTACCCGGTCCCGAAGCGGTGGAGACAAGCGAACGGAAACCAGATCCCGTTTTCGAATAACACATAATTTGGGGCTGTCCCGGATAACGGTCATCTTGGGGTATTTTCCATCCGCGTTTTCAGAGCCTTACCGCCCCTTCATCGGAATGAAGGGTTTTTCCGGACTATCCGCACCGTTATCCGGAACGGCCCCCAAAATTTTTGCAGACGAAGACGAAGAAAATCCACAAGGGGATCAGCGAAAGGCTGTTCCGCTCCGCCAAGGCCCCGCCGGAAACGGTATCGGCGCCAACTGACGTAACCCAGGCGGCGTCATCTCACGGCCCGCCCAGTTCCTTCCAGATGGCGTAATCCTCGCGGAACGAGGTCAACGAGTTCCAGACGCGCCGGAAGTCGCCATCGGCGGCCGCCTCCTCGGCGGCGACCTCCCGCCAGGCCCCATCGAGGGCTTCCATGATCTCCGCCGGCCAGCGGTGGATGGCGATTCCCTTGGCGGTGAATTCCTTCAAGGCCGTGAACTGCATCGCCTCGCTCTCGGCCAGGCCGTGGCGGACGTTATCGCCGCAGACGGCCTCGATCCGGGACTTGGCGGTGGACGAAAGGGCATTCCATTTGTCCAAGTTGATCATCAGGTCGAAAAAGGTCGATGGCTGTTGCCAACCGGGAAAGTAGTAGTGCTTGCTCATCTCGTGGAAACCTAGCTGAAAATCTATAGCGGGCATGGAAAACTCGGCGGCGTCGATGGCGCCCGATTCCAAGGCCATGAAGAGGTCGCCTTCGGAAAACCCGCTTGTCACCACCCCCAGTTTTTCCATGACCTTGGCACCTAATCCCAGGATCCGCATGTTAAGGCCCTTGAAATCCTCCAAGACATGGATGGGCTTGCGGAACCAGCCGCCGGCCTCGGCCGTGGCGAGGCCGCAAAAAACGCCGTGCAGACCATTTTTGCGATAGATCTCCTCGAACAACTCCCGGCCGCCGCCAAGATAGACCCAGGCCATGTTTTCCGCCGGACCGGGACCGAAGGGAGCGGCGGCGAACAGTTGCAGGGCGGGGATTTTGCCGCTCCATAAGCCCGGCGACGAAAAGGCCGCGTCGATGGCCCCCGAGGCGACGGCGTCGAAAATTTCCCGGGATGGAACCAAGGCCTCGGGGGCGAAGAACTTGATCTCGATCTCGCCTCCGGATACCCGCCAAATTTTCCTCTCCAGGCGCTTGGCCAGGGTTCCCAGCAGGGGCAGGGAAGCCGGGTAGGCGCTGGCCATTTTCCAGTGTACCGACGGCTTGGCTTTGGCCGGCAACAACGGCGCCGGGGAATTGCCGCCGCCGGCGTTCCCCAACCCCGCCTGCTGGCGCGGCGATGTCAGCCGGGGGGCGATCACCGTGGCGCCGATGACGACGCCAACCACCAAACCAATAACGATGCCGATTACCGCCCCGCGCATGCCTTGCCTCCCCATGGATTTCCAAGGGCGTTATACAGGATTTAAGAATGCCCGGAGAGGGAAACCGAAAGAGTGCATCCAAATTAAATTCGGTGACAGCATACTTAATTCCAACCGACAGGCATGGAGTCGCGGTATCTCCGATCTTGGAATTAAGTATGCTGTCACCGAATTTAATTTATGGCCAAGCAAAGTCTTTTTTCGGCAACGCCCTTAGCGTCAGTTCATCAAGAAACCTTTCGCGTTCCATGATGGTCGAGCCTGAAAGAAAGTCCGATGGATATTCGCCGACGCCGATGGGGCTGCATAACTGCTCAATGACGGCACGTAGCGATCTTCCCGGGAGCAAGAATGTCATCGATGCCTTACCTTGTTGTTTCTTGTTTGAAAGCCTTTTGATGATAAAGTTTACCTGCTAGGCGTTAACGGAGGCTGAATCGCCCGTTAACCGTTGATTCATAATCGGCGAATTGCAGACCTGCCATCCCCCCTCGAAGCCGGCCTTTTCCCCTTGCCCGCGATGTAATGACAAACGGCGGCGCGCCACGGCGAACCCACGCCGGCTTGGATTTAAGGCCATTTTCCAAAGAGCCCGCGTTAACAAACGGGAAACTATTGCCAGGATATTCTCAACCGGCGTCGATCTCTAAAATTGAATGGAAGGGCCTTTGAAATGGCAAATTCGAAGCCGATCGAACGCGGCGACATATTCGTTCGCCCGGAAGCACCGTTAAACGTATGGACGGTGGAAAGCGTAAAAAATATACCAGGGCTTCCGCTGCACGCCGAACTTGTCTCGCCGGGGGTGAACCCACGAAGCATGCTGTTGTCGGAAGGCATTTTGCTTGATGGCCGGATGTGGAACCGAATTACCGCCGGTTCCGTCGAAACCGCCGACGGCCGCTGAGCGGGTTTTTCGGCCTTTGCCGGCCGCCTTGGCTTTGGTCGGCGCCTTCGGTCGGTCGCCAGCCGAAACGACGCACAGATGAGCCCGATGTTTGTCTAAGAAACCCCGCCCTTGCCGCCAGAGACCACAAAGAAAAGCGGCCCGTTCGATTGCTCGTCCGGGCCGCTTCCAATCCAAAATCTCATGAAAACCCTTTCGGGCCCCTGGGAAATCTTGAACTCAAGTCCGAAACCTCAATCAATCCTTACGAACCAATAAAACTTCCGAACTCGTCAATCAGGTTAATAAAAAAAAATCATCCTGAAAACCCGGAATCTATCCACATCCTTGTGGAAAATGGGGATAACTTTTGGTTTGTTTAAAGGGAATGTTTTACCCGGAAATGGCGATGCGAAAATCGAAGCGGATCACCGGCACTGGGGCTCGCCCGGCGTCTTCGCTCCGCCGTCGGTCGGCAACGGCGGGGGAAGGATTTCACCCTGGCGATCGGCGGCAAATGACGCGCCATCGACGGAAGGGCCATTGATCATGGCACGGATTGGATTTGTCGGTTTAAGGGCTGACCCCGGCCCCAGGTCCGGCGAGCCGCCTGATGCGGGCCCGGGCGCGCGGGGGCGTCCCCCGAATTTTAAAAGGTCGGGCCCGGGGAAGGACTCACTTTCTCTCGACGACGTCCCCGGCCGCCCTTAGGGAAAGGATGCGGTCGGGTTCTTTCGGCGGGCTTCCTGGCGCCAGCCGGTCGGTGATCTCGATGCCGTGGATCACCCGGCCCCAGACGGTATAGCGGCCGTCCAGCCGCGGCGCTCGGCCGAGGGTGATGAAGAAGAGGCTGTTGGCGGAATCCTGGTCATCGCGCTTGCGGGTCATGCCGATGGCGCCGCGGACGAATAGCTGGTCCGAGAATTCCGCTTCCAGCGCCGTCCCCGACCCGTCTTTCCCGGTGCCCGTGGGATCACCGGTCTCCGCCACGTATCCCGGAACCACGTGGTGAAAGGCGAGCCCGTCGTAGAAACGGGCGCGGACCAGCTCCTTGATCCGGGCCACGTGCCGGGGGGCGAGATCGGGAAGCATCTCGATGATCATGCGGCCGGAGGCGAGGTCCAGATAGAGGAGGTTCTCCGGATCCGGCGTTGGGACGGCGCGGGCGGGCCCGCTTTCCGCCGCCGCCAGGGCCTGTTGCGCCCCCGCTCTCCGGGTCTCCCTCCGACCATCGCCGCCTTCCCCGTCCGCCGCCACCAGGGCGAGCATGGCCGAGACCGCCTGGCCCATCTCCGCCGAAACCCCCTCGGCGAAGGCGGTGCCTTCGGCTTGCTCGATGCGGTAGACTTGGCCGGCGGAGACGAAATCGGTGGCGACAGCCGAGTCCACCCGTACCGTGCCCTCGAGGACCGCGATCTCGGTTAAGCTGGGCGTGGTGTAGACGTCGAACTTGGTGCCGCGGATGCCGATCTGCGCCTGGCTGGTGCGGATGGTCACGTCCAGGCGCACCTTCGAGGAAACGAAGCGCAGCACCCCGCGGACCATGTCGAAGGCCCCTTCGACCGTGCTCCGGTCGGACTGGTAGACAAAGCTCTCGAGCCTGAGCTCGGACCGCCCGCCCATGAACAGGGTGGACCCGTCCATGAATAAAATATTGACCGCGCTTTCGACGCCGGTCCGGACCTTCTGGTCGGCGATGAGCCTGTCGCCGTCCCGCATCCGCCGGTTGAGGGTGTTGCCATAGACGTTGCGGACGACCTCGACGGCGGCGCCGACCTCGACCGCCGCCGGCGCCGGGCTCGAGACGGCCACGAGCAGCAGGAGGCCGAGCAGGGGCGCCGCCAGGACGCGGGAAGGCGATACGGCGGAACGGACGGTCATGGAAAGGCTCCCCCCTTGAAGTGTCGTGGCCGCCCCCGGACCCGCAAGATGCGTGCCACGGGGGAGCCCTCTTATCCTATTGGAATCCGGAACTATTCGGAACCGCTAGAATTCGGTGCGCCGACATCGGCTCCGGCCGGCGACCTTTTCCACCACCGCAATTCACCAACCACCGCAACGGCGGTGACCAGGACACCGGCGGCGGCAACGTACAGGCGCACCGGTTCGAAATACACCAGCAAGAGGTCGCGCCGACGATCAGGACCAAAATCTTGTTGCAGATCGGGCACGCGACGCCGATGAAATTCATGACACCGCCGGCCCCGACCGCCCCGGCTGGACAGAACGGACGCCGCAACGCGAAAAACAGGCCGAACAAGACGGACTAGGCGGCAAGTAGGGCGATTTCGACACCGCCGGCCGGCGTCATGCGAATAAAGAGCGGGTTCTCCCATAGGGCGGCGGCGGTTCCCAACACGGCGAAGGAGACCAGCGAAATCGCCGCGCCGGCGAGGATCGCCCGTTGACCGGGGATTCCGGCAAGACTTCTCATGCTTCCCATGTTCCTCCTTCGCGGGGACGCCGCGGCCGGGCCGCCGCCGCCGAGTTCGAGAACACCGACTTATAACGGCAAGCGGATAGGCCGGCTCCAGGCCGATCCCGACCATGAACCCGGCGGTCCCGGACAATCCGCCACCGCCGTTCTCCCACCGCTGTCAAACCCCGTCAACGCCTTCGACATGGTCCAATGCCGCCTCTATGGTTTCCTTGTAATAGCGGTTCGCCCGCAGGAACTTCTTGTAGGCCTTTATTCGCTTGTAGTCGTCGCCTATCCAGGCGTCGGCCGCCTGGCTGTGCTCGGGATGGCCGGAAAGCAGGTAAAAGGCAACCTGCTCGATGCAGGTGATGCTTTTTTCCGCCAGCTTTTCCAGGATGACGCCGACGATAAGCGGCAACATGTTGTAGAAAAATTCATCGGGGTCGGAGCCGGCATCCTCTTCTCCGTCGCCGGCGGCGCCGTCCCCGTCCCCCAGGGCGCCATGACAGAACAGTTGGAAGCTCTTAATGACGTCGAGCATGGCCTTCTTGCGGGTTTTCCAGCTCTTGCTTTCCACGACCTGCTTCGCCATCTCGTCGAAAAGCAGCCGCAGCGATTCATCTTCGATTCCATCATGGATGGAACGGGCAAGGGGCTTGATCTCGACCGGCATTCCACCGTCAACCCAGGAGTTTCTTTCGCAACAGCTGGCCCACCATCTTCGGGTTGGCCTTGCCGCCCGTCGCCTTCATCACCTGGCCCACGAACCAACCGATGGTCTTGTCCTTGCCGTCGCGGACGTCCCGCGCCTGGTCCGGGTTCTCCGCGATGACCTTATCCACGGCGGCCTCGATCTCTCCCGTATCGGTGATCTGCGTGAGCCCCTTTTCGGCGACGATGGCGGCGGGATCGCCTCCAGCCACGTACATGATTCCGAAAACCGTATTGGCCGCGGAAGTGGAAACGGTTTCATTCGAAACAAGATCAATCAGCTTTCCGAGGTTTTGTGGGCTGACGGGACTGTTTTCTATCGATTCGCCCGACCTTTTTAGCTCACGAGATAACTGATTAATGACCCAGTTGGCGGCGGTCTTGGCGTCGCGGCCCTTGGCCACGGCCTCGAAGAAGTCCGCCGTCTCGCGCTCGGCCACCAGCACGCCCGCGTCGTAGGCCGAAAGGCCGTAGTCGGGCGCCATAAACCGCTCTTTCTTCTCGTCCGGCAATTCCGGCAAGGAGGCCTTGATCCCGTCGACGAACTCCCGAGTGATTTCCAGAGGCAGCAGGTCCGGGTCGGGAAAGTAGCGGTAGTCGTGGGCGAATTCCTTGCTCCGCATGGCCCGCGTCACGCCCTTGGCGGAATCGAAAAGGCGGGTTTCCTGGTCCACCTTGCCGCCGTTTTCATAGACTTCGACCTGGCGCCCGGCTTCGAACTCGATGGCCCGCATGACGAAGCGTACGGAATTGAGGTTCTTGATCTCGGTGCGGGTGCGGTAGTCCGTTTCCCCCACCTTGCGCACGCTGACGTTGCAGTCACAGCGCAAGCTGCCTTCTTCCATGTTGCCGTCGCAGGTGCCGAGATACCTGAGGATGGAGCGCATTTTCCGCAGAAAGGCGCCGGCGTCCTCGGGGCCGCGCAGGTCGGGCTTGGAAACGATTTCCATGAGCGCCACGCCGGAGCGGTTGAGGTCGATGAACGAACGGACGGCGTCCTGGTCGTGCAAGGACTTGCCGGCGTCCTGTTCCATGTGCAGACGCTCGATGCCGACCTCGCGGGTAGCGCCGTCCGGAAGATCGAGTATGACCGTGCCCTCGCCGACGAGGGGACGTTCGTACTGGGAAATCTGATAGCCCTGCGGCAGATCTGCGTAGAAGTAGTTCTTGCGCTCGAAGACGCTGAGGAGGTTGATTTTCGCTTGCAGCCCGAGGCCGGTGCGCACCGCCTGGGCGACGCAGTGCTCGTTGATCACCGGCAGCATGCCCGGCATGGCGGCATCGACAAGCGACACCTGGCTGTTGGGCTCGGCCCCGAAGTCGGTGGCGGCGCCGGAAAAGAGCTTGGCCTTCGAGATGATCTGGGCGTGTACCTCAAGCCCGACGACTACCTCCCAGCCACCCGTTTCGCCTTCGATCAGGTATCCCATGTCACCTAATGCTCCGTCTCATCTATAAGGTACCCATACGACGGCCCTGCAAGGTTTCCGGCTAGGAGCGCGTCGCGCCGTGGTGTGCGTCCACCACAAGCGGCGTGCGACGACGTTCGGAAGCCTTGCAGGGCCGCCCAAAGGGTCGGTTTTCTCGTCCCCTCGGGGCGTCGGGAGCGCTTGACGATGCGCCAGCATCGACGGCGCGCCCCCTCCTGCCGAGGAAACGGGAAAAACGATCGTATGGGTACCTTATAGATGTGACGGAACATTAAGAGCTCCCGAAATCGCTTGACGCCTGGAAGACATCCGCGACGCGCAACACCGTCTCTTCGTCGAAAGGCTTGCCGATGAACTGGAGTCCCAGGGGCAGACCGAAATTGTCCTCTCCCGCCGGCACCGAGACGGCGGGGAGGCCGGCCAAGCTGGCCGGCACGGTAAAGACGTCGTTCAGGTACATCGCTATCGGGTCGTCCATTTTTTCGCCGATGGGAAAGGCCGCCGACGGTGCCGTCGGCGTCAGCAGCACATCGACGGTCTCGAAAGCCTTGCGGAAGTCCTCGGCGATCAACATTCGCACCTTCTGCGCTTTCAGATAATAGGCGTCGTAGTAGCCGGCGCTTAAAACGTAAGTGCCGATGAGGACGCGCCGGCGCACTTCCTTGCCAAAGCCCCGCCCGCGGGTGTTTTCGTACATTTCATCCAGGGACTGGCCCGGCACGCGCAGACCGTAACGCACCCCGTCGTAGCGGGCGAGGTTGGAAGAGGCCTCCGCCGGGGCGACAATATAATAAGCCGGTAGCGCGTATTTGGTATGCGCCAGCGACACCTCGACCGTCTCGGCGCCGGCGCCGCGGAGCAGACTTGCGCCATTCTCCCACAGTTCATCGATCTTTTCGGGCATGCCCTCGACCCGGTATTCCTTGGGGATGCCTACTCGCAAGCCCTTGATGCGGCGGTTGAGCGCCGCCTCGAAATCGACGGCCTCGATGGGGGCGGACGTGGAGTCCTTGGGATCGTGCCCGGCCATCGCCGTCAGCATGATGGCGGCGTCGCGCACCGTGCGGGTCATGGGGCCGGCTTGGTCGAGGCTGGACGCGAAGGCGACGATTCCCCAGCGCGAGCAACGCCCGTAAGTCGGTTTCAGTCCGACGATGCCGCAGAACGAGGCCGGCTGACGGATGGAGCCGCCGGTGTCGGTGCCGATGGCGCCCAGGCAGGTGCGCGCCGCCACCGCCGAAGCCGAGCCGCCCGACGAGCCGCCCGGCACCAGGTCTTTTCCGTCCGGGCCCTTGCACGGGTTCTTGGCCGCCCCGAAATGGCTGGTGACGCAGGCCGAGCCCATGGCGAACTCGTCCAGGTTGGTCTTGCCCAGCATCACCGCCCCGGCGGCCTTGAGCTTCTCGGTCACCGTCGATTCGTAGGTGGGGACGAAGCCATCGAGGATGTGCGAGCCGGCGGTGGTCGGCACGCCTTCGGTGCAGAACAGGTCCTTGACGGCGATGGGAATGCCGTCCATGGCGCCCAAGGCTTCGCCCTTGGCCCGGCGGGCATCAGACTCTTTCGCCCTGGCGAGGGCGATTTCCGGGGTTTCGGTGATGTAGGCGTTGAGATTCCGAGCCGCCTCGACGGCCTCGATATGCGCCCGGGTCAGCGTCTCGGAGGAATACTCGCCGCCGGCCAGCCCGTCACGGGCACGGGCGATGTCGAGGTCGGTGAGCGCGCCCATTATTCCACCACTTTCGGAACCGTATAAAAGCCCTCCTCCGCTTCCGGCGCGTTGGCCAGCACCTTGCCGGCATAGCCGCCGTCGGTGACGGTATCGTTCCGCCTCGGCCATGTCATGTCGGCGACGACGGTCATCGGCGCGATGCCGTCGGTGTCGACCTCGGCCAGTTGTTCGACCCAGCCGATGATCTGGGAAAGTTCCGCCGCCAAGTGATCCAGTTCGTCCTCCGGCACCTTGACGCGGGCGAGGAAGGCGATTTTCCTGACGGTGGTTTGGTCCAAGGGCATGGGAGGAATCCCGGCCGGGTATAATACCAACCTGCGTTAATAGAGACCCATTGTGACGGCCTCTATTAACGCAGGTTGGTATAAGGGACAAGCGGCGCGGAAAGTATCACCCGCGCCGAAAGGGCGCAAGCGGCCATGGTGGGAATCAGCGGACTTCCCTGACCCCGGACGCGGCGAGGATTTGCCAGACCTTGTCGTTCCACGCCCCGAAAGCGATGCGGATGGCGGCGGTAAGAGCCTGGGGAACGGTTTTGGCGGGAAGTTTCTCTTGCGCCGGGGGGTTGCCGTACCTAGAGAGCGAGATGTTATCGAAAACCACGATCTTTTTGTCGCGGTGGAAGATGAACGTGGTCGAGAATATTTCGTCATAGCCGTCACCGATGCCGAGCACGTCGACGCTGATCTGATAAGCCTGCTTCTGGGAAAAATCGTAAGGCGCCTCGGCGAGGAACGTCGGCGCCAGAAAGTTGAACTCCTGGCCTTTGAGGCGGCAACGGCAGATGACGTCGTAATCGGAAACCTCGAACAGTTCGCCCTCGACCGAGGTCTTGCCTTCGAAGTGAACGGTGTAGTTGCAAACGAGACCGCTTTCGAGCGATACCTTGCCTTTGATGTTTTTCTTCAAGGATCCGTCGATCAGGGCGACCATTATCGGCGCGTAGACGAAACCGAATTCCTTGCCGCCCTTTTGCACCGCCAGCCAGCTGGCGCCACCCTTGGCCCTGCCCACCACTTTCACGCGGCTTCCTTTAATCACACTGCCGATCTTTTTGCCCTTGGTGTTGGGCTTGGCGCGGACGTTGGCGTCCTTGAGCACAAGGTAATCCCCTTTCAGCGAATCGATCTTGAGGCCGAGGAAGGTTTCGGCGGCCAAGGCGGGACGAACGACGCCCGCCGCCAGTCCCACCGCCAAAGCCCAACAAAGCAGACCCAAGCGGTTCGAAACGGCGGCGAAAAGACGCTTGCCCCTGCCAGGTATGTTGCCGTTACAAGCGGTGATCGCCATTTCGCACCCCCGCCAAAGCCAGGAACAGGAAATTACAATGTATTACGGCACGTGATAGTCAACCCTTGCTTTTTCCGCCACCGTCTTTTTGCTTGCCCGGCCGGACCTCGGGCGGGCTCGACTTCCACCGGACGGCGGCGCTACTGTTGCTTCCGCCCGGTCTTGGGTGGGAGCGGAAAGCCGGAGCGGCGGCGACAACGGACGAACGTCATGGCGGTCGAGGACTTGCGGGGAATGAAAGCGGCGATCGGGCCGGAGCGGCGTCTTCTCGGCCTCGATGTCGGCTCGAAAACCATTGGCCTCGCCCTTTCCGACCTCGGCTTGCGCGTCGCCACGCCTTATCGGACGCTCAGCCGGGACAAGTTCGAAAAGGTCGCCGAAGAGCTTCGCCGCATCGTTGCCGGCGAGGGCGTCGGCGGCCTGATCATCGGTCTGCCGGTGGAAATGGACGGCGGCGAGGGACGGCGCTGCCAATCGACGCGCCGGTTCGCCGCCAACCTTCTCGACCGTATCGACATCGCCATCGCCTTTTGGGACGAACGGCTGTCGACGGCGGCGGTGGAGCGGATGCTGATCAAGGAGGCCGACATGACCCGCAAGCGCCGCGCCCAGGTCATCGACAAGGCCGCCGCCGCCTACATCCTGCAAGGCGCCCTGGATGCGATGGGACGCCTGAAGGCGCCGGATGCGATGGATAATTCATGACCCCGATCCTTTTCGCCGGTGTTCCTGTCGATCTTTCTCGGCTATCCGCTGAAAGCAAGGCGGCTCGCCGCCGACGCCTTTTGGGCGCCGGCCGGGAAGTTGACCTTCTATCTGTTCTTCCCGGTGCTTCTTGTTGGCATCGCCGGCCATCTGCCGCCTTGTGACCTTGTCCACCGCCGCTATACTGCGCGGCGCTAAACCCCGCCACCATCCAGGAGCCGCCCGATGGCGGAAATTCGCTATGACGTGGTCGGCATTGGCAATGCCATCGTCGACGTTCTTGCCCATGCCGAAGACCGGCTTCTCGACGAACTCGGCTTGACCAAGGGGGCGATGACCCTCATCGACGAGAAACAAGCGTCACGGCTTTACGACCGCATGGGGCCGGCCATCGAGTGTTCCGGCGGCTCGGCGGCCAACACCATCGCCGGCCTTGCCTCGCTGGGCGGCAAGGGAGCCTTCATCGGCAAGCTCCGCGACGATCAGTTGGGCGCCGTCTTCCGTCACGACATCCGCTCCCTGGGGATCGCTTTCGAAAGCCGCTTGGCGGCGGACGGAGCGCCGACGGCGCGCTGCCTGATTTTCGTCACCGCCGATGCCGAGAGGACCATGCAGACCTATCTTGGCGCCAGCGTCGACTTGCGCCCCGACGACATCGACGAGGCCATCATCGCCGCCGCCGGGATCACCTACCTGGAAGGTTACCTTTGGGATCCGCCGATGGCCAAGGAGGCCTTCGTCAAGGCCGCGGCGGTGGCGCACCGGGCCGGCCGTCTGGTCTCGCTCAGTCTCTCCGATCCGTTTTGCGTCGACCGTCACCGCGCCGATTTTCTCGACCTTGTGGAAAACCACGTCGACGTCCTTTTCGCCAACCAAGAGGAAATCGCCTCTCTTTACCAGGTCGACGGTTTCGACGATGCCTTGCAACGGGTGCGCGGCCACTGCCGGGTGGCGGCGCTGACCCGCGGCGGAAAGGGATCGCTGGTGATTTCAGGCGATGAAATCCACGTCATCGACGCCGAACCGGTGGCCAGGGTGGTGGACTCCACCGGCGCCGGCGACGCCTATGCGGCGGGCTTTCTTTTTGGCTTGACCAGGGATTTCGGCCTCGCCGATTGCGGCCGCATGGCCAGCATCGCCGCCGCCGAGGTCATCGGCCATTTCGGCGCCCGCCCGGAAGTCTCGCTGAAAGAGCTGATGGCGAAAAAAATCACATGAGAGCCCGTTCCTGGCAAATCCCTTGACCTCGCCAAACAAAAGGGACATTTCAACATTCCATGACCGACCAAGATAGCTTCCACCATGACGCGGTAACTCCGCTGCACCGTTTCACCACTTCGCGTTTCTGGCGCACCCTTCCGGCCGGCATGCGGCGGCGTTGGTGGATGTTCCGGCCGTTGGACCTGATCGCCCGGCACTGGCCGGTCCTTAAAAAACGGCGGGGATTGTTGGTGGTCCGCATGGACGGCATCGGCGACATGGTTCTGTTCCGCGCCTGCCTCGATCATTACGCCGATGTTTTCGGCTTTGATGTTGCCGACATCACGGTGCTTGGCTGCACCAGTTGGGCCGACGTCGCCGACATCGTTTTCGCCGGCTACCGGGTTCACGTTATCGATGAACACGCTTACGCCCGCCGGCCGCTCTACCGGTTCAAGATATCCCTGTGGCTGCGCCGCCTGATGCCCGCCGTCACCGTCTGCGATTCCTATTTGCGCCGCGCCCTGATGGCCGACAGCTTGGTCTGGATCGCGGCGGCGCCCCGCACGCTTGCCTCGCTGCCATATATCAACGAACCGACACGTGCCGAGTTCCTTTATTACCTGAGTCAAGTCGACGAAATCATCCATACCGGCGATTACCCCACCCATGAAGTGATCCGCCATTACCGTTTCCTTTCAGTCCTCGCCGGCCGCCGGATCAGGCCCGAGCCCCCGCGTCTCCCTTGGCACGACGACCCACCGGCGATTGCCGGCGGCGGGCCTTACGTGGTCATCAATACCGGCAGCAACGAGCCGGGGCGGCGGTGGCCGCTCGGCCATTATCTCAAGCTTGCCGGGCGGCTTCTCGAAACGGGCTACCGCGTCGTCTTCGTCGGCAAGTCCGAGGTAAAAACGGAAGAGGGCAACTTCAAGCATTTTCGCCAACGGCCCGGCGTCATCGATCTCATCGGCCGCACCACCCTGCCCGGCCTCCTCGACCTGATGAACCACGCCGCCGCCGTCCTCAGCAATGATTCGGGGCCGGCGCACCTGAGCATCGCCCTGGGCGCGCCAACGGTGGTGATCGTCGGCGGCGGCCATTTCGGCTGTTTCGTTCCGTATCCAAAACAAATCACTCCCCCCAAAGTCCGCTTCGTGTTTCACGAGATGGAGTGCTACCACTGCTTTTGGCGCTGCCACAAACGCATCAGCAAGTACGATGTCTTTCCCTGCATCAGCGCCGTTGCCGAGGAACGGGTGTGGGGCGAATTGCAAGGCGTGTTGCCACAGGTGCCGGCGAAGGCTTTGGCGTTATCATGAACGCCAACGGCGAGGTGGATTTCTACGCCAGCTACAACCGCTTCAAGTCTTACCAAACGCCGCGTCTGGGCCGCAAACAAGTGCGCCGTTTCGACAGCGGCTTCTGGGAACCCGCCGGCTGCGGGCCCGACATGGCTTTCCTCGATGTCGGCTGCGGCACCGGTCTTTTCCTGGCCTACCTGCGGGCCAAGGGTGTCGCCGATTTTCTCGGCATCGACAACGACCCCGCCCTGGCCAAACATATTGCCGCCGAGATCGCCGACAAGTTCGTTGTTGCCGACGTTTGGCGGTTTCTCGACGGCGGCGCCGGCGGCCGCCGCTTCGACCGCATCACGCTGTTCGATCTTCTCGAGCACTTTGCCGCCGAGGACGGCGCCCGGCTGCTTGCCAAACTGGCCAAGGTGCTCAAGCCCGGCGGACGGGTCGTGGTCAAGGTTCCCAACATGGGGTCTCCCTGGGGCGGCGGCTACCAGTTTGGCGACCTGACCCATAAAGCGGCGTACAATCCGTCCAGCATGCGGCAACTGGCCCTGGCCAGCGGCTATGAATGCATCACCTGCTATCCTCACCGGCAGGGCAGTCGCGGGCGGCGCTTCAAGGACCGTCTGTTGCACGGGTTTCTGTCGCGCCTCGTCATGACGCCGCCCGAGATCTGGTCGGCGAACTTCTTTGCCGTTCTCAAGCAGCGAAGGGATTGAACCGTTTTGGCGCTGTTCGATGCCGGCGGGAACCGCACCGTCAAGTCCTGGTTGGCGGCCACCAAGGTCTATTTTGACAGGCGTGTCATTACGGTGTTGTTCCTGGGTTTTTCCAGCGGCCTGCCCCTCCTGCTTGTGTTTTCCACCTTATCGCTGTGGCTCAAGGACGAGGGTATCTCGAAGACCGTCATCGGCTTGTTCGCCTTGGTCCGCATGCCCTACACATTCAAGTTCGTTTGGGCGCCGCTGATCGATCGGCTGTCGGTTCCGTTTCTCGGCGGCTGGCTGGGCCGCCGGCGGGCGTGGGTGGTCGTCACCCAGATCGCCTTGATGGCGTCGATCCTGGCGCTGGCCTCCACCTCGCCGTCCCTGACCCCTGGACTGACCGCCTTGTTTGCCCTGTTCGTCGCTTTTTGTTCGGCCAGCCAGGACATCGTTATCGACGCCTACCGCATCGAGATCCTGGAGCAACGCCAACAGGGCGTCGGAGCGGCGATGATCGTCAACGGCTATCGCTTTGGCCTGTTGACGGCGGGCGCCGGCGCCATTTCGTTCGCCGATTTCCTCAGTTGGTCCCAGGTCTACGTCATCATGGCCGCCATGGTCGTGGTTGGGCTGGTGACGATTCTGTTGAGCGCCGAACCCGAGACCCGGCAAAACGGCATCGGCCTAGCCGACCCCGAAGGGGCGCGGAGGTTTGGCGCCCGCTTTCCCTGGATGTCACATGGGATGCGCGGCGTCGCCGGTTGGCTGTACGGCGCCATGGTCTGTCCTTTCGCCGACTTCATGAAGCGCCAGGGATGGGTCTGCATTCTTCTGTTCATCATGCTCTACAAATTGGGAGACGCCTATCTGGGGGTGATGGCCAATCCATTCTACGTCGAGATGGGCTTTTCAAAACAGGAGATCGCCGCCGTTTCCAAGGTCTTTGGCATGGGGGCCACCATCATCGGCGGCCTGGTTGGCGGCATCGTCGTCTTTCGATACGGAATTCATCGGGCCTTGTTGGGCTGCGGCATCCTCATGGCGGCCTCCAACCTGGTTTTCGCCGCCCAGGCCGCGGTCGGCCATAGCGTGCCGATGCTGATGCTCACCATCGCCGTCGAAAACCTCACCGGCGGAATGGGCACGACGGCGTTCGTTGCCTATCTGTCGAGCCTTTGCAATATCGCCTACACGGCGACTCAATACGCCCTGCTCAGTTCCTTCATGGCCTTCGCCCGCGACGTCTTGTCCGCTTCCAGCGGCTGGCTGGCGGACCATGTCGAGTGGGTCGGCTTTTTCCTTTTCAGTACCGGGCTCGCCCTGCCGGGACTGGTTCTGCTTTTGTGGATGATGCGCCGCATGCCCCTTGAAGAGGCACGGGGGTCAAGCTGAGAGAGCCTTGTCCACCGCCTGGATAACCGCCTCGACGGGGATGCGTTCGATCTCCTCGCCGCCGAAATCCGCAGCCCGGACGATGGTCAGGCATCCGCTCATCGGCCTGAATTTCTCGGGCGACGTCGTGCCGTAAAGCGAGATGAGCGGCCGCCCGCCGAGGGCCAACATGTGGCCGACGCCGGAATCATTGGAGAGGCACGCGGCAAACCGTTTCGATAAGGCAATGGTAAACTGCGGAGAAAAATGATGGGCTTCCTCGACCCCGTCCTCCTGCAAGGGAAACAGGGCTTCGGGAACGGCCCCGGCGAGCTCGCTTTTCCAGGCGATTTCCTTGGGGCCGAGGACGAATACGGGGATGCGCCTCCGCGCCGTTTGTTCTTTCGCCATGGCAACGAAATTTTGCAAGGGCCAGCACTTCGGCCTCCCCCCGGCGCCCGGCGCGATGCCGACATAGACCGGCCCCTCGGGCAGCAGTCCCGTCGCCTCTTCGGCGAGGGCGGGGTCGAGGTCCAGGTCCATGCCGGCCGGGGTCTCGAAGGCCTTCCCGCTGGCCAGTTCCAAGAGGTCGAGCAACTGGCGCAGCATGCTCTTGGGGCGTTGGTAGTCTTTCGGCGGTTTCCGAGAGGAGAGCAGAAAGCGCGCCGACGACGAGATAAACAGGCGATGAGGGACACGCTTCAACGACAGGCTAGCCCAGACAATTCTCTGGGTGTCGATGATCAAATCGAAGCGCCGGCCGGGCAAGGGGCGGCGCAAAAATTCCTTCGGATGCTGGCCGATACCGGCGTTTTCAATGACCTCGTCCAGGATGCCCTTGACCACCGGCGCCATGATGCCGGCATAGACGCTGGTTTCCTTGCCGGCGACCCAGGTGATGCGGGCGTCGGGAAAGGCCCGCCGCAAGGTCTGGACGAACGGTAGCTTGAGCAGGCCATCGCCGATGCGGTCCAAGCCGACGTATACCATGACGCTGGCGGGAGGCGTTCCGGGTTGGCTCATACCAAGGAGCACTGATAATGACCCATAGAGATCGCGTATGCAGCCCGTCGGGTAGGAGGAAAGCCGCCGGCGATGCGGTGCATCGTCAAGGCTTTCCGACGCCCTCCGACGGGCTGCATACGCGACCGAAACGGCGGCTTCCCAAGGCTTTTGGACGGCGTCGCGCCCGCCTTACGATGCCCCGCATCGCTGCGCCGCGCGCTCCTAGCCAAAAGTCTTGGGAAGCCGTCTCTATGGGTCATTATCAATGCTCCTTGGTATCATGGCGCATCTCCGGGGCAAGGTCGGCCGTATCGGTTATCATAGGGCATGCCGGTGGGCAAGGGCCTGTGGTTATTTCGCCCGGGCTCTTACAAAAATGGAGGATTTATTGATGACCGACAGGATCGCCATCGTCGAAGGCGACATCACCAAACTGCAAGTGGACGCCATCGTCAACGCCGCCAACGAATCGTTGCTCGGCGGCGGCGGCGTCGATGGCGCCATTCACCGGGCCGCCGGACCGGAGCTTGTCGAGGAATGCCGCAAACTGGGCGGTTGCCCCACCGGCGAGGCCCGCATCACCAAAGGGTACAAGCTTCCAGCCAGCCACGTTATCCATACCGTTGGCCCGGTCTGGCAAGGCGGCGGCCAGAACGAGGACGGCTTGCTCGCCAATTGTTACCGGCACTCTTTGGGACTGGCCGTCGGTAACAATTTAACCTCGGTCGCCTTTCCGGCGATTTCCACCGGCGTCTACCGTTTTCCCATCGAACGCGCCGCCAAAATTGCCGTCGGAATGGCGGCTAAATTCCTGGACGATAACGATAGCTTGGAGAAAGTCATCTTTTGCTGCTTCGGCCAACCCTCGGTCGAGGCCCACGAGAAGGCGCTGGCTGTTAGAAAAGCACGTCGTTGATTAAACTTGAAAAACTCTAGTTCCGGGGCTTGAGTTCATGGGCATGGACGTTGGCGCCGCCGTTTTCCTCGAGAATGGACGCCGCTGTCCGTTCCCGGGTTTCATCCTCGGCCCGCACCCAGAGGATGATGCTTCCCGCCTCGAGTGAACGGGCGAAATCCTCGGTATGCGGCGTCGAGGTAATTTCGTCGAGCAATTCCTTGGCGGCGATGCCGGCCGTGGCGGCGCCGACGAGCCCGGCGATGGTGGCGGCGATGGTTCCGCCGGCGAGAAAGATGGCGCCGGAAGCCACCAGCGGCCCCTCGTATTTCAATTCGCCGACCAGCGCGCTCAGCACGTCCTTCCAGGGCTCGCCCGGCTTGCCGGCGGCGTCGATGGACTGGTGCGAGCTGAGCAGGCTCAGTTCGGAGCGCTCGAAGCCGGCCGCCGTCAGCGCCGTGACCGCGGCCTCCAGGCTATCGCGGCCGGCAAACAGGCCGATCACTTCCCGCGTCGGGGTCTCGGTGGCGTCGGTCACGGCTATACACCTTCAAGGGACAGACTCATTTCGACCATTTTGCCCTAGAAGCATGGCGATTCATAGCCCTTGTCTTATCGGCCGTGTTATGGTGCGCGCCGTTAACTTTCAAGGAACCGGCCCGAACCCCAACCCAAGCGTCGTCGCCTTGCGCCAGCAGAGCCCTGACACCTCGCGTGATGCCGCCCTCCCCGCCGCCGCGGCCGGTAACGACACCCCCAAGACGACGCCGATGATGGACCAGTATCTGGCCGTCAAGGACAACCATCCCGATTGCTTGTTGTTCTACCGCATGGGGGATTTCTACGAGCTTTTTTTCGACGACGCGGTGACCGCGGCGAAAGCGCTGGACATCGCCCTGACCAAACGGGGCAAACATTTGGGGCGCGACATTCCGATGTGCGGAGTGCCGGTGAAAAGTCACGAGGCGTATCTGGCCAAACTCATCCGCAAGGGGTTCAGGGTCGCCGTCTGCGAACAGACCGAAGATCCGGCGGAAGCGAGAAAACGGGGGACCAAGGCGGTCGTCCGCCGTGAAGTCGTCAGGGTGATCACCGCCGGCACGATCACCGAGGACTCGCTCTTGGATGCCCGGCGCCACAATTACCTTGCCGCCTTGGCCGAGGCGAAAGGAGCCCTGGGCCTGGCCTGGATCGACATCTCGACCGGCGCTTTTCAGACCCAGCCGGTGGAAACCAAGTTTTTGAACGCCGCCTTGGCCCGTCTGCAAGCCGGCGAGTTGCTGGTCTCCGAAGCCCTGCAACAGCGCCTGTTCGAGATCCTGAGCGATTGGAAAGACCGGCTGAGCCCGCTGCCGACGAGCCGCTTCGATAGCGAAAATGGCCGCCGCCGCCTTGAGAACCTCTTCGCCGTCAAAACCCTTGACGCTTTCGGCGACTTCTCGAGGGGCGAACTGGCGGCGGCGGGGGCGTTGGTCGATTATGTGGAACTGACCCAGAAAGGCCGCTTGCCGAGGCTGGCGGCGCCGGTACGCCTGGCCGGCGGCGCCGTGATGGAAATCGACGCCGCCACCCGGCGCAACCTGGAACTCACCGAAACCCTGTCAGGCGAGCGCAAGAGCAGTCTGTTGAGCATCATTGACCGGACCGTGACCGGCGCCGGCGCCCGGCTTCTGACGTTGCGCCTGTCCGCTCCGTTGACGGACGCCGCCGCCATCGGGGGCCGCCTTGACGAGGTCCAGTTCTTCATCGAAAACGAACGCCCGCGGGAGTCCTTGCGGGACCTGTTGAAGGCCTCGCCCGACATCGAACGGGCGCTGTCGCGGCTGACGCTGGGCCGCGGCGGCCCGAGGGATCTGGCCGCCGTCCGCGACGGGCTGGCCTTGACCTTCGAGGTGCGTAAAACCATTCGCTCGGGCGGCCTTTCCGGCATTCCTCGCGGCATCGAATCTTCTTGCCGGGAACTGGGCCGGCACGGCGAACTCGTCGATCGGCTGGCCAGCGCCTTAAGTCCGGAATTGCCCTTGAATGCACGCGACGGCGGTTTCATCGCCAGGGGGCACGCGCCGGAACTTGACGAGCTTATCGCCCTTCGCGATGAAAGCCGGCGCCTGGTCGCCAACCTGCAAAGCCGTTACGCCGCCGAGACCGGCGTTCAGTCCCTCAAGATCCGCCACAACAACGTGCTCGGTTATTTTATCGAGGTTGCGTCCAAGCAGGCGGACAAGGTGGCGTCCGGGCCCGAAGATCCCTTCATCCACCGCCAGACCATGGCCAGCGCGGTGCGTTACAGCACCGTCGAACTGGGCGAGCTGGAAGCACGCATCGCCACCGCCGCCGAGCGGGCCTTGGCCGTGGAACTCAAATTGTTCGACGGCCTGGTCGGCGAGGTGGCGCGGCATTCGGAGCCGGTGGCCGCCGCCGCCGCCGCCCTCGCCGGGCTCGACCTGGCTTCCGCCCTGGCCCGGTTGGCGGTCGACCGGCGCTATTGCCGGCCGGCGTTGGATGACGGTCTCGGTTTCGAAATCAAGGCGGGACGCCACGCGGTGGTGGAAGCCGCCCTCGAGGAAAGCCAGGAAGGGACCTTCGTCGCCAACGACTGCCGCTTGGGCGGCGGCGACGGCGACGACGATGGCGACGGGCGTCTTTGGTTGCTCACCGGCCCCAACATGGCGGGCAAGAGCACCTTTTTGCGGCAAAACGCGCTGATCGTTCTGATGGCGCAAATGGGCTGTTACGTGCCGGCCGAGAGTGCGCGGATCGGCGTCGTCGACCGCCTGTTCTCGCGGGTCGGAGCGGCCGACGACCTGGCGCGCGGGCGCTCGACCTTCATGGTGGAAATGGTGGAAACCGCCGCCATCCTCAACCAGGCCGGCCAGAAGGCCTTGGTGATCCTGGATGAAATCGGCCGCGGAACGGCGACTTTCGACGGTCTTTCCATTGCCTGGGCGGTGGTCGAGCACTTACTCGATATCAACCGCTGCCGGGCCCTGTTCGCCACCCACTATCACGAACTGACGCCATTGGCGGCGAAGCTTCCCGGCCTTTCCTGCCATACCATGAAGGTCAAGGAATGGCGGGGCGACGTGGTGTTCCTGCACGAAGTCGGCGGCGGCGCCGCCGACCGCTCTTACGGCATCCACGTCGGGCAGTTGGCGGGTTTGCCGGCGGCTGTCGTCAAGCGGGCGGAACAGGTATTGGAAACCATCGAGAAAGGCCAACAGTCATCGGCGGTGACGCGGCTGGCCGACGACCTGCCGCTGTTCGCGGCGGCCGAGGATCAGGCGGCCGCCGCCAAAGGCCCCTCGCCGGTCGAGGCGGCGCTGGCCGAGGTCCAGGCCGACGAACTGACGCCGCGCCAAGCCCTTGACTTGCTCTACCGGCTGATAGAACTGTCAAGGGAATGACGCCGCCGAGACGAACCTTGCCGAGGCCTGTATTTCCCCAAGAAAGAAGAGGTGCGGAGCCCATGGGCGGTTTATATAAATAGCCAACGAGGTTTTGCATCAGCCATGGCCAACATTCGCAATCGGCGCGATATCGTTGACGTCGAGGCCCTCAAGGGCGAACTCGAGGGCCTGGTCGGCTGGTCCGGCTATACCTCTAAAACGCGAACGAAAGTGCTGGAAATTTTCAAAGCGGCGCTGCGCGGCGGCGACAACGAAATCCGCCGACGCTTCGAGCATGACGCCGCCGCCGGCTCCGAGGTGGTCCACTTTCGGGCTTTTCTCGCCGACCGGATCATCCGTGCCATCCATGATTTTGTTCTCGAGTACGTTTATCCCGTCGCCAACCCAACCACGGGCGAGCTGATTTCGATCGTCGCCACCGGCGGTTACGGCCGCGGCGAGCTGGCGCCCTATTCGGACATCGATCTGATGTTCCTGCTGCCTTACAAACGGCCCCCACATACCGAGCAGATGGTCGAGTACATGCTCTACATGCTCTGGGATTTGGGGCTCAAGGTGGGCCATGCCACCCGTTCCATCGATGATGTTGTTCGCTTGGCCTTGCGCGACACGACCATCCGTACCAGCCTGTTGGAAGCGCGTCTGCTGTTGGGGGACGAGGCGTTGTTCCGTCAATTCAAAGAACGTTTCACCAGCGAAGTTGTTTCCAAACGTGGCGCCGCTTTCGTCGAGGCCAAGCTGGCCGAACGGAACGCCCGCCACGAGAGGATGGGGGACACCCGCTACGTGCTGGAACCCAATATCAAGGAAGGCAAGGGGGGGTTGAGGGATTTGCAGACCCTGTTCTGGATCGGCAAGTTTCTCTATCGGGTGGACGACGTGGACGGCTTGGTGAAGCGGGGCGTGTTGACGCCCGTGGATGCTTATCGATTCAACAAGGCGCAAAATTTCCTGTGGACGGTGCGCTGCCATCTGCATTACCTGAGCGGACGGCCGGAAGAGCGTCTGACCTTCAACGTGCAGGACGAGATCGGCCGCCGCATGGCCTATCGGAACCATGCCGGCACGCGCGGGGTCGAGAGGTTCATGAAGCATTATTTTCTGGTCGCCAAGGACGTCGGCGACCTGACCCGCGTTCTCTGCGCCGTCCTCGAGGAACAACATAAAAAACGCCGCTTCCGTCTACCGTCGTTTTCCTTCCTGAAACCCAACATTGACGGTTTCGAAATCGATGGCGACCGCCTGACGGTGGCCAGCGAAGATGCTTTCGCCAAGGATCCGGTCAAACTGATCCGCCTGTTTCACGAGGCGCAACGCCACCGCCTCGACATCCACCCCAAGGCTCTGCGCCTGGTCGACCAGAACCTGAAACTGATCGACGGCGAATTTCGCTCCAACCCGGAAGCCAACCGTTTGTTCATGGACATCCTTTGCGCCGACGAGGATCCGGAAACAGCGCTCAAGCGCCTCAACGAAGCCGGCGTCCTGGGCCGGTTCATCCCCGATTTCGGGCGCGTCGTCGCGCAGATGCAATACGACATGTACCACGTCTATACGGTGGACGAACACACCATCCGCGCCATCGGCATCCTCCACCAGACCAACAAGGACCCGTTGAAAAAAGATTATCCCATCGCCAGTTCCGAGGTCGGCGAAACCCAGTCCCGGCGGGCGCTTTATCTGGCCGTGCTCCTGCACGACATCGCCAAGGGCCGCGGCGGCGACCATTCGCGGATCGGCGCCGGGCTGGCCGAAAAGCTGGGACGGCGTTTCGGCATGAACGACTGGGAAACGGAAACGGCCTCCTGGTTGGTGCTCCACCACCTGGCGATGAGCGCCACCGCCTTCAAACGCGATCTCGACGATCCCAAAACCGTCAGCGATTTCGTCGCTCTCGTTCAATCCCCGGAACGGTTGCGGTTGCTGCTGATCCTGACCATTGCCGACATCAAGGCGGTGGGACCGGGCATCTGGAATGGATGGAAGGCGGGACTTTTGCGGCAACTTTACAACCGCGCCCATGAGAAAATGTCGGGCGGGCTGCCCACGGAACTGCGCGACCAGCGGGTTGAAGCCGCTAAAGGCGCGCTGCGCGAAAAACTTTCCGGCTGGGCCGAAAGCGAAGTGCAAAAGCACATCGCCAAAGGCTATCCGCAATATTGGCTGGCCTTCGATCCCGACACCCACCTCCGCCATGCCCTTTTGATGCATGAAGCCGAGACGATGAACAAGGCCCTGCAAATCGAGACCCGCGTCGACCATACCCACGACGTCACCGAGGCCATCATCCACACTCCCGACCATCCGGGGCTGTTTGCGCAAATCGCCGGCGCCATGTCGCTCAGCGGCGCCTCCATCGTTGATGCCAAGATCATGACCCTGGCCAACGGAATGGCGCTTGATACCTTCTGGATACAGGATTCGCGCGGCGGCGCTTTCGCCAGCCAGAGGCGGCTGCAAAAGCTCTCGGGGCTGATCGGCGAGGCGCTTTCCGGCAAGATATACATGGCCAGGGACTTGAGAGCCCTCCGCCGCCGCGCCCTGCCCGGACGCGCCCAGGTTTTCAAGGTGCCGCCCAGGGTGGTGGTGGACAACAAGGCCAGCGCCAAGCACACGGTCATCGAGGTCAACGGCCGCGACCGGCCGGGATTCCTCCACGACGTAACCGCCCAACTGACGGCTCTCGGCTTACAAATCGTCAGCGCCCATATCTCCACTTACGGCGAGCGCGTGGTCGACGTCTTTTACGTCAAGGATGTTTTCGGCCTGAAAGTGGAGCACGAGGATAAACTCAAGGAAATCGATCAACGGCTCACGGCGGCCATCGCCCCGGCCGCCGACGATGTGGCGGCGGAGTAATCCGGCTTTTGGATCCGCAGCCATCGGAGCGGCGCCCGCCGCCGGCATCATGTCCGTCTTTTTGGCGCCATAAAAAACCGTTAGGCCAGCGATATGAATTTGCCGCGTTCCATCGCCACCATCGGCGGAATGACCATGATCAGCCGCGTCCTTGGCTTCGTGCGCGACATTCTGATCGCCGCCGTTCTCGGCGCCGGAATGCTCGCCGATGTCTTTTTCGTCGCTTTCAAGTTTCCCAACCTGTTCCGCCGCCTCTTCGCCGAAGGCGCCTTCAACATGGCCTTCGTGCCGATTTTTACCGGGATTCTTGAAACCGACGGCAAGGACAGGGCGCGCCTTTTCGCCGGGCAGGCTTTGAGTTTGCTCGCCTGGACGCTGCTCTGTTTCGTTGTCGCCATCGAAATCGCCATGCCTTGGGTGATGGTCGGCTTCGCGCCGGGGTTTGTTTCGGAGCCGGTTAAATTCGCTCTCGCGGTCGATCTCGCCCGCGTCACCTTCCCCTATCTTTTGCTGATATCCCTGGTTTCGCTAATGGCCGGGGTCCTCAATTCGCTCGGCCGCTTCGCGGCGGCGGCGGCGACGCCGATCCTGTTGAACCTTTGCATGATCGGGGCCATCCTCGGGTTGGCTCGGTGGATGGAAACGCCGGCTCACGCCCTGGCCTGGGGCGTCGCCGGCGCCGGCGCCGCGCAGTTCGTTTGGCTGTTCGTCCACTGCCTCCGCGCCGGCATGCGGTTGCGCCTGGGCCGCCCGCGCCTGACACCAAAAATCAAGCTGCTGGTCAGGCGCATCCTGCCGGCGGCGGTGGGGGCGGGGATTTACCAGATCAACCTGCTGGTCGACACCATCATCGCCTCGCTGTTGCCGGCGGGCTCCATCTCATACCTGTTCTATGCCGACCGGGTGAACCAATTGCCGCTGGGCGTCGTCGGCGTCGCCGTCGGCACGGCGCTGCTGCCGCTTTTATCCAGGCAGGTGAAGGCGGGCGAGACGGGCGCCGCCATGCACAGCCAGAACCGGGCCTTGGAGGTTTCGTTCCTGCTCGCCTTGCCGGCGGCGGCGGCGCTGATGGTTATCGCCGAACCGATCGCCGTCGTCCTCTTCCAACGCGGCGCCTTCGGCGTCCAGGAAGCCAAGGCAACCGCCGCGGCGCTGGCCGTCTACGCCACCGGGCTGCCGGCCTATGTGCTGGTCAAGACCCTGGCGCCCGGGTTTTTCGCCCGCCAGGACACAGTGACGCCGGTCAAGGTGGCGGCAATCAGCATGATCGCTAACCTGGTCCTCAATCTCTTGTTGATGGTGCCGTTCAAGCATGTCGGCATCGCCGCCGCGACGGCGGCCTCGGCTTGGCTCAACGCCGGGCTGCTGGCGCTGATCCTAAAAAAAAGGGGGCTTTTGCGGACCGATCGGCGCCTCCGGGAAAGGTTGCCGCGGACGCTCGCCGCCGCCGCCGGCATGGCGGCTGTCCTGGTGCTGGGCCAATGGGCTCTCGCCGGCGCCTTGAGCGGCGGCGAAGCCGGACGGATCGCCGCCCTGGCGGCGCTGGTGGCGTTGGGGCTGGTCGTTTTCGGCCTTTTGGCGCAACTTGCCGGCGCCGCCACCCTGGCGGACTTCAAGAGCCTGCTCGGCGGCAAGAAGGCGGCTTGACCAAGTGACTAGAAGCCCATAAAACCGCCGCTTTCACATGTCATGGACGAGCCGGAGCATGAAACGCATCTTCTCGGGCGTGCAGCCAACGGGAAATCTGCACCTCGGAAATTATCTCGGCGCCATACGCAACTGGGTGAAACTGCAAGACGAATTCGACTGTCTTTACTGTATTGTCGATTTGCACGCGGTGACGGTTTGGCGGAAGCCCGAGGAACTGACCGCCAACACCCGCGAGGTCGCCGCCGGGTTGTTGGCCGCCGGACTTGATGGCAAGCGCAACATCATCTTTAACCAGAGCCAGGTTCCGGGACATTCGGAACTGGCTTGGATATTCAACTGCGTGGCCCGCTTGGGTTGGCTCAACCGGATGACCCAATTCAAGGAAAAGGCCGGCAAGAACAAGGAAAACGCTTCCGTCGGCCTGTTTGCCTATCCCAATCTGATGGCCGCCGACATCCTCCTTTACAAAGCCACCCATGTGCCTGTTGGCGAGGATCAGAAACAGCATCTGGAACTCGCCCGCGACATCGCCCAGAAGTTCAACAACGATTTCGGCGTCGATTTTTTCCCGGAAGTGGAACCGCTGATTTTCGGCACCGCGACGCGAGTCATGAGCTTGCGCGACGGGACGAAAAAAATGAGCAAGTCCGACCCGTCGGACTATTCCCGCATCAACATGACCGATAACGCCGACGCCATCGCCAAGAAAATCCGCAAAGCCAAAACCGATCCCCAAAGCCTGCCCGCGAACGTCGAGAAATTCGATGCCCGTCCCGAGGCGGCCAACCTCATGGGCCTTTACGCGGCCTTGTCGGAAACGTCCATCGAAGACGTTTGCAACCGTTTCGGCGGCGGAGAGTTCTCCGCGTTCAAAAAGCAGCTGGCGGATTTGGCGGTCGCCAAACTCGTTCCCATCGGGGAGCGGATGAGACGGCTCATGGAAGACCCGGCGGAGGTCGATAGAGTGCTCGCCCAGGGAGGCCGGCGGGCGCGCCAACTGGCCGAGCCGACACTGAAGGAAATCCAGGATGTTGTCGGTTTCCTCCGTCCTTGATCTTTGCCGGTTTTAGCCCCATTTTGATTCCAGACATTAGATCAAGCCGCTGCTCGCCAAATGACCCGATAGGGATGAGGTAAAAGATGTTTATTCAGACCGAAAGCACCCCCAATCCGGCAACTCTGAAATTTCTCCCCGGCGGCCAAGTCTTGGAAAAGGGTTCGGCCAATTTCGCGGACCCGGAGGCGGCGCGGCGTTCGCCTCTGGCCGAGCGGCTGTTTCAGACCGCGGGGGTGGTAAATGTTTTCCTGGGATCCGATTTCATCACCGTGACAAAAACCGACGAAAAGGACTGGGATGTTCTTAAGCCTTTGATCCTGGAGGCCATCATGGAGCATTTCACGGCGGGAAAACCGGTCATGGTGGCGCATACCGCCGGGGAAAGCGGCGATGGCAGCGATTCCGGCGGCGCCATCGAAACCCAGATCAAAGAGCTTCTGGACACCCGGGTGCGGCCGGCGGTGGCCCAGGACGGCGGCGACATCGTTTTCAGGGAATTCAAGGACGGCGTCGTCTATTTGGAAATGTTTGGCGCCTGCTCCGGCTGCCCCAGTTCGGCAATGACCCTGAAAGACGGCATCGAGAACCTGCTCAAACACTATATCCCGGAGGTCACGGAAGTCCGGGCCTTGGAATAATTCGCCAAGCCACATTTTTTGGCGGCCGGTTTTGATGGCCGATATCGATCTCCGATTATTTGTCTGGCGGGTTCATTCGGGCCGCGGAAGTCCCCTATTTTCTCTTCTGTTCACATGATGAACGCCGGAAAATTTCCCTTCGTTCTTGCCTGAATTTTTTTGTTTTGGCTTTAATTTTGGCTATGTCACTCTAACTGTGTTGTTAATATTTTCAAATCAAGATATTGTTATTGACTCCTTTGTTTGGAGGCGATACTACGCTAGATGTTGGGGGCTGGCAGCTATCAACAATTTAATGTGACATAGCCTTAATTTTTGCCAAAGCTTTAAAAAAATCGGCTGGCACTTCCGTTTGAAATCGATTAATTAAGATCCCGGTTAAGCCGGCTCAAGGTTCCATAGTGATGTTCGCTGCTCGAAGTTGAAAAAAACTTCTCGAGGGGGAGAAGGTATTGTCTGGGGACGGCAGGAAAGACTTTTCCGAGTTTCCGGGTCCGCAACGTCAAGACGAGCAAATTGGTTTCCGCTCTCATATGGGCCTCCGGAGACGATGAAGTTTGAACACGGTGCCGTGGGCTTGGTATTGGCCCTTGTGGTTGCGCTTGTGGGCATGACCCTTTTTCACCCACCCGCCGGGATGACGGCGGCGCCGGTTGCGAAACCAGGCTTGCCTGGTCCCGCGGCTTCCCCGGCCGGGAAAGCCGCGCCGCTGGATTGGCGGCCGGCGGACGGCTTTTTTGCCAGTCCGAGCACCAGCAAGCTCACCGATGTTTTCCACAGCCTGGGCTACGATTTTGATCGGATTCGTTCCGGCGAGGGCCGAGTGCCGCGTCTGTTTTTGGCCGCCCTGCCCGCCGATATGGTCGATATCCGCGAAAGCAAGGTCCGCAAGTCCCTATTTTTCCGGGCCCTGCTGCCTTTGGTCCTGCAAGCCAACGAAGAGCTTCTCGCCGACCGGCGCCGCCTCTGGCACATACGTTACCGCCTCCTTTTGGGCGAGCACCTGAAAGCCGCCGAGCGTCTTTGGCTGGCCATGATGAGCGAGCGCTATGGCGTCGAACGGGACGATGTCGACGCCTTGCTGAGACGCGTCGACATCATTCCACCGTCCCTCGCCCTGGCGCAAGCCGCCGAGGAAAGCGGCTGGGGAACGTCGCGTTTCGCGCGCGAGGGCAACGCCGTATACGGCCAGTGGACCACCGCTGAACGCAAAGGCCTGATACCGCGCCGGCGTGACAAAGGCACGACCCATAAAATCAAGTCTTTCACGACCCTCTTCGATTCGGTTAGATCTTACGCCCGCAACCTCAACACCCACCGTTCCTACCGGGGATTCCGCAAGTCGCGGGCCCGGCTCAGGCGCCAAGGCGCCCCCATCGACGGCATCCTTCTGGCCGGACAACTGATTCGCTATTCGGCGCGGCAAATGGCGTACGTGGAAACCATCCGCGGCCTCATCAAAGCCAACAACCTGCACCGCCTGGACGATAGCCGTCTGCGCGTCATCAAGCCGGATCGTAAGACTTTGATCTGATGGCCTTTCCAATCCAGATGAGTGGAGAATGCTCTATCTGGCCGAAAAATAAAACTGACGGCCCAGCCAGCGCCAACGGCCATCGGCCGCCAGCAAGGTGCAATTGAGGCGCGTCCGTCCTTTGGGCAAGGGTTCTCCCAGGCGCACCTCGACACGGGTATCGGCCAGGCGGATCACCCGCACCTTGCCTTCGTGCGAGGAGAAACAGTTGAGCCGCTCCAGGCCCTTGATGCCGCCAGTAACCGTAAAACCGACGGCTGGCGGGTTGTTGCCGGTGATCAGGGGATCGGGAGGGGTCACCTCGGTGACCGTCAGCGGCAGCGCGTTCGCGGCCAAGCGGAAGCGGCTAAGAGCACCGTATTTTTCGCTCATCGAAAAACGCGGCAGGAAGTAAAGATCGCCGTCGCCGCCGATGACCCCGGAATGCTGGCCGAAAGCGGCGCTGAAACCGTCCTCCATGATCAGTTTTCTCACCGCCAGGCTGGTTTCGCCGTAAGGATAAGCGAAGAGCTCGGGTTTGCTTCCCAGCTTCTCCACAAACCGCTGGGTGGCTTCGGCAAGTTCGCGCCGATTGCTTCCGGCCGCCGCCGCCAGCATGTGCGGATGCGATGCCATGTGGTGGCCTATGGTGACACCGGCATCGGCCATCTCGCGGATTTGCCGCCAGTTCATGTAGCTTTTGAGTCCCAGGTCGACGGCTTCGGTGCCGACGAACAGGGTAAAGGGGAAACCGGCCTCTTTCAGCCTTGGCCAAGCCACCGTATAAACGGAAAGATAAGCGTCGTCGGCCGAGATGCCGACGGTGCGCTCGGGCAGGGACGCGCCCCGACGCATGGCGTCGACGATATCGGGCAGCGAAAGGACGTTATAAGCGCCGCTTTCGAGTTCTTTGAGATGGGCCTCGAACTGCTCGATGGTGATGTTGGTGGAGGTAAAACCGGTTTCCCCGAAGCGGTGGTACTGGAACACCACCGCCGAGGCATCGGCCATGGCCGGCGGCGCCACCGCCGTAAAAATGGCCAGTGCGTAAAGGGCGAGCCGTATTTTCCGGCGGCGAAACATGGCGAAGCAATGTCCGGTCTTGTTAGCGCAAAAGATTTTTCCCACTTATTTGAGCGAGGTACAAGTGCGATGCCCACAAACAATATCTTTTAAACCCCCAGCATTAGAGGCCAAACAGGCTCTTACATCATTCCTTCCGGCAACGCGGAATCGCCGAGCACGGGGTAGCGGTGGCTGTCGAACAATTGGTAATGCCACCATTCAAGGCGGTAGAAATCCCAACCGGCGGACCTCATCAAGCCGAGGAGAAGAGTCCGGTTGCCCTGGGCTTGCGCCGAGACGCACGAGTTGCCGTGATGGGAGAAAGCCGTGAAGGCATCGAAGCCGGTGCCCATCTCCAGTTCCCGACCCGAAAAATCGGTCAGGGTCAAATCGACGGCGACCCCGCGCGAGTGCGGCGAACCGCCGCGCGGATCCGCCAGGAACTCCGGATCTGGTCTGTGATTCCACAAAATCCACTGCGCTTCCGAAGGCCGGAAAGCATCGAAAATCTTCAATTTCAGACCCCGCGCCGCCACCAAATCGACGGCACGCCCGAGCAGCCGTTCGGCGTCGGCGTGGAGATAACATGCCGGCCGCCGGTAGACGGACCGGCCGGTGAAATTGTTATCGCCGCCATAAACGAGGTCGAGCAAAACACCATGGCTTTGCGCGGTGATTTCGACAAGGGACATGGGGAAAACCCGAGCAAGGTTTCAACAGGTTTTTGCGCCACCGGCGGCGCGGGGCAGTATAACCCGTGGAAAAAAAGCCGGAAGTGGTGAAGTAGTGTGTGCTAGGCGTAAATGAAGATTCTTGCCCTCGATACGGCGGTTTCGGCTTGTTCGGTGGCTTTGTGGCGGGATGGCGGCGTCCGCGCAAGGCGCTACGAATTGATTGAACGCGGCCACGCGGAAGCCCTGATGCCAATGGTGGAAGACGTTCTCGCCGCCGCCGGGGAACGGATTCTCGGTCTTGACCTGCTCGCCGTCACCATTGGCCCGGGGGCGTTCACGGGGCTGCGAATCGGCTTGGCGGCGGCGCGGGGCATGGCCTTGGCTTCGGCGCTGCCGTGTCTCGGCGTCACCACCCTGGAGGCGGTGGCTTACGGAATCCCCGAAGCGGAAAGGAAGGCAAGGACGGTCCTGGTGGCTTTGAACTCGAAAACAGAGATTATCTTTGCCCAGCTTTTCTTGGCCGACCTCGAACCCTTGTCGCCGCCACTGGCGTTGGCCGCCGACGGCCTGGCCCGGGACATTCCACGTTCGCCGCTGTTGATCGCCGGCGATGCCGCCGGGCTGGCGGCTCAAAGGCTGACCGAATCCGGCATCGAAACGGCTCTCAGCTCCGCTCCCGCTCTTCCCGACGCAGCCGTGGTGGCGGCCATCGCCGCCCGCCGCTGGCGTCCGGGACAGGCGCTGCCGCCGCCGTCTCCCTTGTACTTGCGGCGGCCGGCCGCCATCCCGGCGAAGAACGGCGGCCGGCGATGACGTCGTTTAGCGTCGTTTCGTGTTCCAAGGCCCATGCCGAGGTCGTTGCGGCTCTCGCCACAATCGGAGCGCATCCCGAAGGCGCCCCGAAACCGGCGTTCGCCGCCGGCGGTTATTGCTTACGGATCAACAGGCGGTGAACCGATTGCTTTCCTTTCGCCGGATCCTCCGGCTCCAGGCTCAACACCTTGTGACCGTGCTCGCGCACCGAACGGGGGACGTTTTCCAAGGGTTCGGCGCCTTTGAGACGCACCTCGGCGACTTGTCCCGGAGACATCCGTTGCAGCAAAAGTTTTGTTTTGACGAACGTCAGGGGACAGACCTCCGAGGTTATATCAAGAGAATAGTCGATCTCATCAACCTTATTGTTCCCGGGTGTTTTTTTCACGTGAAGTTCTTGCTTATGTTGGAAATGTTAATTATATAGTATTCCTTCATAAAAAAAGATGGAAAGAATTTTGGATGAGCGATAAACCCAGTGTTAGTGAATTGATGGAATTGACAACCGAGATCGTCGCCGCTCACGCTGGCAACAACTCGGTGGCGATTGGCGATCTGCCCCAATTGATTCAAGACGTTTACAAGACTTTGCTGGCGGTTGGAACCGCTCCGGCGGTGCCTGAACGTCCGCGCCCCGCCGTTTCGATCAAGAAGTCGATTTTCCCCGATTACCTCGTTTGTCTTGAGGACGGCAAGAAGCTGAAAATGCTCAAGCGGCATCTCAAGACATCTTATAACATGACTCCCGAGGAATACCGGGAGCGTTGGGGGTTGTTGCCGGACTATCCGATGGTGGCGCCCAACTACGCCAAACATCGCAGCAATTTGGCCAAGAAAATCGGTCTGGGTACCAAGCCCCGCAAGCGGCGCCGCAAGACGCGTTAACTTTGTTGCTGGCCATTTGCCGGGATTAACGGGCCTTTGCCGCCCGTTCCATCTGGAACCGTAAAGTAATCATGCCTAGGCTATCTAGAATAGAAAAGCTTTGCATCGACAAAGGCTTGACGATGACCGAGCAGCGTCGGATCATCGCCCGTGTTCTTTCCGAAGCCACCGACCATCCCGATGTCGAGGAGGTCTACCAGCGGTCCGTAAAAATGGATGCGGGCATCAGCATAGCCACCGTTTACCGCACCGTGCGCCTGTTCGAGGAAGCCAACATCCTGGAACGACTGGATTTCGGAAGCGGCCGGGCACATTATGAAGAAGCCACCGACGATCACCACGATCATCTGGTAGACATCCAATCCGGCAAGGTCATTGAATTCCACAGCGACGCCATCGAAGGCTTGCAGGAAAAAGTCGCCAGGGAATACGGCTACAAGCTGATCGGCCACAGACTGGAGCTATTTGGCGTTCCCATCGCGGCCGGTAAGAAAAAAAAGAAATAGGTGATGACAGCCCTTTCCATCGCGCGGTCACCGCTTGACTCCTGGAGTCGGCATGTTACGGTCTGGCGAGGATAACGTAGGCATTCGCGAACTCTTTCGAAGGTGCGGAGAAGTCGGCCGGAGGAATGATCAATAAACCCATGCAAACCATGGGACGCAGCCGCGACGGGTTCCTTGCCTGTTCGGCCCGCCGGCCGGCTGACGCGGTAGCATAGCGACCTTGGCGAAAAAACTTCACATCAAGACTTACGGTTGCCAGATGAACGTCTATGATTCCGCCCGCATGGCGGACGTCCTGGCTCGGCTTGGCTATACCCCGGTCGACGAGGCGGCCGGGGCCGACATGGTCATTCTCAACACCTGCCACATCCGCGAAAAGGCGGCGCAAAAAGTCTATGCGGAATTGGGCCGGTTGCGGCGCTTGCAAGAAGACAAGAAGAAAACCGGCGGCCGCATGATCCTCGCCGTGGCCGGCTGCGTCGCCCAGGCCGAAGGCGAGGAATTGTTACGCCGCGCCCCTTTTGTCGACTTGCTTTTCGGGCCTCAAACATACCACCGCTTGCCGCGCATGGTGGCCATGGTTGGACAGACCGCAAGGGCGGTGGTGGATACGGATTTTCCCGCCGAACGCAAATTCGACCGCCTGCCGGAAACGGCCGCCGCCGCCGCCGCCGCTTTCCTGACGGTGCAGGAGGGGTGTGACAAGTTCTGCACCTTCTGCGTCGTTCCCTATACGCGCGGCGTCGAATATTCCCGTCCCGTCGCCGCTATCCTGGCCGAGGCGCGCCGCTTGGCCGTGGCCGGTGCTCGCCAGATCACCCTTCTCGGCCAGAACGTCAACTGCTACCACGGCGCCTCCCCTGACGGCGAGGAATGGCGACTCGGTCGTCTGATCCGTGAATTGGCCGCGATCGAGGGGGTGGCGCGAATCCGCTACACGACATCCTATCCCGCCGACATGGACGAGAAACTGATCGCCGCGCACCGGGACGTGCCCCAGTTGATGCCTTTTTTGCACCTGCCCGTGCAATCCGGGTCCGACAAAATCCTCGCCGCCATGAATCGCCGCCACAAGGTGGACGATTATCGAAGATTGGTTGAGCGACTGCGCTCGGCCCGTCCGGACTTGGCGCTGTCCTCCGATTTCATTGTCGGTTTCCCTGGCGAAACCGACGACGACTTCGAGGCCACCATGCGGCTGATCAAGGACGTCGGCTTTGTTCAGGCCTATTCATTCAAGTTCAGTTGCCGCCCCGGCACCCCGGCGGCGGCCATGGAAACTCAGATCCCCGAAGACCTCAAGGAAGGACGGCTGGCGTCCTTACAGGAGCTGCTGAAAGACCGGCAACAGGCCTTCAACGAAGGGTGCGTCGGCCAAGTTCTTCCGGTGCTTCTCGAACGCCGCGGCCGGCATCCCGGTCAGATGGTCGGCCGTAGCCCTTACATGCAGCCGGTTCACGTTGACGCGCCTCGCTCCCTGTTCGGAACCATCGTCAATTTGCGCATCGAAGCCGGCTCCGCCAATAGCCTCGCCGGCATCCTGAGCACGGCGGTGGACGAAACCTGCTCTGAAAGGGCCTTTGCTTGACTCCGCCACTGAAGCCTGCCGTCAACGACGAAACCAAGGCCGCCGAATTGGCCTTCGACGACAACGACCTGGCGCTGCAGCTTTTCGGCTCCCACCACAGCCATTTGGCGCGGATCGAGCAGAAACTCGATCTCACCATCCACAGCCGCGGCAACGAGGTGAACATTGTCGGGGACGGCGCGACGGTCGACATGGCGGCGAAAGTGCTCGAAAGTCTTTACCGCCGCCTCAAGAAGGGGCTCGCGGTCGGCCCCGAGGAGGTCGACGCCACCTTACGGATGACGGCGGCGAACGGTGACGATGACGGCGGCGAAGTCGAAATCCACACCCGCAAACGCCGCATAACGCCGCGATCGACAAACCAAGCCGTTTATGTCCGGGCCATCGACAAATGCGATATGGTTTTTGGCTTGGGTCCCGCCGGCACCGGCAAAACCTATTTGGCGATGGCCAAAGCGGTCGAAAAACTGGTCAAGGGCGAGGTTGACCGGATCATCCTCTCGCGCCCGGCGGTTGAAGCCGGCGAGCAGCTGGGGTTTCTGCCCGGCGACATGCGCGAAAAGGTGGACCCCTATCTGCGGCCTCTTTACGACGCCCTTTTCGACATGCTGCCTGGAAATCAGGTCGCCAAACGCCTGGAAAGCGGCGAGATCGAGGTGGCGCCCTTGGCCTTCATGCGCGGCCGCACCCTGGCCAACGCCTTTGTCATCTTGGATGAAGCGCAGAATACGTCGATGATACAGATGAAGATGTTCCTCACCCGCCTCGGCGAACACGCCAGCATGGTGATCACCGGTGATTTAAGCCAGGTCGATTTGCCCAAGGGCACCCGCTCGGGACTTCGCCACGCCGTCGAAATTCTGGCCGGCATCGAGGGCATCGACTTTGTTCATTTCTCGGCCGAGGACGTGGTGCGCCATCCCCTGGTCAGCCGGATCGTCCGCGCTTACGACGCGGCGGAAAACCGCCGCCGGGCCGGCGCCGGCGACGGGAAAAAAAATTATCCTGTTCTCCCCGGCGGCGGCAATGGCGAAAATGATTGAGATCGCCGTTTCCATTCCCTGTTCGGCTTGGACAAAGGCTCTGCCGGCGGCGGGCAGGCTTGGCAGGCAAGCAGCTTTTGCCGCCATTGAGGCCAGCCAAGGCGAGGTTGCCAGCCGGGCGGCGGCAGCCGAGGTCAGTTTGGTCCTCGCCGACGACGCCTTGGTCCAAGCCCTTAACCGGGATTACCGGGGGCATGACCGGCCCACCAATGTCCTTTCATTCGCCCTTGCCGATGGCAAGGATGGTTCTAGCCATCGGCCGGATGGCGCGCCGGTGCTTTTGGGCGATGTCATCGTTGCCTTTGAGACCGCCGCCGCCGAAGCCGGAGACGAGGGCGGAAACTTGGCGGACCATTTATGTCATCTGGTGGTGCACGGCATGCTGCACCTTCTGGGATACGGCCATCGGACGGATGCGGTATCCGAACGGATGCAACGAATGGAAGTCCAAGCGCTGTCGAGCCTTGGAATAGCCGATCCATATTGCCAACCGGATCGCCAATGACCGCGCCATGAACGACCAATCGCCCAGCCGGCCTTCCGCCGACGCCGCAGACAACGACGATTCTTCACGTCCGGGTTCCTTGAGCGGGTGGCTGCGCGGGTTGTTTCGCCATAACAACGAAGAGAATTCAGCCCGCGATGTCTTGGCCGAGTTGATCGAGCAACGCGACGAGCACATGGATACCGAAGCCCCCATCGACGCCGATCAGCGGGTCCTCCTGTCCAACGTCCTGGACCTTCGGGATCGCACCATTCACGATATCATGGTGCCGCGCGCCGATATCGTCGCCATCGAGAGCGGAGCCGATTTGTCGGAGGTCATCGAGTTGATGACCAAGGGAGGCCATTCGCGCCTGCCCTTATACCGGAACACCTTGGACGACGCCCTCGGCATGGTTCACATCAGGGACGTATTGGCGTGGCGGGGCCAAGACGATGCTTTCTCGCTGTCGAAGATTCAGCGCAAGGTGCTGTTCGTATCGCCTTCCATGCTGGTTCTGGAGCTGCTTTTGGAGATGCGGGTCAAGCGCTGCCACATGGCGCTGGTGGTGGACGAGTTCGGCGGTGTCGACGGGATGGTCACCATCGAGGACCTGGTCGAGGAAATCGTCGGCGAGATCGAGGACGAACACGACCGCGGCAATGAACCGGACCTGACCCAGCGCCCGGACGGCGCCATCGATGCCAACGCTCGCGCCAGCCTCGAATCCCTGGAACGGATGCTCGGTTCGTTCGTCACCGAGGAGGAGCGCGAGGAGATCAGCACCCTGGGCGGGCTTGTCTTCCTGCTAGCCGGCCGGGTGCCCACCCGCGGCGAACTGATCAGCCATCCGTCGGGCCTGGAATTCGAGGTGTTGGAGGCCGACCCCCGCCGCATCAAGCGCGTGCGCGTGCGCGGCCGCAATCCGACGCCACTGCCTTGAGGCGGCTGACCACCATAAGTATCCTGAGGCGAATTCACGGGCAGGCTATTTCCCTTGCCGGCTGGCGGCGCCGAGCCCTGGCGGCGACGCTTGGGGTCATGGCGGTCGGCGCCCTTCCGCCCGTGCATTTCCTGATCCTTTTGGTGCCGGCTTTTTCCGGCCTGGTCTGGCTGGCCGACGGCAAACCCGGCTGGCGGTCCGCCTTTGCCGCCGGCTGGTGGTTCGGATTCGGCTATTTCGCCGCCGGCCTTTACTGGATCTCATTTGCCCTGCTGACCCAACCGGAGCAGTTCGCATGGATGATTCCTTTCGCCCTTGTTGGCCTGGCGGGCGCGATGGCCATTTTCCCGGCACTGGCCTTGCTCTTGTCCAGCGCCTTCCGGGTCGAGGGTGCTCGGCGAATTCTCCTGTTCGCCGCCACATGGGTAGCGTTCGATTGGATCAGAACCTGGATCTTCACCGGTTTTCCCTGGAACCTGGCTGGTACGGCCTGGGCGATCTCCGATGGCATGCTCCAGTTTTCCGCCTTGGCCGGCGTCCACGGTCTCAGTCTGTTGACCGTGGCGGCGGCGGCGATGCCAGCGGTCCTGACCGATAGCGGCGGCGGCCCGGCGTTCCGCCGGCAAACCATGCCCGTCATCGCCGTTTTCGCCGTCCTCGGCCTGGTCTGGGGCGCGGGGATGCTGCGCTTGGCCGGAGCCAAGGAAGATATGGTGCCGGGGGTGCGGCTGCGCCTGGTGCAGCCAAATATCGAGCAGAAGCTGAAATGGTTGCCTCATCTGCGCGAGAAACACCTGCTCCGGCAATTGCGGATGAGCATCCGGCCGGCCGGCCGGGACACCGCGGCGGCGCCGCCAACCCACATCATTTGGCCGGAAGCGGCGGTGCCGTTTTTTCTTGCCGGCGATCCGCCGCGGCTGGCCATGGTCGCGGCGGCGGCGCCGCCGGACGGCTTGGTGATCACCGGGGCGCCGCGGATGGATTCGTCCTCGCGGGTCTGGAACAGCCTTCACGCCATCGACGCGACAGGCCGGGTTGTCGGGATCTATGACAAGTTCCACTTGGTCCCTTTCGGCGAGTACGTGCCGTTCCGCCGGGTTCTCGGCATCGCCAAGATCACCGTCGGAAGCAAGGACTTTTCGGCGGGAGCGGGGCTTCGGACCTTGCGCCTCAAGGGATTGCCGCCGGTCAGTCCGCTGATCTGCTACGAGGCCATTTTCCCCGGCCGGGCGACGGACCGGAACGACCGCGCCCATTGGCTTTTGAACATTACCAACGACGGTTGGTTTGGCCGCTCCTCGGGGCCTTATCAGCATTTCGCCGCCGCCCGCTTGCGGGCGGTGGAGGAAGGACTGCCCATGGTTCGGGTCGCCAATACCGGAATCTCGGCGGTGATCGACGCCTACGGGCGAACGCTGAAGCGTTTGGATCTCGGCCGCCGGGGAGTGATCGACAGCGGCCTGCCCGCTCATTTGCCAGGGCTCACCCCTTATGGCCGCCTCGGCGACTGGATTCTGTTGGGGCTCCTCGCCCTGGTGGCGGCCGGCGGATTGTGGCGATCCCCGGGCGATGGTAACTTAAGTTGACGCGATAACTGACGTTGCAACCATATCCTCATATTTCTCTTGCAAACATTGGTATGCACCATCATATTATGAATCATCATATCAGTGTATACCGGTGTGAGATTGAATAATTGATTGATTCACCGTTTTGCCATTTTCTGATCATCTCTAGATAGCAAGACTTTACCTCTCCAGCTCGGAAAACCATTAGCAAATAGCAAACATGATCAACAAAAAAATATCCAGTAAACGCAAAGGTAGTACATCCGTCCGCAAAACACGGCATGATGGATGGCCGCTCGGCATCCCAAGACCTGTTGACGTTCATGTCGGTAGCCGTGTCAGGCTTCGCCGGACGTTGCTTGGATTGAGTCAGGAAAAACTCGGCGAGGCCGTCGGCTTGACGTTCCAGCAAATCCAGAAATACGAGCGCGGCGCCAATCGCATCGGCGCTTCCCGGCTTTACCAGCTCACCCGGATTCTGGACGTGCCGATTTCGTTTTTCTTTGATGACATGCCGGAAGACGTCAAGAGCGGGGCTCGCCGCCCGCCGGCGGATCTCGAAGATCGCCCGCAAGTCGCCTTGGAGCCGGATCCCATGGCCAAGCGCGAAACGCTGGAACTTGTTCGCGCCTACTACCGGATCGCCAACCCAAAAGTGCGCAAACGCTTGTTCGAACTCGCCAAGTCCCTAGCCAAGGCGAGCGAAGGCGGTTAATTGAACAAACATTGCCAGGCGATGGAAAACGCGTCGCGTGAAGAGCCCGGATCGGTCCTCGCGGGACCTGTTCGGGGATGCCTCCCGGCCTATCGCGAAATCCCTTGACGGTTACGGCAAAGCTTGCAACAAGAGCCCCCGCCGTCCGCTTTCGGCGGCGGCGGATGGATTTGGACGGCTTGCCAAAGCGATAAGCGAAGGCGCTGATTGCGTTGTCTTGCCGCCCCGCGGCCGTTCAAGTCCCGGTACTTGAAAGTGCTGGTTTTTTTTATGTCCGGAGACACCGACCTTGTCCAAGGCCGACTATCTTTTTACCAGTGAATCCGTGTCGGAAGGACATCCGGACAAGGTTTGCGACCGCATTTCCGACGCCATTGTCGACACTTATTTGAGTGCCGATCAGCATGCGCGTGTCGCCTTGGAGACGCTGGCGACCACCAACTTCGTCCTGCTCGCCGGCGAGGTGCGCGGCCCCGATTCAATCGGTCACGACATCCTCAAGGAAGTCACCCGCAAAGCCATCCACGACATCGGTTACGAGCAGCACGGTTTCCACTGGAAGGACGCCGAGATTCAATCCCATGTCCATTCCCAGTCAACCGATATCGCCATGGGCGTGGACGCCTCCGGCAACAAGGACGAGGGCGCCGGCGACCAGGGCGTTATGTTCGGTTACGCCTGCCGCGAGACGGATGTCCTGATGCCGGCTCCCATTCACTTGGCCCATGGCATTCTCAAGTCCATGGCGAAAGCCCGTCACTCCGGCGCCGTCCGCGGCCTCGGCCCCGATTCCAAGAGTCAGGTGACGTTGCTTTACGCCAACGGCAAGCCGGCCCGCGCCGCCTCCATCGTGGTCTCGACGCAGCATTCCGATAAGCTGTCCCAGGACGAGGTGCGCGAGATCGTCCGCCCGCACGTGCTCAAGGTCCTTCCCGAAGGCTGGATGTGCGATGAAGAAAATTTCTACGTCAATCCCACCGGCCGGTTCGTCATCGGCGGGCCCGACGGTGATGCCGGTCTCACCGGACGCAAGATCGTCGTCGATACGTATGGCGGCGCCGCGCCGCACGGCGGCGGGGCTTTTTCCGGCAAGGATCCGAGCAAGGTCGACCGCTCGGCCTCCTATGCGGCGCGCTATCTGGCCAAGAACGTGGTCGCCGCCGGCCTGGCCGACAAATGCACCATCCAACTGGCGTATGCCATCGGCGTTTCCAAGCCGTTGTCGGTTTTCATCGACACCCACGGCAGCGGCCAAGTGGAGGGGGAAAAACTATCCGCTGTCATCCAGGAAATCGTCGATCTGTCACCCCGCGGGATCCGGGAACATTTGGCCCTCAACCGGCCCATCTATGCCCGCACGGCGGCCTACGGCCACTTCGGCCGGAGGCCGGACGACGATGGCGGTTTCTCCTGGGAACGCACCGACCTGGTCGAAACTCTCAAATCGGCTTTTGGTGGCACTTGACCGGCCGGCCGCGCCCGGACCGTCCCCGTTGGTACGGCCGCCGCCGCGGGCATAAGCTGGGCAAGGGCCGTCAATACCTGCTCGACACTCTTTTGCCGCGGCTGAGGCTCTTGCCGCCCGAGGATGGCCTCCTCGATCCTTACTCCGTATTTCCGAAACCGCCCGAGGACATCTGGCTGGAAGTGGGTTTCGGCGGCGGCGAGCATTTCGCGGCGCAGGCGCGCGCCTATCCCGGCATTGGGTTCATCGGTTGCGAGCCCTTCGTCAATGGCGTCGCCGCTTTGCTCGCCCGCGTCGAGAGCGAGGGAATTTCCAATATCCGCATCTATGACGACGACGCGCGCCTGTTGTTCGAGCGTCTGCCCGATGCCTGCTTCGGACGGGTTTTCATTTTATTTTCCGACCCCTGGCCCAAGAAAAGACATCGCCGGCGCCGGTTCATCGGAACCGAGACCCTGGGCGATCTGGCGCGGCTGATGAAGGACGGGGCTGAAGTGCGCTTTGCCAGCGACGACGAGGACTACGTGGCCTGGACCCTGGAACACTTCATCCGCCATTCTTGTTTTACCTGGACGGCGCGGAGGCCACGGGATTGGCGCCAGCGTCCCCACAACGGATTTGAAACCCGCTACGAAATCAAGGCGCTCTCCCGGGGGGCCAGCTGTTTCTATCTGTGCTTCATCCGCCGTTCCAGAGCGAATGGTTCCCCCCCAAAAAACGGACCGCAACGTTCCACGTTTCGACATTGAAAATCCTTGAATTGGCGGCGCGGAAGATATAATAAATAAAGAAAATTTGGTCTCGTTTAATTCGGAGGCTGTTTCCGGATTTGATTAGGCGGGCTCGCGGGCCCGCCTTTTATTTTGGGGCCGCATGGCTTCATCGGTTCTGGTAAGGAGAAAGGTGGAGTGAGCAGCTATGGATTTGCCCGGACACATTACGCGGCTTATTCAACCGACCGTTGAGTCCATGGGCTTCGACATTTTGCGGGTGAGAATATCCGGACGGCAGAGGCGGCGGTTGCAAGTCATAGCGGAACGGCAAGACGGCAAGGCGATAATGGTCGATGACTGCGCCGACATCAGCCGCGCCATTTCCGCCTTGCTCGATGTCGAGGAGCCGATTCATGGTTCGTATATTCTTGAGGTCAGTTCGCCGGGAATCGACCGCCCGCTGGTGCGGCGCGAAGACTATCAGCGCTTCACCGGCTACGAAGCCAGAATTGAAACGAGCTGTTCGATTGGCAACCGCAGGAAATTCAAGGGCCGTTTACTCGGCATCGAAGGAGACACCGTGCGCATCGGGGTTGACGGAAGATCCGTGGATTTGCCCTATGGAGACATCCTCCGGGCGAAACTCATGTTGACCGACGATTTGCTGGCGGCGGCCAAGGAGAGCCAAAAATAATGACCGAAACCGTGTTGGAAACAGACGCCGTCCATGCCCGTCCGGAGCTGTTGCAAGTGGCCGAAACCGTGGCCCGCGACAAGGGAATCGAACAAGACGTTGTTCTGGAAGCCATGGAATTGGCCATTCAAAAAGCCGGGCGGTCGAAATACGGCCTTGAACACGATATCCGTGCATCCATTGACCGCAAAAGCGGCAAAATCTCGCTGGCGCGCTTTCTCGAAGTGACCGACGAGGTGGAAAACGAGGCCACCCAGATCACCCTTGCGGTGGCGCGCCAGAGCAAAGCGGACGCCAATATCGGCGATTTTCTCATTGATCCCCTGCCGCCCATCGATTTTGGACGCATCGCCGCCCAAACGGCCAAGCAGGTGATCGTCCAGAAAGTCCGCGAGGCCGAACGCACACGCCAGTACCAGGAATACAAGGACCGGGCAGGCGAAATCGTCAACGGCTTGGTTAAACGGATCGAATACGGCAACATCATTGTCGACCTGGGCCGGGCGGAGGCGCTCTTGCGCCGTGAAGAATCGATTCCGCGCGAGCATTTTTCAAATGGCGACAGAGTGCGCGCCTACATCGTCGATGTCCGCGAGGAACAGCGTGGTCCGCAGATTTTTCTGTCACGCACCCATCCCCAGTTCATGGCCGAGCTGTTCTCCCAGGAAGTACCGGAAATTTACGACGGCATCATCGAAATCAAGTCGGTGGCCAGGGACCCCGGCTCACGGGCCAAGATCGCCGTCGTCTCCCACGATTCCAGCATCGACCCGGTCGGCCCTTGCATCGGCATGCGCGGCTCCCGCGTCCAGGCCGTGGTCGGGGAATTGCAAGGAGAAAAAATCGACATCATCCATTGGTCTCCCGATCCCGCCACTTTTATCGTCAACGCGCTGTCGCCGGCGGAAGTGGCCAAGGTGGTGTTGGACGAAGAGGCGAGCCGCATCGAGGTAGTGGTCCCCGACGAACAGCTCAGCCTGGCCATCGGCCGGCGCGGCCAGAACGTGCGTTTAGCGTCCCAGTTGTCGGGATGGCACATAGACATCCTCACCGAGGCCGAGGAATCCGAAAGACGGCAAGAGCAGTTCTACAGCCTCTCGCAAATGATGATTGACGCCTTGGACGTGGACGATGTCATCGCTCACCTGCTGGTGACCGAGGGGTTCTCATCGGTCGAGGAAGTGGCTTTCGTGCCGATCGACAACCTCGCCGAAATTGAAGGTTTTGACGAGGAGGTCGCCTCCGAACTCCGCGAACGGGCGCGCGCTTATCTGGCCACTCGGGACGAGGAATTGACCCGCCGCCGCGTCGAGTTGGGCGTCGCCGAAGACTTGGCCGAGCTTGAAGGGACGACGCCGGCCCTGCTGGTGGCGCTGGGAGAGCAAGGGATCAAAACGAAAGACAATCTGGCCGATCTCGCCAGCGATGAATTGCTGGAAATCGCCTCGGCTCACATCCCTTCGAAAGCGAAAGCCGACCAGTTGATCTTGGCGGCTCGCGCACATTGGTTCGAGAACGAGGAAACCGCCGCATCGGATGTCTCCTCCGATGGCGAACAGGCCGACGCCAGCGAAGACGGCGAGGCCCGGCAAACCCCGGCGAAAATTTAAAGAGTCATGAAACGGCACGGGAAAAATAGGCAATGCCGATGGCCGCTTTCCGGAGCGGTGCTTTATATTGAGGGGTGACAAGGATATGATAAACACAGCCTGCCACGAGAAAACGGTTCGTCAAGGCATCGCCGGCGAAAGTCACCGCTCCGGCCGGCGGCGCCAGCCTGTATTGATGGCCGTTTGCCATGCGGCGAACTTATTAGTCGGCGATTGATCGGATTGTGATGACCGCGACCAAGGAAAAAAGCAAGAACCAGCCTCTGAGCCTGTCCCGGCCCGGAAAGTTGGAGCTGAAGAAAACCGTCGAGACCGGCCACGTCCGGCAGAACTTTTCTCATGGCCGCTCGAAAATGGTGGCGGTCGAGGTGCGCAAAAAGCGAACCTACGCCCCCGACGCCGGCGGCAAAATGGCCGAGGTCAAGGAGAACCAGCTGCTGGGCTGGGGCGCGGCCGTCGCCGACGCCGCCAGCCAGGAAGCCACTGAAGCCCAGCGCGCCAACCAGCATGCCTTGACCAACGAGGAAAAAGCGGTCCGCGCGCGGGCCTTGGAAGACGCCAAAAAGACCGAAAGTTTCACGCCATCAATGGACGCCGAGGATGCCGCCTTGGCGCCGCCGGCGCCGGTGGAAGCGGAAGCAGCAATCAAAACCGAAGACCAGGCCGAAGCCGTAAATGAACTCTCCGGCCAGGCCGAAGAGGCCCGCGAACAGGTCGAGGAAGGAGATGCGAAACGCCTGGAGACAGAGGAAACGCAAAAACCCGAGGAACAAGCGAAGGCCAGCGCCAGCGCCGCCGCCAAATTGCGGGCGCGGGAGGAATTCGATAGCGAAGTCGATGAAAAGGAACGTAACAAACGAGGACACCGCAAAGAGCGGCGCGGTCCCGGTACGGCGGCGCGCCGCGGCGAAGGCCGCCGCCGGGCGGGCAAATTGACCATTGCCGAGGCTTTGGGGGAGGGAATGAACGAACGAACCCGCAGCCTCGCCTCCGTCAAACGCGCCCGCCAAAAGCAAAAACAGCAGTTGTTCCAGATTCAGGAAGGCCGGAAGATCGTCCGCGACGTGGTTATCCCCGAAACCATCACCGTGCAGGAACTCGCCAACCGCATGGCGGAGCGCGGCGCCGACGTCATCAAGGCGTTGATAAAGATGGATGTCATGGTCGCCATCAACCAGACGATCGACGCCGACACGGCGGAATTGGTGGTCAACGAATTCGGCCACAATGCCAAACGGGTCAGCGAAGCCGACGTGGAAATCGGCATCAAAGGCCTGGAAGACGACGAAACCAGCCTCGTCTCCCGGCCCCCCGTGGTCACCGTCATGGGACATGTCGATCACGGAAAAACTTCCCTACTGGATGCATTGCGTAATACCGATGTCGTTTTGAAGGAAGCGGGTGACATCACCCAGCACATCGGCGCCTACCAAGTGAACTTGCCGTCGGGAGACAAAATCACTTTCATCGATACGCCAGGCCATGAAGCCTTTAGCGATATGCGCGCCCGTGGTGCCGCGGTGACCGATATTGTGGTCCTGGTGATTGCCGCCGACGATGGCATCATGCCGCAAACCATAGAAGCCATTAACCACGCCAAAACGGCCGCGGTGCCCATCATCGTCGCCATCAACAAAATCGACAGACCCGACGCCAATGCCGAAAGGGTTCGCACCGAACTCTTGCAGCACGAAATGGTACTTGAGGAAATGGGCGGTGAAATCCTTTCCGTGGAGGTTTCCGCCAAAGAACGGACCAACCTGGACAAACTGCTAGAAACCATCCTTCTGCAAGCCGAGCTCCTCGATCTCAAAGCCAATCCAGACCGCCTGGCCGAGGGCGTGGTCATCGAATCCAGGATGGAGAGCGGCCGCGGGTCAATGGCTACCGTCCTCGTTCAACGGGGGACCCTGAGACTGGGGGATATCCTCGTCTCCGGCAGTGAATGGGGCCGTGTTCGCGCCTTGGTCGATGCTCATGGCGAGTCCCTGGCGGCGGCCGGTCCGGCCCTGCCGGTGGAGATTCAGGGATTAAACGGCACGCCCGAGGCTGGTGACGAGCTCACCGTCGTCGACAGCGAGGCCCGGGCCCGCGAGATATCCGCGTTCCGTCAGCGCCGCCAGCGTAACGCCAAGGCCAGCGTCGGCAACCGCGAAACCGTCGAGCAGATGTTTGCTCAGATCCAAGGTGACGCGGCGAAGGCATTGCCGATCGTCGTCAAGGCCGACGTCCATGGTTCTCTTGAGGCCATCATGGCGACATTGGAAAAGCTGGCCACCGACGAGGTCAAAGTCGACGCATTGCATTGCGGTGTCGGCGGCATCAACGAATCGGACGTGACCCTGGCCCACGCCTCGCAATCGCTGATCATCGGTTTCAATGTGCGCGCAAACCACCTGGCCCGCGACGCGGCGCGGCGCGACAAGATTGAAATTCGCTATTATTCGGTCATTTACGATCTCGTCGACGACATGAAAAAGCTCCTCTCGGGCATGTTGCCGCCGAAAATCACCGAGACTTTGTTGGGTTATGCCGAAATTCTCCAGGTTTTCAGCGTTTCCAAGGTCGGCAAGGTGGCCGGTTGCATGGTCACCGAGGGCAAGGTCCGCAAAGGCGCCAAAGTGCGGCTGGTGCGAGACGACATCGTTGTTCACGAAGGCAAACTCAGCCAGCTCAAGCGGTTCAAGAACGACGCCAAGGAGGTTAAGGAAGGAACCGAATGCGGATTGGCTTTGGCCAACTATCAGGACATCCAGGCGGGGGATAAAATCGAGTGTTTCGAAACCAAGGAAGTCGACCGGGAATTGTAAGGCGGGTTTTCGAATCGCCTATCACTTGGTCCGTTTGTGGCGGCCGCGTGATGACGCGGCCATTGACCGATTTGTGGAGGGAGCAATGGGAAAACGGCTACAAAGGGCTCCCAGCCAGCGCCAGCTCAGGGTTGGCGAGGAATTGCGTCACGTCCTGGCCCGGATCCTAGGACGCGGCCAAGTCCGCGATCCCGGCCTCAAGGATGTCACCGTCATCGTTACCGAAGTGCGGGTGGGCTCCGATTTACGCACCGCCACCGTTTTCGTTATGCCTCTGGGCGGCGGCGAAATCGACGGCATGGTCGCCGCCTTGGCCCGGGCGCGGTCGTTCCTGCGCCGCGAGGTGGCTCAAACCATCAGACTCAAATACGTTCCCGAGCTGGTTTTTTGCGGCGACCGATCCTTCGAGTACGCGGGACGCATCGACAGCCTGTTCAAGGACCCGTCGGTGGCCCGGGATCTCGGGGCGGGCACTGGCGACAAGGTAATTGGCAATGGGACGTAAACGGCGCGGCAAACCGATTAACGGCTGGCTGATCATCGACAAGCCGGCGGGGCTGACGTCGGGCGCCGTCGTTGGAAAGGTGCGCAAGCTGACCGGCGCCGCCAAAGTTGGCCACGGCGGCACTCTCGATCCGCTGGCAACCGGCGTTTTGCCGATCGCCCTGGGCGAGGCCACCAAAACGGTTTCCTATGCCTTGAACGGGACCAAGGTTTATCGTTTCACCATCCGCTGGGGCGAGGCGCGCGACACCGACGACGCCGATGGCGAGGTAACGGCTTGCAGCACCGTCCGCCCCGCCAAGGACGAAATCAAGCAGGCTCTGGGCATGTTCACCGGCGAGATCGACCAAGTGCCGCCGATCTATTCGGCGATTAAGGTGGACGGACAGCGCGCTTATGCCCTGGCCTATGCCAAAAAGCCGGTGAACCTGGAATCCAGACCTATCCGCATTCATCGGTTCGAACTTTTGGACCAGCCCGACGCCGATCATGCCACCTTCGAGGTGACCGCCGGAAAGGGAGCTTACATGCGCGGCCTTGCCCGCGATCTGGCCTGTCACCTGGGAACCGTCGGACACGTCGCGGCGCTTCGCCGCCTCGCCGCCGGACCATTTAGCGAAGAGCAAGCGATTCCCCTGGATAATCGTGGGGTTATGGGGCATAGTGCGGCGCTTTTTGAAAATCTGCTTCCCGTCGAGGCGGCGCTGGTCGACATCCCGGCCTTGGCCTTGACGGAAGCGGAGGCCAAGCGCCTGCATCACGGTCAGCCCATATCGGTGCTGCCAGTGGCAAATCGTTCACCCATCAGGAACGTCCCCCATGGCGCCGTCGTTTGCGCCATGGCCGGAAACAAAGCGGTGGCTTTGGCTACAATCACAGGCGGCGAGATTTGCCCCCTACGTGTCTTGAACTTGTAAAAACCGGAGTACTCGATGTCGATTGCCGCGGAGCGCAAACAGGAACTCATCAGCGAGTTCGCAACGACGAATGGCGACACGGGATCGCCCGAGGTGCAGGTGGCGATCTTGAGCGAACGGATCACCAACCTCACCGAACATTTGAAAGCCCACAACAAGGATTACCACTCGCGCCGCGGTTTGTTGATGATGGTCAGCCGGCGCCGGCGTTTGCTTGACTATCTGAAAAGAAAAAAAATTCAACGTTATGAAGGACTGCTCAAACGATTGGGCTTGCGCCGATAAGAACCTTGGAGCGCATCGGGATTGATTGGAATCATTTAGTCCCGATGCGCTCTGATTGTGGTGAGAGCCGCAATCCGCCGCGGCGGCGGGGGTTAAGCCCGCGTGGCGTTTGAACGCCGATTGATCGCATGAGTGGGATCAATCCTGAAATGCTTTAGAGCCCGCCGCCATTGTGGTGGAAGCCTTTTCCGGGACAGCCGATGGCGCATCCGGTGGCTGGAGGCAGGGAAAACCGGTCCGGGAGTCTACGTCGGTACGCTGGAAGCGAGATAGATGATGTTTAAGGAATTCAGAAAAGAAATCGAATGGGGCGGCCGCCGCCTCGTCCTGGAGAGTGGCAAGATCGGCCGCCAAGCCGACGGCTCCGTCATGGCAAGCTACGGTGAAACCAAGGTGTTGTGCACGGTCGTCGGCGAGAGGGTTCCTCGCCAGGGGATCGATTTTTTTCCCCTTTCCGTGCATTACCAGGAGAAGACCTTTGCCGCCGGCAAAATCCCCGGCGGCTTTTTCAAGCGCGAAGGCCGGCCCAGCGAAAAGGAAACGCTCACCTCGCGCCTGATCGACCGGCCGATCCGCCCCCTTTTCGCCGATGGCTACAAAAATGAAACCCAGATCATTTGCACGGTCCTCTCCCATGACATGGAGAACAACCCGGATATCGTCGCCATGATCGGCTCGTCGGCGGCGCTGACTCTTTCTGGGTTGCCGTTCATGGGGCCCATCGGCGGATGCCGTGTCGGCTATATCGCCGGCGAGTACGTGCTCAATCCGAAAACCGAAGAGTTGTCGGCGAGCGAGCTCGATATAGTGGTTGCCGGAACAACCGAAGGCGTGCTGATGGTCGAATCGGAAGCCAAGGAGCTTTCGGAAAAAGTCATGCTGGACGCGGTGATGTTTGGCCATAAGGCCATCCAGCCGGTCATCGAGGCCCTCATCGAACTGGCGGAAGCCTGCGCCAAGGATCCCTGGGAGCAATCCCCGCCGCCCGCCGGCAAGCAGGAAATCACCGAACGGGTTGCCGCGATGGCCGGGGACGGCCTGCGCGAGGCCTACGACGAAAGCGACAAAATAACCCGCCTCGACAAGGTGGCGGCCATCAAGGAACAAACGACGGCGGAATTGAACGCCGACGAATCCATCGACCGGGAGTTGCTGGCGGAGATCATTGGGGAGGTCTTCAAGGATTTGGCGAAGGGCATCGTCCGCCGCAATATTCTCCAAACCGGACGGCGTATCGACGGTCGCGACACCAGCACCGTCCGCTCCATTGCCGCCGAAGTGGGGCTGCTTCCGCGCGCCCACGGCAGCGCCCTTTTTACCCGCGGCGAGACACAGGCGATTGTCGTCACGACGCTCGGAACCGGGCATGACGAGCAGCGCATTGACGCCCTCGATGGTGACTACTACGAGCATTTCCTGCTGCACTACAATTTTCCGCCCTATTGCGTTGGTGAAGCCGGCCGTTTCGGTTTTACCGGCCGCCGCGAGGTCGGCCACGGCAAGCTGGCCTGGCGGGCCATTCATCCCATACTGCCAAAAAAGGAGGATTTCCCTTACACCATTCGGGTGGTTTCGGAGATCACCGAATCCAACGGTTCGTCCTCCATGGCGACCGTCTGCGGCACATCGCTGGCGTTGATGGACGCGGGCGTCCCGTTAAAGCGCCCGGTGGCCGGCATTGCCATGGGTTTGATCAAGGAAAACGACGGCGTCGCCGTGCTTTCCGATATTCTCGGCGACGAGGATCACTTGGGCGACATGGACTTCAAGGTGGCCGGCACCGAGCAGGGCATCACATCCCTGCAGATGGACATCAAGATCACCTCGATCACCGAGGACATCATAAGGGAAGCCCTGACGCAGGCCCGCGAAGGACGTATGCACATCCTGGGCGAGATGGCCAAGGCTCTTGCCGGCGCCCGCGACAACGTCAGCGAGAATGCCCCACGGATCACCGTGATCACCATCAACCGGGATAAAATCCGCGAGATTATCGGCCCGGGCGGCAAGATGATCCGCGAAATCTGCGATACCACCGGCGCCAAAGTGGATGTTGACGACGACGGCACGGTGACGGTCGCGGCGGTCGACGAGAAAGCCTCCCAGGCCGCCGTCGATTGGATCAAGAGCATCACCGCCGAGCCCGAGATCGGAGCGTTCTATACAGGCAAGGTGGTGAAAACCGTTGATTTCGGGGCTTTTGTCAACTTCTTGGGCAGCAAGGACGGTCTCGTTCACATCAGCGAACTGGCGCCCAGGCGGGTCAATAAAACCACCGACATCGTCAACGTCGGCGATATGGTGAAAGTCAAGCTGATCGGCATCGATGACCGGGGCAAAGTCAAGCTGTCGATGAAGGCGGTCGATCAAAGCACCGGCGATGATATTTCGGGCCAGGCGTCGCGATGATCCTGGCAGGGGGTGAAATGGCGGGGAAGCGTGACTAGATACTTATTATGAAAATCGCCATGCGCCGCCGGAATCCCCTGATCGAATCGGGCAACGACCGGCATAAAACATTTTGAGGGCTTGTTCTAGTGAAGCCTCTTGAACCCATGGTCATATCGGGGCGCGAAGTCCTGCCCCTGGTCGAAGGCGGCAAAGGCATCGCGGTTTCCAACGGCGAGAGCGCCGGCGCATGGGTGGCGGCCGGAGCTGTCGGTACGGCTTCCGCCATCAACGCCGATTCCTATAACCGGCAAGGAGACCCGATCAAGCAGGTGTATCATGGCAAGACGCGGCGCAAGCGCCAGGAGGAACTGATCGCCTACGCCATCCGGGGCGGCATTGCACAGGCCCGGATCGCCCATGAAACATCCGGCGGCAAAGGCCCTTTGCTTATGAACTTTCTGTGGGAAGCCGGCGGCACCGCCAGCATCCTGCAAGCCATCCTGGAAGGGGCCAAGGGTTTGGTTCACGGCATTGTTTGCGGCGCCGGCATGCCCTTCCGGCTGGCCGAAATCACCAGCAGGTACAAAGTCTATTATTACCCCATCATTTCATCGGCGCGCGCCTTCAGCGTGCTTTGGAAGCGCGCCTATCACAATTATGCCGACTGGTTCGGAGGGGTGGTCTACGAGGATCCCTGGCTGGCCGGCGGACACAACGGGCTTAGCAATTCCGAAACCCCCGATTCTCCCCAGGATCCTTTTTCCCGGGTCCGCGAACTGCGCGCCGTCATGCGGGGCATCGGTCAAGGCGAGACGCCCATCTTCATGGCCGGCGGCTTATGGTTTTTGCGGGACTGGCAGGATTGGGTCGGCAACAAGGAACTGGGGCCCATCGCTTTCCAGTTCGGGACGCGGACAATCCTGACCCAGGAAAGTCCGGTTTCGGAAAAGTGGAAGAAAAAACTCCTCTCCCTGAAGGAAGGAGACGTGCTTCTCAACCGGTTCAGCCCCACCGGCTTCTATTCGTCGGCGGTCAGTAACAGTTTCCTTGCGGAACTGGTGGAACGGAATAAACACCAAGTGTGTTTTTCCCGGCGGCCGACGAACGAATACACCGCCGCGCTGCCCGTCGGCGCCCGCGGCCGGCTGGTCTATCTCATGCCCGACGACAAGGCCCGCGCCGACGATTGGATCGCCAAGGGATTCACCGTGGCCATGAAAACCCCCGAATCCACCCTCATTTTCGTGACCCCGGAAAAATCCACGGAAATCCTTACCGATCAGCGAGATTGCATGGGCTGTTTGTCTTCCTGCAAGTTCAGCAATTGGTCCCAAAACGAAAACGGCTCTACCGGCAAGAAAGCGGATCCCCGGTCGTTTTGCATCCAAAAGACCTTGCAGTCCATCGCCCATGACGGAGGCCTGGAGGACAACCTGATGTTTTCCGGCCACAACGCCTATAAGTTCGCCACCGATCCGTTTTACGATAACGGTTTCATCCCCTCGGTCCGGCAACTGGTCGAGCGGCTTCAAACCGGAGATTGAACACTCTCCGCCAATTCCCGAAAGCGCGGTTGGACTGAACGGCGGACGCTTTAGTCCGTGTGTCTGGTCGCTTGATGCAGTCTTTATGACTATCCTTCCCGTAGGGTCGGCATGGGACCGATCTTTTTTCATCACCAGGAAGGGGACTATCGTCGCCGTTGAGAAAGGGGATGCTAAATTCACGAACCAAGTTATCGAGATTCCAGTTGGTATTTGAAAAAATTTTACGGATTAAAGCCCCGGACCACCTTATGCGAGCTTGTGCTTCCCTGCCCGCGCTGGTCGCGGAGCTTTACAGGAGCGAGGAAGAAAAACCGGAAAACAGGGACTTGTTGCGGCAGCTCGTCGGCATTATCCATGGCTTCCAGCCGATAATCTGGTATGCGCCCTGCGAAGCAATTGGCGATGCTGTCCTAAAGGTCCGGGAGGCAGTGTCCCTCGCCGAGGAAATCAATGCGGAAGCCCTGCCCGCCGTCCAGGAGGACATCGATCACATCGCCACACTTTTGGAAGCTGCGCTCCCCTTCATCAAGGCGGCGGCCGGCATGAAGCGGGAGGGCTTTGCAGGGGATTACTTCGCCGGCTACCCCAAGGAAGACGCCGCGGGAGCATCTTGAAAAAACCGGTCGGGTGCGGTGACTGAATGAATTGCCCCGCATGGTCGCCGGAGCAGATCGCAGGCATGCTCAGGCTCGAAGGATCAGAGCACAGCTTCAGCGTCGAGACAATCTGCCATAGACACGAACCCTTTTTTCGAGCATTGCGCCCGAAAATTCGCCAGATGTTGCGAAGCAACATTCAGCTTAATGGTTGGGTTGCATTTAAAAGAAAATATCCGATGAGTACGAGTGTGATGATGAAGGCGAAGACTGGGTGCCCGGTGGAGAATTCCTTGTGGCCTATGTGGTCTATCATCATGTTGATAACTGTCTAATATGAAGTTGAGAGTTGGCCTTTATATTGACGTAGATGAAATTTCCCAGCGCGCAACGGCGATTTGTTCAACGCAGCATTGCATAAAGCGCATGGCTGGAAAACGCATGGCCAAGTCTCTTAAAGCACCGTTCCGCCAACGTGCTGATAAAGCAGCACGGCGGCAGGGCGCCTATCCACGCGGCGCTGAGAGCCGGTGAACTCCTTGAGGCCGGCGCCATGGAAGGCAAGGCTGTGTGGGTGCGGATCGCGAAGGCGGTTGAAGTGCTGCTTTCGCATAAGCAGGCAGACGGCGCGGCTATCCATTAGGCCGGCAATCTGAATTGAGATGGTCGGCTTACGGCCACAAAGCAGACCTTAAACGCCGCCTCCTGAAACCGCCGTTAATGACCCAGGCTGTGTAAAAACGGGATGCATGATATGATTCTCCCATAGTTTTAGCGGGAGGTCTTTATGAAGCGTTTTGTTGAGGGAGAAGACCGCAGCCAGAGCACTTTGTTCCCCGAACGACTGGACGATTATGTTGGCGAGAACAATCCCGTTCGCGTGGTCGATGTGTTTGTTGATGAGCTTGATCTGGGTGGCCTGGGCTTTAGCCGAGTTGAACCCCT
>Ga0187833_10000269_pt1 | contig 60106 bp, 50 predicted proteins | sample ETNtaG_37_FD_167968 | JGI IMG/M metagenome (GOLD analysis project Ga0187833, IMG submission 167968) | Marine microbial and viral communities from oxygen minimum zone, Eastern Pacific Ocean - ETNP2014_SV_400_PacBio MetaG (Illumina Assembly) | ecosystem: Environmental > Aquatic > Marine > Hypoxic...
CTCTCTTTTTTTGCCCCGCTTGGGAACCCAAGGCCGGTCGCCGTGCACGCCGTTGACGGTTTCGATGCGGATGGATTTCTGCCCTATCCAAATCGCGGCGCCGCCGTCGCGCCACAGATCAAAACGGTCGATGACGCCGGTCCGGGCCGGGCACGGCCGCCGTACCGGGACCACCGAAATGACCACATCGGCGGCCCAGCAATCCTCGGCCAGCGCCGCCTCGCCGAAGGCCAAGGCGACGAGGCGGCCGTTTTGCCGATACAGGCATCCTTGCAAATCACACGAAAGGCGTTGATCGGGGCTGATCCCGGTCTCCGGCCACGTGGCGATAGCGTCATCCAAGCCGAAACGCCTGAGCCAGACGCCGCGTTCGAACCGGGCGCGGCGGAGATTTGAGACGGCGACGGTCCCATCCCCGGCCCGTACCGCCAGCAGCCGCCCTTGGCCGTCAACCAGAACGTCCGGCGGGTTAGTTAATAACGCCAGCACCAATCCGCCGGCCATGCCCGCCACTCCCCAATACCGCCATCGAAAGCGCCAAAGGGCAATCCATAGGCCGCCGCCGGCGATCGCCGCCAGGGCCGCCGTCGGCATCGCCGGCAAAAGTGTCACCGCGCCGGTCCACCCCGACACCGTCTCGGCGACGGCGATGATGACATCCACGCCCCACCCCATCGGTGTCAGGGCGAACGCCTCAAGGCCGAAGGGCATCAACAGAAACGCGGCCACCGCCCACGGCATCACCCACAGCGCCGTTACCGGCACGGCGACGAGATTGGCGGCCAAACCATACCCGGCGAAACGGTTGAAATGAAAAATTGCGAACGGCGCCGTGGCGGCGCCCGCAATCAGCGTCGTCAAGGCGACACCGGCGAGGTAAAACATCGCTTTGCGAACCCAGGGCGGCAGCCGGGAATGATCATAGTCTTTGTAGCGGCGGCGTTCGCTCAAGGTTTCGTAGGTGGCGATTAGGGCGGTGACGGCGGCGAACGACATTTGAAAACTGGGACCGAGCAGGCTTTCCGGCGCCACCACCAGGATCGCCAGGGCCGCCCACGCCACCTGCCTAATCGACAGCCCGCGCCGGTCCAGCAACACCGCGACAAGAACCAATCCGACCATCAGGAAAGCGCGCTGGGTCGGCACCGTGGCGCCGGAAATCACGGCATAGGCGAAGGCCCCGGCAATCGCCGCCACCGCCGCCCATTTCTTGATCGGGAACCGCAACGCCAGCGGCGGGAACATCGCCAACAGGCCGCGCGCGCCGAAAAAGATAATCCCCGCCACCAAACCGATGTGCAGACCGGAAATGGCCAACAGGTGGGCGAGCCCGGAATCACGGATCGCCGTCATTACCGCCTCGGGGATGGCGCTTCGCTCGCCGGTCATCAAGGCGGCCGCGATTGTGCCGGAGACTCCCTTAAGCACCGCCCGGATTCTGGTGGTGATGGTTTGGCGCAACCGCGCCGGTGCGCCCAACAGGGCATCGATGCCTTCTTCGGCGGGTGGGCTAAGAATTTCCGCCCGCCCGATACTGAACCCGACGCCGCCCAGTTGGCGGAAATAAGATTGGCGCTGAAAGTCGAAGGCGCCGGGGGCGGACGGCGGTGGCGGCGGCGACACGATGGCCCGGACCCGGAGCCAGGCCCCGGCTTTGAGGTCGGGTTGCACGCCCCTGAGCCGGAGGCGGATTTTTTCCGGCACCCGGTTGGGGAGAAGGCCGGCAAGGCGCGCCCGGTCCAGGGTGATGCGGCTGCCGCTGGGGAAGGTTTCGACCTTGCTGACCCGCCCGGTGACGGCGGTCGGGCCGACACGTTCGATAAGAATGGGGGCGTTGACGGCGACGGTGCGCCATTGGGCGACCCCGAACCCGGCGGCGATCACGGCGACGGCGGTTAACAGGGCCGCCGTACCGCCGCCGTGATTAGGCCCGAAGCGCTTGACGGCGAACCCGGCCAGGGCCACCACCGCCACCGCCAACGGCCCCAACCACAAAGGGGGTTCGGTCTTGAGCCCGAAGTAGATGGCAATTCCAATGCCGAAAAGTACCGGTAACCACAGAACCCAGCGCTCGCGTTCGTCGGCGAATGCCCTCACCGGGGACCAATATCCGGGGGGCGCATTCACCATCACCGAACGATAAATTTTCCGGTTTCGGCCGGCGTTGAAAACGGCAGTTCGATGGTTGGCTCTTCGCTACCGAAGAAATATTCCCCCTGGCGAAGCGGCACCAGCCTGAGTTCTGCCCATTTTCGCGATCCGATCTTGATGCCTTCAAGACAGGGAGCCGATACGGTATTTTCGCCATACAGGACACTGACGACGGCCGTCGCCCGGAAAAAGTCATCGGCGCGAAAGCTCCACGATCCTTTGGTGCCGTTAAATAGGCGGATGATATTGGCGGTGTTGGCCTTCAACACCACGGTGGAAGGGGTGAGTTTGGATTGACGGTTGTAAATATCAATGTGTTTGGCGCCCGCCCAGTTCATGGAACGGTATTTTCCCGCTTCACCGGCCTTGCAGTCGTCTGACGAGGCTTCTTCCGCCCCTTCCCCACCGAAGGAAAAGGACGGCAGTTTGGCCCATGACGGCAGTTCAGGCATTTCGCAGGCGCTAAGCCCAATGATCGACAGGATGATGATGGCCGACCTGATTAACATGCCAACAACCCAACTTTAGGGATATGCTGCAACGGCCCCGAAGATGTGGTAGTCCTCTCCCGCCGACGCTCTATTACCCTATTCAGGACCAGATTTTTTACCATGACCGTTGTTACCCGTTTCGCGCCCTCCCCCACAGGATTTCTTCACATCGGCGGCGCCCGCACCGCATTGTATAACTGGCTGTTCGCAAAGCACCATGCCGAATACGGATCCGGCGGCCGCTTTTTGTTGCGTATCGAAGATACCGACCGCAAGCGTTCGATCGCCGAAGCCGTGGACGCCATCTACGACGGGCTTTCGTGGCTCGGCCTGGACTGGGACAGCGAAGCGGTTTCGCAATTTGCCCGGGCCCAACGGCATGCCGAAGTCGCCCGGCAATTGCTGGACGACGGCAAGGCCTACCCTTGTTACTGCACGCCGGAAGAACTTCAGGAGATGCGCGACGCCGCCCGCGCCGAGGGCCTGAAGTCGATGTATGACGGCCGCTGGCGGGACCGTGACCCCGCCGATGCGCCCGCCGGCGTCGATCCCGTTATCCGCCTGAAGGCGCCCCAGGACGGCGAAACCGTCATCCAGGACCTGGTTCAGGGTGAGGTCAAGGTCGATAACGGCGAAATGGACGACATGATCCTGCTTCGCGCCGACGGCACGCCCACCTATATGCTGGCGGTGGTTGTCGATGATCATGACATGGAGGTCAGCCACGTTATTCGTGGCGACGACCATCTGACCAACGCCTTTCGGCAAACCCAAATTTATCATGGCCTCGGCTGGGACGTTCCCGCGTTTGCCCACATTCCGCTGATTCACGGCGCCGATGGCGCCAAAATGTCGAAACGCCATGGCGCCCTTGGCGTCGATGCCTACCGGGACCAGGGTTTTTTACCGGAAGCCATCTGCAATTATCTGCTTCGCCTGGGCTGGAGCCACGGAGACGATGAAATCATCAGCCGCGACGAAGCCGTCGAATGGTTTGGCCTGGAGGCCATCGGACGTAGCGCGGCGCGTTTCGATGCCGATAAGCTGACCAACCTCAATGGCCACTATATCCGCCAGGCCGAGGACGCGAGGCTAGTTGACCTGGTGATGCCGCTGTTGGCGCAATCCCTTGAAGGGGGGTTGGCCGAAGGCACTGAAAGCCGCCTGAGCTTGGGCATGGCGGGCCTGAAGGAAAGGGCCAAAACCCTGCCTGAGCTTGCGATAAGCGCTGAAATTTACGCCATGATGCGGCCCTTGAGCCTGAATGAAAAGGCCGCCCAGCTGGTTCAGGGAGACGGCCGCGAACATCTTGACGCTTTACGCGGCCGATTGGCCGATGTGGTGACATGGAACGTTGAGGCCTTGGAAAATGCGGTCCGGACATACGCGGAATTCGCCGGTATCAAACTCGGCAAGGCGGCGCAGCCCTTGCGTGCGGCGCTTACCGGACGGGTAGTTTCGCCTAGCATCTTCGAGGTCATTGAGATTTTGGGCCGAGACGAAGTCCTGGGACGCCTTGATGACGCTCTAAATGACCTATAAATTAGATATAATCTTTCAAGGTAACGACTAGGTGGAATTAGCGGAGGACTAAGGGTCTAACCGTTCGCCCGCCGCCCAGGATAAGGAAACGCCAAGCATGAACGCCAAGACTGGAAAAAACGATCCCTCCGAAGCTTTTACCCTGACTGACAACCGGTCGGGGGAAGAATACCAGTTGCCGGTTTTAAACGGCAGCTTGGGGCCTGACGTCATCGACGTCAGGAAATTGTACGCGGATACGGGCTGTTTCACCTACGACCCCGGTTATACATCGACCGGGAGTTGTGAATCGAAAATCACCTTCATCGACGGTGAAAAGGGAATCCTGCTTTATCGCGGCTATCCCATCGATATTTTGGCCCAGCAATCCGACTTCACGGAAGTGTCCTACCTGTTGCTGTACGGCGATTTGCCGTCCCCGGCGCAAAAGAAGAAGTTCGAGACCGGCATCACCTACCACACCATGGTGCATGAACAGCTGAATTATTTTTTCCGCGGCTTCCGGCGGGATTCTCACCCCATGGCGGTGATGTGCGGGGTGGTCGGGGCGCTTTCCGCTTTCTATCACGACAGCACCGATATCACCGATCCCAAACACCGGATGATCGCGTCTTACCGTTTGATCGCCAAGATGCCGACGATCGCCGCCATGGCCTACAAGTTCACCATCGGTCAGCCGTTCCTGTATCCCAGGAACGATCTTAAATTCGCGGAAAACATGCTTTACATGATGTTTGCCAACCCGTGCGAGGAATTTAAGGTCAATCCGGTGCTGGCCAAGGCCCTGGACCGCATCCTTATTCTCCATGCCGATCATGAACAGAATGCATCCACGTCGACGGTCCGCCTGGCCGGGTCCAGTGGGGCCAATCCTTTCGCCTGTATTGCCGCGGGGATCGCGTCCTTGTGGGGGCCGGCCCACGGCGGCGCCAATGAGGCGGTTCTCAAAATGCTGACCGAAATCGGCGACACCAAGAACATTCCCGATTTCATTGCCCGCGCCAAGGACAAGAAAGACCCGTTCCGGCTGATGGGTTTCGGCCATCGGGTGTATAAGAATTTCGACCCCCGTGCCAAGGTTCTTGAAAAGACCTGCCATGAGGTCCTGGACGAATTGGGGATCGAGGATGAACCGCTACTCGATATCGCCGTGGAACTGGAACGCATTGCCCTTGAGGACGAATATTTCGTCAGCAAAAAACTTTATCCCAACGTCGATTTTTATTCCGGCATCATTTTCAAGGCGATGGGGATTCCGACCAGCCTGTTCACGGTGTTGTTCGCTGTCGCCCGAACCGTCGGCTGGGTCGCCCAGTGGAACGAGATGATAGAAGACCCGTCGCAAAAAATTGGCCGTCCGCGCCAATTGTTCATGGGCGCCACGGAAAGGAAGTACGCCCCGCTGCACAAGCGCAAATAGGCTATTCCGGCGTCCCCTTCTCGGTGATGGCGTTGATGACCACGCCCGCGGCCAGGGCCGCTGGGGAATCCCCCTTGGGTTTAAGTTCTTTCAAGGCTTCGTCGTAAGCGGAGATCTGTTTGTCCCGGCGTTCGGTGTCGGCCAGCAGGTCTTCCATGGCCGCGGCCAGAAATTCGGACCGGCACGCACCCTGGAGAAATTCGGGTATAGCTTCGCGTTCCAGGATCAGGTTGACCAGATGGGCGAAGCGGGCCTTGACCAGCCAACGCGCAATCAGGGCGGTCAGGATATTGGTTTTATAGGCAATGACCGCCGGGGTCCGGGCCACGGCCAATTCGAGGGCGACGGTTCCGGAAGCCGCCAGTGCCGCTTCGGAGGCGGCGAAGGCATCGAATTTTTCCTGATCGCCCTCAACCACCAACACCGGTACGGGCCATTCAGCCGTCAACCGGCGAACCGGACCGGCGACGGTGTTCAAAGTCGGCACGACGACCCGCAAATGAGGAAATTTCTTTTTCAGCATAAAAAGAGTCTCGCCGAAGATGCCATGAAGCCGGGTGATCTCGCTCATGCGGCTGCCCGGAAGAACGGTGATCAGCCTATCGGTAGCGGAAATGGCATGGCGGTCGCGGAACCCCGGGCCGTCCCCCAAGCCTGCGTCTCCATCCAGAACCGGATGGCCGACGAAGGTGGCCGGCAGCCCCACGGCCTCGAAAAAGGGTGGCTCGAACGGCAACAAGGTCAGCAGGTGATCCAGAAAGCCGGCGATTTTGTTGGCCCGGCCGGGCCGCCAGGCCCAGACCGATGGTGCGACATAATGAATGAGGGGGATGCCCTTTCCTTTTAGCCGTTTGGCGACGCGAAAATTGAAATCCGGGGAATCGATGGTGACCAGACACGAAGGCGAAAGCCGTTTGACGGCGTCGACGGTTTCGGAGATACGGCGGAGAAGTCCGGGAAGCCGGGGCAGGATTTCGGCGATGCCCATCACCGACAACTCGGCCATGGGAAAAAGGCTTTTGATCCCCTGCTCTTCCATCCGGGCGCCGCCTACCCCGGCGAAGGAAATCCGGCCATCGGTTTTCTTTTTCAGGGCCTGCATCAATTGCGCCCCCAGAAAATCACCGGACGGCTCACCGGCGATGAGGAAAACCAGGGGGTTGGAGGGGTCGGCGGTGACCATGCCGCCGTCATCGCTTTCGGTGCGGGCTTCAGGGTGATCCTGGAGGTCGATGCCGAAAACGAAAATACCGGCGGCGTCGGCGGCCTTGATCACGGCATCGCGGTCAACCACCAGGGCGCCACCGGTTTCAATGGCGATCCCCCTCAGGCCGGCGGCGGAAACCCCTTCAACGGTGGTGACCCCAATGGTCGGTAAATCGGCGCGGTGTTCCTGGCCGGGTTTCTTGACTTTGACCAAAACGCCACCGGGGCCGCTCAAGCGTACTTTTTGCGCCTGCTTGAGGAGCGCGTCGGTGCCCTTGGCATCTTCGACGCAGAGCACCTGTCCCATCTGAACAACCGCGCCTTGGCCGATGTCGCGCCGACCGATGTCCAATGCCGCCCGGATGCCGTATTTGATATCCTCTTCGGCCTGCCAGTCGGGCTCGACCTGGCCGTAGGCGCCTTTGGTGGCGAGCAGGTCCGACAACAGGTCGTCTGCGCCGATAACGCGAAATCCCTCGGTTTCCTCAAGGGTTTTGACCAACGCCTTCAACAGGCCGTCGTCACCTAGCGATTGTGCGCCCGATTTGGCAAAGAACCGGAGCGCCCATGCGTCGGGCCTGAGTGAGGCAAGGGATGGCCTTTTGATGGTTCCGGCCATGACCAATTCCTTGCACCCGGCATCCCTCAGGTGCTTGATTGATTGGCCGGCGGCGCCCAAACGCACCCAGGCATGGGGAACGTCGGCGAAGCTTTGCTTTTCGGCGTGACCCTGGAAACCGATCACAAGAAAATCCCGACCGGAGTCCTGGCAAGTCCGGACAAGGAGTTCCGGAAGCGGTCCGCCCCCGGCAAGAATACCGAGTTTAGGCGGCATCTTTCAATTTTGGCTGGCAGATGGCGCGAGATGAATCGGCGTTGATGAAGTTGATGATGTCTTGGACCGGCTCGTTGTCAGGAAACAACTCGGCGACGTCCACAATCCGTTCGGCGAAGGTGCCTTCCTCGGCGAAAATGAGCCGGTAGGCCTTGCGCAGATTTTGGATATCCTCGCGAGAGAAATCGCGGCGCTTTAGCCCGACGATATTCAGCCCCGACAGGCAGGCCCGGTTTCCGATCACCGAGCCGTAGGGGATGACGTCTTCGGCGACGCCGGTCTTGCCGCCGATCATGGAGTGCTTGCCGATCCTGACGAATTGATGAACGGCGGACAGGCCACCGATGATAGCCCACTCATCGATCGAAACGTGGCCCGCCAGGGTGGCATTGTTGACCAGGATGACGTTATCCGCGATCTGGCAATCGTGGGCAACGTGGGCTGCAACCATGAACAGGCAGTTATTGCCGATGCGTGTGGCCATGCCGCCGCCTTCGGTACCTGGATTCATGGTTACGTACTCCCGGATGACGTTGTTGCAGCCGACGGTCAGGCTTGATGCTTCGCCGTTGTATTTAAGATCCTGGGGTTGATGGCCGATCGACGCGAATGGAAAAATCCGGGTGTTGGCGCCGATACTGGTATGTCCGGTGACGACGACATGGGAAATAAGTTCGACCCCATCGTCTAGTTCGACGTCAGCGCCAACCATGGAATATGGCCCGATGGACACGTTGTCGCCGATCTTGGCACCGTCGGCGATAATCGCGGTTGGATGAATTTCGCTCATTTTGGATCCACAATCATGGCTGTAAAAGTTGCTTCGGCGACGACATCTTCACCGACCCGCGCCTCGCCTTGGAATTTCCACACCGGACCTCGTTGTCGTTGCTTAACCACATGCAGATGCAACTGGTTACCGGGAAAGACCGGCTTGCGGAAGCGGGCCTGATCCACGGACATGAAATAAACGACGCTTCCAGGCTGCTTTCCCATGGTCCGGACCACCAAAACCGCCGAGGTTTGAGCCATGGCTTCGACGATTAAGACACCCGGCATGATCGGATGGCCGGGGAAATGGCCTTCGAAATAGGGCTCGTCCGCACGGACGTTCTTGATGCCGACCGCTTCTACGTCAGGGATCAGGTTGACGACTTCATCGATCAACAAGAACGGGGGACGGTGCGGGATCATGTCCTTGATCGCATCGATGTCCAGGGACTCGATGACGTCGGAGGATTGAGTGTCGTCCATGGCTTATTTGGCTTTCTTTGTCGCTATGCGTTTGAGTTCCGCAACCCCGCGGAGCCATTCCTTAATCGGACGGGCAGGAAATCCACCGACGGTGTCGCCGGCCTGGATGTCCTTCGTGACCCCGCTTTTTGCGGCAATGCGTGCCCCTTCGCCGATCCGTAAATGGCCGGCAAATCCGGCCTTCCCCCCGACCATCACGAAGTTACCAAGTTCGGTGCTGCCGGAAATGCCCACCTGTGATGCCACCAAGCAATTTTTCCCCAGTTGAGCGTTATGGGCGATATGAACAAGATTATCAATTTTTGTTCCTGCCCCAATGACCGTATCGGGGCCGCTACCACGGTCGATGGTGGCGTTGGCGCCGATGTCGACATCGTCATCTATCAGAACCCGTCCCAATTGCGGAATTTTAATGTGGCCCTCCTTGCCGGGGGCATAGCCGTATCCTTCTTGTCCGATACTGGCCCCGGAATGGATAATGACCCGGTTACCAATAATGCAATAGGACAAGCTTGCGTTAGGCTCAATATCGCAGTCCTCACCAAGAATGACACCCTTGCCGATAACCGTGTTGGCGCCGATGGAACAGTTTTGTCCGATCTCTGCTCTAGCGCCGATCACGGCGCCGGCGGATACATGACATCCTTTGCCGATTTTAGCGGTTTCATGGATGATCGCCGAGGGGGACAGGCGGTTTTCAGTTTCCGTTCTCGGATAGAAGGCGGTGGCGGCTTTTGCATAGGCGCGGTAAGGGTCTTTGCTCAGCAATAACGCCATTTCCTTGGGCGCGTTAGCAGCATGATCGGCGTGCACCAGACAAGCCCCGGCACGGCTTTTGGAAAAGCTTTTGAGGTAGAGTTTATTGTCGAGAAAGCTCAGGTGCTCGGGGCCGGCGTTTTGAAGCGGTTGAACATCCGAGAATTGGGCCTCGGGGTCGGCACCTTCTCCGATCCTTGATCCAGAAATTGACGCCAACTCCTTTAGGCTGAAAGGCCCGGCCACGGAAAAAAAACGAGGATCGGCCATCCCTTATTTCCCAGGCTGGGCGACCTTTACTTTAGGCAAATTAGTGTTCAAAAGGTCCAGAACCGCTTTCGTAAGGTCCAACGAACCAACCGAATAGGCGGTCTGGCTTTTTCTCACAATTATGGCCAGATTTCTGTCGTCGGCCAACTTGGCAACGACTTCGATGTAGGCTTTGTTGACAGCGCCCATCGCAACGTTACGCGACTTATCCAGATCCCGTTGCCGTTGCTGGACCAGGCGTTGAACCTCAACGACTCGTTGCTCGAACTCACGGCGCTTCTCGGCAAACGCTTCCGGCGCCAGAATGGTCCGTTGCCGGGCCAATTCCTGATTCGCTTTGCGGAGTTCGTTTCGTTCTTTTTCAATTTCCTTTTCGAAATCGGTACCGTATTTAGTGATCTGACCGCGAATATCCTTCACGGCAGAGGCCTCCCGCAGGATTGCCTGTACATCCAGAACCCCGATGGGAATGTGAACGGGAACGAGTTTTTTCTGTTCTCCGGTTTTTCCCTCGGCCGGGGGAGCCTGTTGCGCCAAAACGGGATGGTTAAGAACCAAAACGCCGATGAGGGCGGCAAAAAAGAGTTTGAAAAAGTGGGTCAATTGAATCTCCTAAAACCGGGCGCCGAAATTAAAGCGGATATTTTCAGTGATGTCGAAATCTTCCTTGATGAAAGGCACGGCGGCATCTACGCCGACGGGGCCAAACGGTGACGTCCATGTCAGACCAATACCAGCCGACATGCGCATGGAGCTGACATCTTTTACGTAGGATGCCGTGGGTGAGATTTTTCCCGAGCTGCCGATATCGGTAAAGGTTCGTCCGGCCACGCCGAATTCGTCTGGAAAGCCTAATGGAAAGGCTAATTGCACCGAGCCGGTATACATCCACTCGCCACCAAGGGCGTCATCGGTTGTGCTATCCCTGGGGCCGACGCCTCTGGTTGCGAATCCCCTAAGATTGTCTCCGCCGATGAAATACCGGTCAAGAACGGCGACATCCTCTCCGAGTCCGACAATATAACCAGCGCTGCCGCCGATTTTCAGTACCCACTGATCGGCAATGGGAAAATATTTGGCGGACCTGGCCTCGTTTTTTATATAGCGGACGCTTCCGCCCAAACCGGCAAGGGTGTTCCCCATTCGGGCGATAAAACCGCTTGTCGGGTTAATGGCACTATCGCGTTTGTCATACGACACTGTATGGCTGATTAAAGAAGTCGTGGAATTACCGACCTCCGTTTGAATCAACGGCGAGGCCGTAATGGAGACGGATGAAACCTTCGACACCTTGAAGGTATATCTCCAATCCTGCCTGAGATCTTCGGTGATTTTGTATCCCCCCCTCAACCCGAAACCGGTGGTGTCCGTTTCGAAAGAGCTAAAATCCTGTAGGTCCTGACTGACCCGGAATATATCGAACCCGGCGCGAATTTCGCGGCCAAGAAAAAAGGGCTCTGTAAAGGAAAAATCAATTTCGCTTTTGAGCGCGGCGATGGTCAGTTTAAGCCCGACTCGCTGCCCCTTTCCGAGGAAATTCCGCTCAACGATGCCGATGTCGCCAAGAATTCCGTTGGTCGTAGAAAACCCGGCGCCGAAGCTCAATTGGCCCGTTGACTTTTCTTCCACATCGACCCTGAGAACAGTTTTATCCGGGGAACTGCCGGGTAGCCGTTTCACTTTGACGGTTTCGAAAAAGGCAAGGTTTTGGATGCGTTGTCGCGAACGGCGTAATTTCGCAGAGTTAAAGGCGTCCCCCTCAACGAGCCTGAACTCCCTGCGGATCACTCTGTCCTGGGTGCGGACATTGCCCACGATATCAATTCGTTCAACAAAAACCCGCGGGCCTTCGTTGATTTCGAAAACGACATCGATTGTTTTTTCCTTACGGTTACGGTTGATCCGGGGTCTGATGTCGACAAAAGCGAATCCCAGTTCTCCGACCTTATTGGTCAAGCCGTTGATGGCGTCGTTGACCTCTTCGATGTCGTACCAATCATCCGGTTCGAATTCTATAATCTCGGCAATATCTTCTTTTTTTAGGTCGCGCAGGCGGGCCTCGATATCGATTTTGCCGAACTTGTATCGGTTTCCTTCTTCTACGGTAAAGGTCAGAAAGAAGTCCTTGCGGTCGGGAGTCAGCTCGGCAACAGCGGAAACGACACGGAAATCAGCGAAGCCGTCGGTGAGATAGAACCGACGTAACAATTCACGGTCGTAGGTCAAACGATCCGGGTCATATTTGTCATCGGAAGAAAGAAGACGCCACCATCTGGTTTCCCTGGTGCGGATGACCCCTCTGAGCCGGCTGTCGCCGAATTCCCTGTTACCGACAAACCGAATGCTTCTTATTTCCGTCAAATCCCCTTCATTGATCTCAAACACCAGATCGATCCGATTTTGAGGCAACTGGATGACTTTGGGCTCCACGGTGGAGGCAAAACGACCGCTGCGGCGATAAATAGCGAGGATGCGTTTGACGTCGTTTTGAACCTTGGTTCGGGTGTAAATCACCCGCGGACGAAGCGATACCTCGGACTCCAGGTCGCTGGTTTCGACTTCATCGTTTCCTTCGAAGGCAATGCGGTTGATGACCGGGTTCTCCACCACATTCACCACCAGGGCGTCACCTTGACGACGCAGGGTCACATCAGCGAAAAGACCGGTGGAGAAAAGGCTTTTCAGTGAGCCGTCGATCTTGCTTGCATCAAAGGGGTCGCCGGTTTTTAAGAGCAGGTAGGATATTACCGTATCGGGTTCAATACGCTGGGTTCCTTCGACCTTAATTTCACCGATTACGCCTGCGTTTTGCGCAAGTTCGACGGCATCATGGTTCGGATGGGCGATCGCCTGAACAGGCAATAACCCAAGCACCACAACGTAGCATCCAGCGGTGAAGAAGCGGTAAAAACGCCTCAATTAAACCCCCATAATTATAAAATCAGGTAATGAGTTCTTTAATGAACTCAATGACTCTCAAGTGAACCAAATCGTTCCAAGTTGCAAAAACCATTAGAATCAATACCAGAATCAGCCCAAAACGAAAACCGTATTCTTGCGCCCGCTCTCCCAAGGGACGGCCACGAATGGCTTCGGCCGCAAAAAACAACAAATGCCCACCATCAAGCAAAGGAATGGGAAAAAGGTTAATAAGACCCAAATTAACAGATAAAGCGGCCATGAAGAAGATAAGGTTATCGAACCCGCCCTGGGCCATTTGCCCGGAAAGTTTGGCAATTCTTAGGGGGCCGCCCAAGTCTTCGGCGCCCCTTTTACCGGAGATCATTTCCCCCAGGTAAGAGAAGATGTTCGCGGTCAAGGCCACGGTTTGCCGGACCCCCAGCCATGAAGCGTAGAGAGGGTTTTGCCTTTCATACAAGGCTTGCTCAGGGTCATAACGAACGCCAAGCAAACCAACTTCGACCGTTTTTCCATCTTTATCCGTCCGCTGATGCGGTTTCGGCGTCGCCGCCAGTGTCAATTCTTGATCGCCGCGCCTGAGCGTGATCTTCAAGGGAACGCCCGGTTGGCTGCTGACGATACGGACCAGGTCCGAAAACCAAGTCACGGGTTCACCATTGATGCTCAAGATGCGGTCGCCGACCTCGAACTCGGCTTCGGCGGCGGCGGAATCAGGCATGATGTTCCCAACACCGGCATAATGTTTAGGTGTTCCTACGGTCATAATCAGGCCGGCGAAAAGAACCACCGCCAGAAGGAAATTCGCCGCCGGCCCGGCAAAAACGATGGCGACGCGCTGGCCAATGGTTTTGAATTGGAAAGAAACGGCCTTTTCCTCTTCGGTCAAAGGACGTTCATCCTCGGCATCTTCGGGCAAATCGGATTGGCCCAGCATCTTGACGTATCCGCCAAGCGGAATGGCGGATATTTTCCACCGGGTTCCCGCCGAATTGGTCCAACCGTAGATTTCCGGTCCGAACCCGATTGAAAAAACCTCGATTTTGACATTGTTGCGCTTGGCGACCCAGTAATGCCCCCACTCATGGACATAAACCAAGACCGTGAGCACGAACAGGAACAGGATGATGTAATACCAAGTAAATCCGAGAATGAAGTCCATAAGGTCGCTTTCCGGTGATGTTCTGGGCGGGGGTTTTAAACCGCCGGTTTTTTAATTGTCTTTCGGATGTTTTAAAACCAAATCTTCGGCAATTTGCCGCGCTTCGGCGTCGGCCTCGGCAACATCGTCGAGATTGGCCAAGCGGCCATCAGGCGCGGCGATAAGGGTTTCCTCTACAATCCGGGCAATGTCAAGAAAACCGATGTTTTTGTCTAAAAAATGGCGAACCGCCACTTCGTTGGCGGCATTCAATACCGTCGGCGCCGCGCCGCCGGTATTCAACGCTTGGCGAGCCAGCCGGAGGGCCGGAAAACGGTCCATATCGGGGGCTTCGAAGGTCAAGGTGGCAATTTCCGCCAGGTCCAGCCTTGGCGCGTGCGCGGCCATCCGCTTGGGCCAGGCCAGGGCATAGGCAATCGGCGTGCGCATGTCAGGGGTCCCCAGTTGAGCCAGGACCGAACCGTCGACATAATCAACCATGGAATGGATCACCGATTGCGGATGCACCAGAATTTCGATCTGGTCGCCGGAAACCGGGAAAAGATGCAAGGCTTCGATCAATTCCAGGCCCTTGTTCATCATCGTCGCTGAATCCACTGAAATTTTCGCCCCCATGTCCCAATTGGGGTGGGCGACGGCCTGTTCCGGCGTCATCTTGGCCATTTCGTCCAGCGAAGCTTCCCTGAACGGGCCACCCGATGCGGTCAGGATAATCCGGTGAACCCGCTCGGCATTATCGAAATCAAAAACCTGAAAAATGGCGCTGTGTTCTGAATCCACGGGTAACAAGGTGGCGCCATTGGTTACGACCTCCTTGACGAACATATCACCGGCGGAAACCAGGCATTCCTTATTGGCCAATCCGATCGTGGCGCCGCGCCGGACGGCGGTCAAAGTCGGTTTAAGCCCGGCCGCGCCGACAATTGAGGCCATCACCCAATCGGCAGGCCTGTCGGCGGCCTCGATAAGGGCGTCTGGACCCGCGGCGGCCTCGATTCCGGTTCCGGCCAGGGCCTCTTTCAGCGCCTGATAGCCTTCGGGATCGGCCAGCACCGCCGTATTCGGTTTTAGGCGCAGGGATTGTTCGACCAACAGCTTGATGTTGCTGTTCGCCGTCAGGGCCTCCACCACATAGTCGCCGGGGTTGTTTTCGACCAGTTCGACCGTATTGCAGCCGACGGATCCAGTGGACCCTAGGATGGTAATGCTTCTGGGCGACTGTCCCGTTTTGGGTGCAATGGGTTCCGGGTTTACATCCATGTCAAAATATTGCCCTTGCCGACAGTTCCAATCACGGCAACGGCAACCGCCGCTACCAGCAATCCATCAACGCGGTCAAAGAGGCCGCCGTGCCCGGGAAGGATTGCTCCCGTATCCTTTACTCCAAAATGACGCTTAACCCAAGATTCACCTAAGTCACCGACTTGAGAAATGGCGCCGATAAGGGCGCTCAACCCGGCGATGACAAGGATTTCGTTTAATTCGAGGATCAAGCCGGTTAACGCGCCGGTCAATCCCGCCGTCCCTATTCCGCCCAAAAAACCTGCCCAGGTTTTGTTGGGGCTAATGACGGGGGCCAGCTTGGCGCCACCGATAAGACGACCAAAGGCGTACGCCCCGGTATCCGACGCCCAGACCACCGCCAACAACCAAAACAGGTTTGTCGCCCCGGCGGTGGCGTCGGCGCGCAGATGAAGCAAGGCCCAGCAGGGAACGGCGATATAAATTACGCCGAGGGCCAACCATAAGGGCCGCCCGCTACAAAGACGGTTCCATTCGAAGGCCAGGATCAACGCCATGATGACGATGAGAAATTCGAAAAACGGAGACCCAAAATAGACGAAACCCAGAACCACCGGCGCCGCAACGCAGGCCGTGGCGGTTCGGGCTGCCAAGGGGCTTAGTTGGGTGTCACCCTCCGGTAGCGCCATATCGGCGATCACGGCCCTGATATTCGATGACGGCATTTTCAAAGTCCTCACCGGAAAATTCGGGCCAAAGGGTGTCGATAAAAACCAATTCTGAATACGCCACCTGCCACAGCAAAAAGTTGCTGATCCTTTCTTCGCCACTGGTGCGGATCAAAAGATCTGGATCGGGGATGTCAGCCGTAAACAGACGCCCGGCGACCTCTGTTTCATCGATGTCCTCCACCTTCAGGCGGCCGCTCAGGACATCCTCGGCGATATTGCGGGCCGCCGAAGTGATTTCCGCCCGGCCGCCGTAGCTGAGCGCAATGGTCAGCGTCAGGCGTTTGTTGGCGGCGGTCGACTGTTCGGCGTTTTCGATCAGCAATACAATGTCCTCATCCAGGCGGTCCCGTTCGCCGATGATTTTGAGCCGGACGCCCTCTGCGTTGAGTTCATCGATTTCTTTTTTCAAATAAAAACGCAGCAGACCCATCAGGTCCTGGATCTCATTGGCCGGACGTTTCCAGTTCTCCGAAGAAAACCCGAACAGGGTCAGGTAGCCAACGCCCATGGAAATAGCTGATTTAACTGCATTTTTGACCGCGTCGGCGCCCCTTTGATGGCCCACGGCACGGGGCAACCCATTACTTTTCGCCCAGCGCCCATTGCCGTCCATGATGATGGCGACATGATTGGGTGGCGGTGGCGGAGAATTCTTTTTTTGAAGAGAGACGGTTTCCATGGGGCTAGACCTGCTTGATATCTTGTTCCTTATTCTCCAGCAATTCATCAATCCGGCTGATATGGTTGTCGGTCAACGTCTGAATTTCATCGGCATACTCATGGTGTTCGTCTTGGGATATTTCATGGTCTTTTTCGGAATGCTTCAGGTTATCCATGGCGTGGCGACGGACATTGCGAACGGCGATGCGGGCGTCTTCGGCGTATTTGTGCGCGACCTTGGCCAGTTCGATGCGCCGTTCTTCGGTCAATGCCGGAATGGGTATCCGGACCAACTGTCCGTCCGACGACGGATTGAGGCCGAGACCGGAATTGATAATCGCTTTTTCGACGGACTTAACCAGGCCCTTGTCCCAGACCTGGACCGTTAAAAGCCGGGGCTCCGGCACGCCGATATTGCCGACCTGATTGATGGGCATATCGGAACCGTAGGCTTCGACCACCAGGGATTCCAAAAGTCCGGCGTTGGCACGGCCGGTGCGAAGCCCCATGTACTCGTCCGTTAACACCTCTATCGCGCCGTCCATGCGGCGGGTGATATCTTTATAAATTGCGTCTATATCGATGCTCACGGCGATCATTCCCCCTTCGTAAACCGGCTATAGAAATCCGTCAGTTAATAATCGTAAACGTGCCGCCACCGAAGACGACATCGGCGAATCCCCCGGGATTGTGAATGGAAAACACCAAGATTGGAACCTCGTTTTCACGCGCAAGGGCGATCGCCGATGTGTCCATGACCCTAAGGTTTTGGGCCAGAACCTCCTGGTAACTGAGTTCCTGATAGCGTTTTGCGTCTTTTTCGGTTTTCGGGTCGGCATCATAGACGCCGTCAACCTGGGTTCCCTTGAGTAGCGCATCGCAGTTCATTTCCACGGCGCGAAGCGCGGCGGCGGTGTCGGTGGTGAAGAAGGGGTTGCCGGTTCCTCCGGCAAAGATCACGACCCTATCCTTCTCCATGTGACGAACGGCGCGACGGCGGATATAAGGCTCACACACCGTTGCCATGGGGATGGCTGATTGCACCCGGGTCGGCACACCGATGCTCTCCAGGACGCTTTGCACGGCAAGCGCATTCATCACGGTGGCCAGCATGCCCATGTAATCGGCGCTGGTGCGCTCGATGCCCTTTGCGGCAACCGAAACGCCACGGAAAATGTTACCGGCCCCAATGACCAAGCTGATTTGCACTCCCTTGTCGTGGACGTCTTTGATTTCCCCGCAAATCCTATCCACGGTGCCGGCGTCGATGCCGTAATCCAACTCGCCCATTAGCGCCTCTCCCGACAATTTCAAGAGAATACGTCGGTATTTTGGCTTCGGCGGCATGGTGGGGTTCCGTTCGATCCTTATGGGGTCAAGGTCATGTCCTTGTCTTCGGACGCGGACATTCTACACCATCGGCGGGTCTTTGGTACTTTCCTTACCGGCGGGCCTTACCGGCGGGCCTTACCGGCGGTCTTTAGGTGCCGGCAACGGCGGCAACCTCGGCGGCAAAATCCTCTTCCTTCTTTTCGATCCCCTCGCCGAGGATGAACAGGCCGAAATTGGCGACCTGGATGGGGCCGCCGGCATCCTTGGCGGCCGTCTCCAATGCCTTTTCGACCTTGGTTTCGCCGTCGATGACGAAGGTCTGGTCCAAAAGGCAGACCTCTTCGTAAAATTTACGCATCCGTCCTTCCAGCATCTTTTCGATGATGTCCTCGGGTTTACCGGATTCGCGGGCCTGCTCGGCGAGGAAATTACGCTCGCGTTCGATAACCGCCGGCTCCAGGCCGTCTCGGGATACCGCTTGCGGCTTCGAGGCCGCCACATGCATGGCAACCTGTTTGCCAATGGCATCCAGTTTTTCGGTATCGGCTTCGGATTCAAGGGCGACCAGAACCCCGATCTTACCCAGATCGGAGGCAACGGCGTTGTGGATATAGGATGAGAGGACACCTTGTCCGACCTCAACGACCTCAATGCGGCGAAGCGACATATTTTCACCGATGGTGGCGATCAGGTTGGTGAGTTCCTCGGCAACATTGCGTTCCGTGCCGGGATAAGGGGTTTCCTTCAACGCCTCCATATCATTACCCGATTGAAGCGCCAATTCGGTCACGGTCCGGACGAAGCCCTGAAAATCATCATTACGGGCGACAAAATCAGTCTCCGCATTGACCTCGACAAGGGCGCCGGTGTTGCCATTGATGGCAACGCCGATCAGGCCTTCGGAGGCGACGCGTCCGGACTTTTTCGCGGCCGCCGATAGGCCCTTGGTGCGTAGCCAGTCGACGGCGGCTTCGATGTCGCCATCGTTTTCGACAAGCGCATTCTTACAATCCATCATACCGGCGCCGGTTTTCTCGCGCAGGTCTTTGACTAGGGCGGCAGTGATTTCAGCCATCTTAAACCTCTTAATTAGTTTTATTGTCTAATAGATTGAAAAAACTCAGGCTTTTTCTTTAGTCTTATCTGAGTCTTTGGTCTCTGTGCTACCCTTGGACGCGGCCTTGTCGGCGGCTTTCTCATCGCTTTTGGCTGGTTTTTTAGCGGCCTTGGCAGGCTTTTTTGTCTCTTTATCCGGAGATTTAGCCTTCTTGGCGGCAGGCTTTTCGTCTTTTTTCTTGTCGTCTTTTTTATCGTCGGCCTTTTTAGCGTCGGCCTTTTTAGCGGCGGGGCCGGGCTTCGTGTCCTTGCTGTCCTTGGCCGCCGGCGCGGTCTCTTTGGCCTTATCAGCGGCCTTTTTAACCGGGGCTTCGGCTTTTTCGGCGGCAGACTCCTTGGGCAGGGATTCCTCGGGAACGGCCGATGAGGCCCCGATATCGCCACCGGCAGCCTTGACCTCTTGCTGAATCCCGTCGAGCACCGCACCGCCCATCAATTCACAATAAAGATTGATGGCGCGAATGGCGTCGTCGTTGCCCGGCACCGGATAATTAATCCCATCGGGTTGGCTGTTGGAATCAATGACGCCGACCACCGGAATGCCCAACTTATTGGCTTCGGCGACGGCAATGGCTTCCTTGTTGGTGTCGATAACGACCAAAATGTCAGGCAGGCCGCCCATTTCCTTGATGCCGCCCAAGGCGCGCTCAAGTTTGGATTGTTCGCGGGTCAGGCCGAGCAGTTCTTTCTTGGTCAGGCCAACGGTTTCCCCGGCCAATTGGTCATCCAGGGTGCGCAGGCGCTTGATCGAATTGGAAATCGTCTGCCAGTTGGTCATCATGCCGCCAAGCCAACGGTGGTTGACGTAATACTGTCCACACCGCTTGGCGGCTTCTGAAACCCGGGTCGAGGCCTGGCGCTTGGTTCCGACAAACAGAACACGCCCGCCGGCGGCGACGACGTCTTTGACCGCGGTCATGGCCTGATGCAGCAAGGGTACCGTTTGCTGAAGGTCGATGATGTGAATGCCGTTGCGGACCCCGAACAGGTACGGGGACATTTTCGGGTTCCAACGTCTGGTGCTGTGTCCGAAATGGACGCCAGCTTCCAAGAGCTGACGCATAGAATAGGCGGGAAGCGCCATGGTTTTAAATCCTTCTCCGGTTATACCTCCGCAGGCTTGGTCCTTTCGGTCGAAAGAACACCGGAACAATGAAGTAGCGAATTTGCGCCAAACACCGTACGCCTGCGTGTGAAATCGCGGGTTTTTTAGCTCTTGGTTAAGGGGAAAGCAAGGACAAAGGGCGCGGTTTAATTTTTTACGACTCGCGCGCCTCGACAATGCCGGGAATAGCGCGGACGGCGTTGATGACGTCCGGCGTAAGCGCATAGCCGCCGCTAAGCTCAATGTCCACCTCGGCGCCTTCTTCAAGCCTGGAGGTGACCGTCACGTGACCCCGGCCATGGCGCCAGCCGGACAAGACGTCTCTGAGCGCGGTTAAGGGGGTGGCGGAAGAAACCACCACGGCGAGCCCGGGAATGACCTTATCACCGGCTTTCTCAAGCAGTTGCAGGCTTTGCACGGAAAACCGGCCATCGGTATCGAATTGGGCGCGGATGAAGAACGACTGGCCGGCTTCGAGAATATCCCGGTTTTGGTTGATTGTTTCCGAAAAGGCGATCGCTTCGAAGACGCCGGATGTATCGGTGAAGCTTAAAAAAGCGTAGCGGTTCCCTTTCTTCGAGGTTCTTTCACTGATCCCCAGCAGGGTTCCCGCCATCCGTCTGGGCCCGGATTTGCCGGCGGTGACGATATCGGCGCTGGTCTTGACCTTGAGGCGTTTCATAATGGGCGCGAAGTCGTCCAAGGGATGGCCAGAAAGATAAAGCCCGGTGGCTTCGAACTCTTCGCTCAAGCGGTCCATTTTTAGCCAATCGTCGATTTCCGGCAAGGAAGGTACCGGTGCGGCCCCGGCGCCTTCGCCGCCGAACAGCCCCATTTGGCCGCTGTCGCGTTCATTGATGGCAATGGAAGCGTGGCGGAGCAGCATTTCAATGGCGCCGTGCACCTGTCGTCGGTTGGAACAAAGGCCGTCGAAGGCCCCTGCCCTGACCAGGTTTTCCATTTGCCGCTTGTTGACAGCGTGTGGATCAAGGCGTTGGGCAAAATCAAACAGGTCCTTGAAGGGGCCATTTTCCCGGCGTTCCCGGACTAATCCTTCCATCGCCGCTTCGCCGACATTCTTGATGGCGGCGAGGGCGTAGCGGATGGCGCCACCGCCACTATCGGTATCCCTTTCGACCGTGAAATTGGCATCCGAAGCATTGACGTCCGGGCCCCGAACCTTGATCCCCATGTGCTGGAGTTCCTGGTGGAAAACGCTCAATTTGTCGGTGTTGCCCATGTCCAATGTCATCGATGCAGCCATGAATTCGACCGGGTGGTTAGCCTTCATATAGGCCGTCTGATAGGCGACCAGGGCATAGGCGGCGGCATGAGATTTGTTAAAGCCGTAGTCGGCGAACTTGTTGACCAGATCGAATATCTCATTGGCCTTGGCCTCGGGAACGCCCTTGGCGATTGCCCCTTTGATGAAGACTTGGCGTTGTTCCGCCATTTCGGAGCGGATTTTCTTACCCATGGCGCGCCGCAGAATATCGGCGCCGCCCAGCGAATAGCCCGAAAGCTCCTGAGCGATCTGCATGACCTGTTCCTGATAGATGATGATGCCAAAGGTCTCCTTGAGGATTCCTTCGAGCGTCGGATACAGGTAATCCGGCGCCTCGTTGCCGTGCTTGCGCTTGATGTAGCTGGGGATGTTGTCCATCGGGCCGGGGCGGTAAAGGGCGACGACGGCGATGATATCTTCGAAGGTGTCGGGGCGGAGGTTTTTCAACACCTGCACCATTCCCGACGATTCCAACTGGAAAACGCCGGTGGTATCGCCTTCGGCGATCAACTCAAAAGTCGTCTTGTCATCCAGGGGGATCTTGGAAATATCAAGCTCAGCACCGGTTTCACGCACCAGCTTCTCGGCGCGGCTGAGGACGGTCAGCGTCTTGAGCCCCAAGAAATCGAATTTCACCAGCCCCGCGGCCTCAACGTATTTCATTGAAAATCCGCTGACCGGCATGTCGGATTTGGGGTCGCGGTATAGCGGGATTAATTCCTGGAGTGGCCGGTCGCCGATGACGACCCCGGCGGCGTGGGTTGAGGCATGGCGGTATAGGCCTTCCAACTGCCGGGCGATGCGGATCAGTTTGTCCACCTGAGGGTCTTCGTTCGCCAATTGGCGAATTTGCGGTTCCGCTTTCATGGCTTCGTCCAGGGTCGGCGGATTGGCGGGATTGGACGGCACCAGTTTGCAGATCTTATCGACGTAGCCGTAGGGCATTTCCAGAACCCGGCCGACATCGCGCAGCACGGCGCGGGCCTGCAACTTTCCGAAGGTAATAATCTGGGCAACGTGATCGCGGCCGTATTTTTCCTGAACGTAACGGATCACTTCGTCACGACGGTCCTGACAAAAATCAATATCGAAATCAGGCATGGAGATACGATCAGGGTTAAGGAACCGTTCGAACAAAAGTCCGAAACGAAGCGGGTCGAGATCGGTGATGGTGAGCGCCCAGGCGACTACGGAACCGGCGCCGGACCCGCGTCCCGGGCCGACGGGAATGCCATGATCCTTAGCCCAATGGATGAAGTCGGCGACGATCAGGAAGTACCCCTGATACCCCATGTCGTCGATAACCTTGAGTTCGTATTCAAGCCGCTTCCGGTAGGGTGCGGCGGCGTGCTGTTTTTCATCGTCGGTCAGGTCGGGGGTAAATACCTGGGCTTCGATCCTGGCTTCCAGGCCGGCCTTGGCCTGGGCGGTGAGTTCCTCTCCCTCTGAGCGGTTCGTGCCGCAGTCATAGGGTGGCAGGATCGGCGGGCGGGGCTCTGCCATGAAGGCCGTTCGCTGGGCGATGACGAGGGTATTGTCGACAGCCTCCGGCAGATCCCTAAACAGGGACCGCATTTCCATGGCCGACTTGAAGCCATTATCCGGTGACAGGCGGCGGCGTTCGGTATCCGAAATATAGGCTCCCTCGGCGATGCAAATCAGCGCGTCATGGGCCTCATGCATGGAGGTGTCGGAAAAAAAGCACTCGTTGGTGGCGACAATGGGCAGGTCCATATCATAGGCCATGTCGAGGAACCCGGATTCGGTCTGTTCTTCCTCCGCCAAGCCGTGGCGCATCAGTTCCACATAAAGACGGTCGGGGAAAATTTCCTTGAGGCGCCCAATCAACGCCTTGGCCTCATCGATTTGGCCGTTGACCAACAGATTGCCGACCGGACCCAATGGGCCGCCGGTTAAGGCGATTAAGCCTTCGCTGTGGCTCGCTAATGCCGACAGCGCCACCTGGGGTTCAATCGGAGGCCCGGTTTCAGGGTCGCCCAAATAGGCCCGGCTGATCAGTTGAAGCAGGTTGTGGTACCCGACCTCGTTCTGGACCAGCAACACCAAGGCATCGGAGTCCTGGGCCGTTTTGTGGCTGGCGTTGGTGCCGTTTTTTGATCCATGGGAGGCGTCGGCCTTTTTTTCGCGGGTGATGGAAAGTTGGCAACCGATGATCGGCTGCACACCGGCCTTGGCGGCGGCGGCGAATTCCAACGCCCCGAACAGATTGTTGGTGTCGGTGATGGCGACCGCCGGCATATTCTTGTCAACCGAGAGCCGTACCAGTTCCTTGATGGGAATGGCGCCTTCCGAGAGTGAATAAGCGCTATGAACGCGCAGGTGGACGAAATCCGCGTGAGGCATCAGCAAGGATTCCATATCAAGCGGACAAAGTCACCATATCTTGTAGTGTTGGATTTACTTATCCACAAGAATTGCTGTTTTTGTGGATAAAATCATTGGCAAATCCACCCGTTGCCGAAAAAAGCCGCCGATCGGGATTCCTTTAACTTAGGTAAAAAGCCTTTGAGGACAACAAATATGGTGTTTGGAAAGGTCCAAACGGCATTTGAGAGGGAAAATATTAAAGAAAATGCCTGATTTATAAAGAATAGCCCATAAAGAGGCCTATTTTTCCATACTAATGAGAGAAACTTGGTAAAAGCCTACGGACAAGGCCTTTATTTAAGCAAAATTAATGAAAAATTCGATTAAATTCATGGATTGATCAACGGCATCGTTACCGTGACCGTGGTCCCTTCACCGATGGTGCTCTCGATGTCCAGCCTTCCGTTATGCAGGTCAATCAGGGACTTGGTAATGGTTAACCCCAACCCCCAGCCCTTTTCGGCCACATAGGGGTTCTTTTCCACCCTGGTGAAGGGATCCGTAAGGTACGGCAATTCGGTTTCCGAAATGCCACCTCCGGTATCAACAATACTGAGGGTGATCTCCCGTCCGGAGGACTTGGCTTCTATGGTGACCTTGCCGCCTTCAGGCGTGAACTTGACGGCATTGGAAAGAAGGTTGAGCAGGATTTGCTTGGTGGCGCGTTTATCGGCGAACAGGAGCGGCAGGTTTTTGGACACATTGACCAGCAGTTCGATGCCTTTTTCATCTGCCTTGTCGTCAACGATTTTAGCGCACTCCGATAGAATCTCTTTGGTATCCAGTTCCTCCATCTCTAAAGACTGCTTGCCCGCTTCAATGGTCGATAAATCGAGAAGATCATTGACCAGCTCCAACAGGTATTGACCACTGTTTTGGATATCTGCTGCATATTCCCGGTATTTTCCTTCACCCGGCGGGCCGAAGTACTGATTGCTCAGGATATCGGCAAAACCGAGGATGGCGTTCAGGGGGGTGCGCAATTCGTGGCTCATGGTGGCCAGGAACTCGGACTTCGCCTGGTTGGCGATTTTGGCATCCACCATGGCCTTGCGGCGTTCCTCTTCGGCAATTTTTAGCTCGGTGATGTCGGTGCTGATGGTGCCTAGGCTGGTTACCTCACCGGAAGAATCAATTATGGGAAATTTCGTGCACAAATGGGTGTGGTTCCCGTCCGGGTGGGGGACTAGATGTTCCTTGGTAATATTTTTTTTGGCCTCGATAACCTCGCTTTCGTGGATACCGAACAATTCAACCATTTCCTTTGAAAAGATATCGCTGGCGTTGCTTCCCTCCCCCTCTTCCTGGCCCAAATCGAATTGTTTTGTATATTCGTTGTTCATCAGAATATAACGCCCTTCCAGTCTCTTAAGGGACACCAGCGCGGGGACGTTATCCATAAACGAACGAAGAATCTCCTCGTTTTCACGCAGAAGTTTTTGGGCTTGTTGGACGTCATCAAAGCCGCGCCGAACCCTCTTGGATGTTTCATTAATGGAATTGACGACGAAATCCAGCTCGTCCGCTTTTTCCTTCGCCCTTTTTTTACGGGATAACTGAAGCGGTTTTGCCGGGTTGTCCAATCGAATATTAGAAATGTATTGGGCGATTGAGATCAGGTGGCGGGTGACCACCAAATGAAAAATCAACAGCATGAATGTGGCCACAAGCAGGGTTTTTATGGCATTGCTGACAAGAATAACGACGGCCCTGTCGAGCACCCTAAAATACGCCGAATCAAGATTGGCGACGACTTTCACTATGCCGATACTAAGATTTTTCCCCTTGTGCAGGTGGGTCAACGGATAGGAGTTTGAAACAAGGTTCTTCCCGGTGATCTCACCCACCGACGCCAACGTTTTACCGTCTTCCGTGACGCTCACGTATTCGATATCCGGCAGGTTCGATATTCCGTCGATCTGGGTTTGTAATTTGTCTATATCCGTTGCCCAGACGGTCGCTTCGAGGCTTTTCAGATGGACGTTTTTAATTTGTTCGAAACCGGCATTGATGATCCCAACATCGGTTTGATAGTCGCGATAGAGCTGGTTGGCGGTGAGCAGAAGCGTGATCGCGGAACTGCAAAGCACGATGTATAGAATCATGCGGCGAGAGAGGGGCGATTGGATTTCTTTTTTCATGCCAAAGGTCCATAACACTTCGATCACAGTTGTGTTGCCGCAGCTTACAATTAATCAGTGACGTTCAATATACCGGCCTTATTGGATAGGATTTTATCCTATACCATTCGATATATCTTAATAAATAGAAGTGTTTTCCTCTCTAGCCCAATCCGCGCCTTCCTTATTTCGGTTGCCCTAAAACCATTTCAATTTTTTTATATTCCCGTTCGTAGACCCCCTCGGATTTCAACGCCGCCAGCGAAGCCGCAACTTTCGGGGCCAGGGTTTCATGCTTTTTATTTAAATAGATGAACATACTTTTGACGGCCAAAGACGGCGACAAATCCCGTGCGTCTTGAATATTTTGACGCCGGATAATTTCCAGCCCCATCAGCCGTTCAAACAAGACGACTTCAACCCGGCCCCTTCTGAGCATCGTGAACAGCTGATTTGCATCCCTTGCGGGGATAACCTGCGCCTCTTTCGGGATATTCATTTCCATAATTTTCCACCCCTTGATGTAGCCGACGGAATAATTCTTAAGGCTTTGCCAATCGTCAATTTTGATCGATGGATCAATACTGAAGGCGACGAAATGCATATCCATCAATTTCTCAGGCACCGGAACCAAATTCGGATAAAGCTTTTCCATGCCTTCGAAACGAAGCAATTCGCCGTCATCGATCCCCGCATTGGCGTTTTTCAAGCCTCTTTCGGCCTGAAGCTTAATCAGCGAAATTTCGATGCCGTTCCGCCTGAAGGCTTCGCCGGCAATGAGGTCGAGAAATCCTGTTTTGGTGTCGTTTGTCAGCGGCGCCGAACTGGTGTTGTTGAGCACCAGTGTTTCCGCCCGTGGCGAGGCCATGAATATGGTCAAGGTGAAAATGACGCCAAGCGTCACGGATAGCGGAAATCTTGCCATTGAATGCCCCCACGGCCCCCCTTTTGTAGGCCGGAAGGCTAATGCATCAATGTGTCAGGGAAATTTCACAATATGTCCAAATGTGTCAGTTTTTACCTAAGCCTCTTCCACCACAAGTTGCCAATCGGCGATGACCTCGACGCCGGCGGAGCGGAACAGGTTCATTACCGGGCAGCGGTATTCGACGTTCTTGGCCAGTTTGGCGAAGCGTTCCGGCGTTTCCGAGGTTTTCACCCGGATGGTCAACTTGACCCAGTTGAAATAGGGCCTGACCCCGTGGATGCCTCGTTGATGGCGCTAACCTTGCGGATGCCAATGGCCCGTTTTTTCGGATCGACGCTGGGTTCCAGCAGATCATCGTCTTCGCCCAATGGGTTCCATAATTTTTTTTGTTTTCCTGCGGAATATTTTATATATGGCTCAGGATTCAACCAGACGGCCACTTTCCAGGTTGACGATCCGGTCCATACGTTGCGCCAGGTCCGGGTTATGGGTGGCGATAAGGGCGGTCAACCCGGCCCCGCGCACCAGTTTCAACAGTACCTCAAACACGTCCGATGCCGTCGCCGGGTCCAAATTGCCGGTCGGTTCGTCCGCTAACAACAGGCTCGGCTTCGACGCCAACGCCCTGGCGATGGCGACCCGTTGTTGTTCGCCGCCCGATAGTCTGGCCGGGCGGTGGCTTTCTCTGGCTTCCAATCCCATCCAGCCGAGGATTTCCCTGGCCCGCTTTTTCGCCTCGCCGCGGCCGAGGCCGTCAATGATGGCGGGGATGGCGACGTTTTCCAGTGCCGAAAACTCAGCCAACAGGTGATGGTTTTGATAGACGAAGCCAAGGTGCTCCCGGCGCATGGCGGTGCGGGCCAGATCATTCATGCCGTTGCACGATTGCCCGGCAATGGCGACGTCGCCGCCGTCGGGCGGTTCCAACAGCCCGGCGATATGAAGCAGCGTCGATTTACCGGACCCGGACGGCCCGACCAGGGCGACGATTTCTCCCCGGCGCAAGACCAGATCGACGCCGCGCAGCACGTTGAGGTCGTCACGGCCCTGATGAAAGGTGCGTTTGATTCCGGTGAGGTCCAACACCCGCCCATTGCCGGTATCATGGCCGGTCATGCCCTGCTCACTCATAACGCAGCGCCTCCGCCGGATCGAGCTTGGATGCCCGCCACGCCGGATAGAGCGTCGCCAGGAACGACAACCCCAATCCCATCAACACCACGGCGACGACCTCAGACGGGTCCACCACCGCCGGCAGCTTTGACAGGAAATAGATTTCGGCGGCAAACAGATCGGTCCCGGTAAGCCCTTGAATCCATTGGCGAATAGTTTCGATGTTTTCGGTGAATGCCAATCCCAGCCCGAACCCGGCCATGGTGCCGATGGTGCCGACCGAGGCGCCGGCAATGAAGAAAATACGCATGATCATGCCGCTGGTGGCGCCCATGGTCCTGAGGATGGCGATATCCTTGCCCTTATCCTTCACCAACATGATCAGGCTGGAGATGATGTTGAAGGCGGCGACCAGAATAATCAGCGTCAGGATCAGGAACATGACATTGCGTTCGACCTGGATGGCATTGAAAAAGCTGGCGTTGACCCGTTGCCAATCATGGATGCGGGACATCCCTTTCATTTCCTTGGAAATGTCGCGGCCGATGGCGATGGCGTTGTCGGGATGGGTGACGAAAACCTCAAGGTTACTGACCGCGCCGGGCATCTTGAAATACACTTGCGCGTTTTCCAGCGGCATAAAGATAAAACTGGAATCATATTCGTACATACCGATCTGGAAGGTGGCGACGACGGTATAGGCCTTCATCCGGGGAACGGTGCCAAAAGCGGTGGTGCTGCCTTTCGGCGATATCAGGGTGATTTTGTCCCCAACCCGTGCCCCCATTTTGGTGGCCATGCGCTGGCCGATGATGATGGCGTTCTTGCCCTTGAACGCGTCCAGTGATCCCGATTGGATGTTGTTGGCGACGATATCGCGGGCGGCGAGGTCCTTGCCCCGGATGCCGCGCACCACCGCCCCTTGCGCGATGCCGCGCGATGTCACCATGACCTGGCCTTCGATCATCGGCGTTACCGCGACGACGCCGGTAACCTTACGCAGCCGCTCGGCGATGGGATCGAAATCCCTGAGTTGGTTGGTTTGGCCATAGACGCTGAGGTGGCCGTTGATGCCCAGAATCCGGGTCAACAGTTCCTCGCGGAAGCCGTTCATCACCGCCATCACGATAATCAGCGTCGCAACGCCCAGCGCGATCCCCAATAGGGAGAACCAGGCGATCACCGAAATGAAGCCTTCCTTGCGCCTGGCCCTGAGGTAGCGCATCGCCACCATCCATTCGAAAAAGGAAAACACGCGCCCGCCCTTTCTTTAGGCCGTCAACAGGGCGATGGCGGCCTCGGCGCTGATTTCCTGGCGCTCGCCGCTGGCCCGGTTCTTAAATTCGACGACCCCCGCCTTAACCGCCTTCGGGCCGATCACCACCTGCCACGGCAGGCCGATCAGGTCCATGTCAGCGAACTTGGTCCCGGCGCGGGCATCACGGTCGTCGTAGAGAACCTCGATTTTGGCTTTATTGAGTTTTTCATAAAGGTCATTACAAACCCTGTCGCAAGCGCCGTCACCGACTTTCAGGTTGATCAGCCCGACCTTGAACGGCGCCACCGCTTCCGGCCATTTGATGCCGGCGTCGTCATGCTTTGCTTCTATAATTGCCCCGACCAGGCGTGATACACCGATGCCGTAAGACCCCATTTCTACTTTTACGTCCTTGCCGTCGGGCCCGGAGACGGCAGCGTTCATGGCTTTGGAATACTTCTTACCAAAATAAAAGATGTGGCCAACCTCGATGCCGCGGCGCTGGCGACGACGCATTTCAGGCACTTCCCTTTCGAAAACGGCTTGATCGTGTTTTTCGTCTGTTCGAGCGTAACAGCTAGTAAGGTAATCGACATTCCCAGCAATAAGGGTGTCATCCGAATAAGTTAATTCATCAAGGGTGAGGCGGGTAAAATCTGAGTCATAGTAAATCTCGCTCTCGCCAGTGTCGGCCAGGATGATGAATTCGTGACTCAATTTGCCGCCGATGGGGCCACTGTCAGCCTGCATGGGAATGGCCTCCAAACCTAATTTTTTGAAGGTTCGCATGTAGGCGATAAATTGCTTATTATAGGATCGCCTTGCGCCTTCAAAATCCAGGTCAAAGGAATACGTGTCCTTCATAAGAAATTCACGGCCGCGCATGACGCCGAACCGGGGCCGAACCTCGTCGCGGAATTTCCATTGGATGTGATAGAGCATCTTGGGCAGGTCGCGATAGCTTTTGACCGCGTCGGCAAAAATCTCGGTAACCTGTTCCTCGTTGGTGGGGCCATACAGCATTTTCCGTTTATGGCGATCGGTGATTCGCAGCAATTCCTTTCCATAGTCTTCGTAACGACCGCTTTGAATCCAAAGATCGGCGGGTTGGATGGTCGGCATCAACATTTCCTGGGCACCGATGGCATCCTGTTCCTGGCGCACGATGTCTTCGATTTTCCGCAACACCCGCAACCCCAGCGGCAGCCACGAATATATACCGGCCGACGATTGGCGGATCATGCCTGCACGCAACATCAGGCGGTGTGAGACGACCTGCGTCTCGGATCGGGTTACCTTTAGGGTCGGCATGAAAAAACGGGATAAGCGCATAAAGGGAATGGCCTCGAATTCTGATTGCGCCGAAGGACGCGAAGGATGTGGGACTTTATGCGTTTGCCGCCCCGGCTTCAACCGTCGGCAAAGAACTTCGCATCGACCTGCATCCACGGCGGGTTCAGCTTGGCGATGCGCTTGAAGGCCTTGCAATCCTCATGGTGGGCGCCGGGTAGGTAGCCGATGCACATCAGGAACTCATTGACGATCTCACTGCCCATGAATTTGAAGGATTGGCGAAACAGCTTCGTCCATTCGGCCCGGTTCAACGGATGATGGACGGCGATCCAGGCGGCGAAGCCTCCGCCTCCTAACACGCCGCTGTCGCGAAGCGCCTGGATGCGTTTGGCGTTCTCGATGATCGACGCGACCTTGAGCTTGTTGCGGATAATGCCGGCGTCACCGAGCAGCCGCTTGACGTCCTTGGCCTTATAGGCGGCGACGGTATCGACGTCGAAATTGTCGAAGGCGGCCACCGTGGTCGGGCGTTTCTTTAAAATAAGGTCCCATGACAGCCCGGCCTGGAACAGCTCCAGCGATTGCAGCTCGAACAGGTAGCGCTCATCATCCCTGCCGTCTAGGGGAAAGCCGTACTCAAAGTCATGATAGGATTGGTGGATGGGATTGTCTTCGGCGACTTCGCAGTACCAGGACATGTTCAATAATCACTTATTTGAGGTTTAGTTCAGGCTCATCGCCGGTACCCTGTTTGACTCTGGCGAGAATAAAATATTCGAGACACGACACCTTTCCCATGGTGCGAAGGTCATTCGGAGTTCGCCGTTCTTTTTTTACGTCGCAAGGCAGCGACAGGTGGGCAACCCAAAATTTCTTACGCGACCGAGCCGGATCATAGGATGTGCCTTTTAAATAATTTTTTAAAAAACGCATCCCGCCACTATGCATATCGCCTTTTCTGATACCCCTATGAAATTGGTTGAGGCGCTGTTTTAGTCCTTGTGAGGCGTTCGACATTCCAACGTAAAAAACGTCTGTAGTTTTTACCGTCTGCCCCGCTAAATTACTTGTCGTGTACGCCAAGGCGTAAACTCCGGGGTCAGAAGGTAAGCCTAAACGTATTTCATCGCTGAATAATTGCCACTTTTGGCGAAAAAATTTCGCAAGAAGTTCATTCATTTCTTTCATTTCGGCAGCCCTTAAGATTTCGGTTTACTCACCATAAGCCTGTCAAAGTTCAGGCTCTAAACGAGAAGACGCCCGACACGATGATCACATAGATCAGGCCGAAGATGACGGCGGCGGCGATGGTGGTGATGGCGGCCTTCATCAGGAGATGCGGGTTTGCCGGCGCGCCGGGGTCGTCGCCTTCGCCGAGGTCATCGGGGTCGATGCGCCGGACCCCCCACGGCAGAACCATGAACATCACCAGTCCCCAGATGATGGCGTAGGTGGCAAGGCTGGTATACCAATCCATTATCGTTGTTCCAGTTCGATCAGAACGCCGGTAAAATCCTTGGGATGCAGGAACAGCACCGGCTTGCCGTGCGCCCCTTCTTTTGGCGAGCCGTCACCGAGAACCCGTGCGCCTTGTTGGGTCAGCTGGTCGCGGGCGGCGATAATGTCATCGACCTCAAAACACATATGGTGCATGCCGCCACCGGGATTATTTTCGAGAAACTTGGCGATCGGGGAATTGTCGCCCAAGGGCTGTAAAAGCTCGATCTTGGTGTTGCCGACGTCGACGAAAACTACCGTGACGCCGTGGTCCGGCAGCGCCTGAGGGCCGGACACCGTGGCGCCCAATGTTTCCCGGTAGACCTTGGCGGCGGCATCCAGGTCAGGCACCGCGACGGCGACGTGATTGAGATTGCCGATCATAGGTTTAGAGTCGCTCCTTAAACTCGGATCAAATGCACGGTGCAAACCGGGCGCTTGTCTAGATTTTTACGGAAACTGCGCCGGACCGCAATACGCACGGTCTCACGGACCTTGCCATCGTCCCTTAGGTCCTTGCCCTTCATTCCCTGAAGGGCTTCCTTGGCGGCGTAAACAGCATCGTCGGCGAAGTCTTCCTCGCCGTCTTCCAACAGGCCGCTGGTCGAAAGTTCGGGCTCGGCGCAAAGCCTGCCGTCTTCATCCAAGGCCATCGTCACCGTCGCAGAACCGTTGTAAAGGGCCCGGTTGCGGCTTTTTGCGAGGGCGCCGTTCGAAGGGATCAAGCGGTTGCCTTCAAGCGCCAGGCGGCCGGAGGACACCTCGCCGCAGATGCCCGGCTCTCCCGGCGCCAGACGGATCATGCCGCCGTTTTCATTGACGATGGCCTTCGGCACCTGACACGAACGGGCCAACGCCGCATGTTCGTCCAGGTGGCGGCGTTCGCCGTGTACCGGGACCGATATCCTGGGCTGGGTTAATTGATACATACGGGTCAGTTCGTCCCGGGCCGGGTGGCCGGAGACATGAATGAAGTGATCGTTCGAGGTAATCACCTGAACCCCAAGGCGCACCAGTTGATTATGCAGCCGCCCGATGCTGTCTTCGTTGCCAGGAATCATGCGGGCCGAGAAGATCACCGTATCGCCTTCGCCCAGGGTCAGGTGGGCGTGGTCGCCGTTGGCGATCCTGGACAGCGCCGCCCGGGGTTCGCCCTGGCTGCCGGTACAGATAAACATCACCTTGTCGTCGGGGATATGGCCGGCGTCCTCTTCGCTGATGAAGGCTGGAACATCGCCAAGGTATCCGTTTTCACGCGACGCCTCGTTGATCCGCCACAATGACCGCCCGGCCAGCACCACGTCCCGGTCATTGGCCTTGGCGGCCATGGCGATGGTTTCAAGCCGCGCCACGTTGGAGGAAAAACAGGCGACCGCGACCTTGCCTTGGCAAGCGCCGATCACCTTGGTTAGGCTGTCCAGCAGGTCGCCTTCCGAGCCGGTGGAGCCGGGCGTAAAGACATTGGTGGAATCGCAAACGATCGCCAACACCCCCTCCTCGCCGAGTTTTTGCAGCGCCACGACGTCGGCGGTATCACCGATCACCGGGCTGGGATCGAACTTCCAATCACCGGTATGAAGAATGGTGCCGAATTCCGTGCGGATGGCGATGGCATTGGGTTCGGGGATCGAATGGGTGAGGGTTATCAATTCCATGTCGAAGGGGCCGACTTCGAATCGGCCGCCCAGGGGCACCTCCAAGATCTCGACCTGGTCGGCGAAATCGGTCTCCGCCAGTTTGCGTTTCAGGATCGACAGCGTAAACGGGGTCGCGTAAATGGGGCATTGCAACCGTTGCCAAAGATACGGAACCGCGCCCAGGTGATCTTCATGGGCATGGGTGAGGACCAATCCCGCCAGTTGCTCGCGGCGTTCTTCGATGAATGCCGGGTCCGGCATCAGAACATCAAAACCGGGCTGGGCACTGTTGGCAAAGGTGATCCCCAAATCAACCATCACCCAAGTTTCCCGGCCAGGCGCCCCGATGCCGTAGAGGTTGAGGTTCATACCGATTTCACCGGCGCCGCCCAGCGGCAGGAAGATCAATTGCTCGGTGTTTTCGGGGGGGCTGTCGGCATTCATGAATTAAGTCGGTATATGGCGAGAAGGCCGCGCAGCGTCAGGTTCGGATCAGAATGCTTGATGCTATCCGTGGCTTCTGAAAAAAGTCCCGACAGTCCGCCGGTGGCAATGACCGCGAGGTTGCCTCCGTGTTCGTCCTGCAACCGCTTAACCAATCCTTCGACCAGCCCGACATAGCCCCAATAGATACCCGATTGCATGGCTTCAATGGTGCCCTTGCCGGTGATTTTCTCGGTCCGCTGGATGCCGACGCGGGGAAGTTGGGCGGCGGCCATGTGCAGCGCCTCCAACGATAGATTGACTCCGGGGGCGATGACGCCGCCGATGTAATTGCCCCCGGCATCGATGACATCGAAGGTGGTGGCGGTGCCGAAGTCGACGATGATCAACGGGCCGCCGTACTGGCGGTGGGCGGATACCGCATTGACCAGCCGGTCGGCGCCGACATCTTCGGGCCGGTCGATCAGCACTTCAAGGCCCAAATCGACCCCCTCCTCGCCGATCACCAGCGGCTCACAGTTAAAATAATCCCGGCACAGGGATTTTATGGTGAACAGCGTCGCCGGAACCACCGAGGCGATGATGGCGGCGGTAATGTCGGCGGTGGCAATGTTGACGTTTCCCATCAACTGTCCGAGCCAGACGCCGATTTCATCGGCGGTACGTTCCGTATGAGACGACGACCGCCATTCACCCTTGATCGTGTCAGCGTCGTCAAAGACGGCAAAAACGATATTGGTGTTACCTGAATCGATGGTCAATAACATGGTTGATAATCTCAGTCCGTAGACGCAAAGAAAACATCGCCGGCGGCGATCCTACGCTCACCGTCGCCGGTTTTCAGCAACAATGCGCCGTCTTCGTCCAGGTCGGTGAACACGCCGGTCAGGGTTTCGCCCTCAAGCCGGACCTCGATCTCTTCGCCCAGGCCGAAACAGTGCCATAGCCAGTTCTTGCGGATCGGGGCAAACCCATCCTCCAGCCAGGTGTTGGTCCACTTGAGAAAATGGCGGCAAAAGGAGTCCAGGCAATCAACCTCGGTGGCGGCAAAATTCTCAGCCCGCAGCGACGTCGCCGGGAAGTCCGTATCGCCGGGGAATATTCCAACGTTAATGCCCACCCCTAAAATCACCCAGTCGGGGCGGCCGTCCGCACCGGTTTCCGTTTCGAGCAGGATACCGGCGACCTTTTTATCGTTGAGCAGAACATCATTGGGCCACTTGCAATGGACGTTGTGACCGGGCTCGCCGACCGTGCCGAGGGTGTCGAACACCGCCAGCGCCGCAATGAAGCTGAATTCGGCGGCCTTGGTTACGGCAACATCGGGTCGCAGCACTAATGAACAATACAGGTTTCCCGGTGGGCTCGACCATTTACGGCCCCGACGGCCGCGTCCGGCGGTTTGCTCCTTGGCCCAGATCAGGGTGCCGTCCGGGGTTTCATCTTCGCCCAGGGCCGCCAATCTCCGGGCCTCGGCATTGGTGCTGTCAACGGTATCCAGGCACACCAGGCGGTAAGCCGACGGAAGTTCAGGTTGGCGCATGATGAACCTGGGTTTTATCCGGCGAACAAGGATGCCGCCGCCGCGGCCGCCGCCGACAGGATGGGGGTCGGATAAACGAAGAAGAAGACCACGAACAACCCGGCGCCGGTAACCACGGCCGCCAGTTCCGGCGCCGCCGATTTATCCAGGGCCTCGTCCAGGTCTTCGAAATAAACCAGTTGCACGATGCGCAAGTAATAAAACGCGGCAACGACGCTGGCCAAAACCCCGAAGATGGCAAGCGTGTACAGATGGGCCTCGATGGCGGCAACAAAGATATAAAACTTGCCGAAGAAGCCCGCGAACGGAGGAATACCGGCCATGGAAAACATCAAGATCGTCAGCGCCAGCGCCAACATCGGATGGGTTCGGTTCATCCCGGCAAGATCACTAATGTTTTCAACCATGTGGCCGTCGCGCCGCATGTACAGGATGCAGGTAAACACGCCGATGTTCATCAGCAGGTAAATGGCCAGATATACCAGAACGCTCTGGATTCCGGCTTCGGTGCCGACCGCCAATCCGATCAGCGCGTAACCGGCATGACCGATGGAACTGTACGCCATCATTCGCTTGATGTTGGTTTGATTGATGGCGGCGAACGCGCCCAGCGCCATCGACGCCATCGATATGAAGATGACAATTTGCTGCCATTCGGCGACCAGGCCGCCGAACGGCCCGACCATGACGCGGATAAACAACGCCAGCGCCGCGATCTTCGGCGCCACCGAGAAAAAGGCGGTGACCGGCGTCGGTGCGCCTTCGTACACGTCAGGTGTCCACATATGGAACGGCACCGCGGAAACCTTGAAGGCCAATCCAGCCAGGATAAAGACGATCCCGAAAATAACGCCGATGCTGGTCTCGCCGTGATGGGCGTCAAACAATCCGGCAAGCTGATCGAAATTCGTGGTTCCGGTGAAGCCGTATACCAGGGACGAGCCGTACAGCAACATGCCCGATGCGACGGCGCCGAGAACGAAGTATTTCAGCCCGGCCTCGGTCGAGCGGGTGTCGTCACGCTGAAACGCCGCGATCACGTAAAGCGACAAGGATTGCAGTTCCAGGCCGACGTACAGGGAAATCAGATCGTTCGCGGAAATCATCATCATCATGCCGAGCGTGGCGAAGAGGATGAGGATGGAATATTCAAACCGGGCCATATCGTGTCGTTCCCGAAAGCCGTGCGAAATGATGATCGCCAGGGCCGACCCGGCCAGCACCAGAACCTTGCAATAAACGGCGAAGGTATCGCTAACGAACATATTGGCGAACGATACCAGACGGCCGCCGGATAACGTTGAGACCAACATCACGGCCAGCAACAGGGTGACGACGCTGAGCAGGGAAATCAGTCGGGACGCCTTGATGTCTTCAATGCCGCCGGTTTTGTGAAACACGCCAAGCATCAGCAGCGCCATGCCGACCGAGGCCAGGAACAATTCCGGCAGCGCCGGGATAATATTGGGGATTTCGGCCATGGCTTTTCTCTCCTCCCCCTATTGACCGGCCACGCTGATGGCCGCACTGGCATTCAGGGCGGAATCGATCTGGGTGATCATGTTGGCGACCGACACATGCATGATGTCCAGGAACGGCGCCGGGTAAACCCCCATCCAAATGACCAGCACGACCAAGGGCGCGAACACGGCGACCTCGCGCAGGTTCATATCCTTGATGGCGGCCAGGCTGTCTTTTGTCAGGGCCCCGAAAATAACCCGGCGGTAAAGGTACAGCATATATGCGGCGCCCAGGATTATTCCGGTGGTGGCCAACGCCGCGACCCAGGTGTTGACCTTGAAGACGCCGACCAGGACCAGGAATTCGCCGACAAATCCGGCCGTGCCCGGAAGCCCGACCGAAGCCAGCATGAAGATCATGAAAATCAACGCATAGCCCGGCATCCGGTGAACCAAACCGCCATAGGCGGCAATGTCGCGCGAGTGAATGCGGTCGTAAACGACGCCGACAATCAGGAATAAGGCGGCCGAAATAACGCCGTGGGCAAGCATCACAAAAATCGCGCCTTCGATGCCCTGAACCGTCAGCGTAAACGCGCCGATGGTAACGAACCCCATGTGCGCCACCGAGGAATAGGCTATCAGTTTTTTCATGTCCTCCTGGGCCAGGGCGACCAAGGAGGTATAGATCACGGCCATGATGGACAGCGTGTAGATCAAAGGCGTGAACATGACCGAGGCTTCGGGGAACATCGGCAACGAGAACCGCAGCAATCCATAGCCGCCGAATTTTAACAGCACCGCCGCCAGGATCACCGAGCCCGCCGTCGGCGCCTCAACGTGGGCGTCGGGAAGCCAGGTATGCACCGGCCACATCGGGATTTTGACCGCGAAGGAGGCGAAAAATGCCAGCCATAGCCAAGTCTGCAATTCGGACGGGAAACGGTGGACCATCAGGCCCTGGATGTCGGTGGTGCCGGCGTCGAAATACATCGCCATGATCGCCAGCAGCATCAGCACCGACCCGGCCAGGGTATAAAGGAAGAACTTGAATGATGCATATACCCGTCTCGGGCCGCCCCAGATACCGATGATCAGGAACATCGGGATCAGCACCGCCTCGAAGAAGACATAGAAGACCACCAGGTCCAAGGCGCAGAACATGCCGACCATGAAGGTTTCCAGCACCAGGAACGAGATCATGTATTCCTTGACCCGGTCGTCGATGCTTTCCCAGCTGGCGAGAATGCAGATCGGCGTCAACAATGTCGTCAACAAAACGAACAGCATGGAAATTCCGTCGATTCCCATCTTGTAGCCGATATTAAAGGCGGGCATCCAAGGAACGGTTTCGACGAATTGGAATTCGGCGGTGGTGGTGTCGAAGTGAAACCAGACAAACAGCGACAATACGAAGTTGACCAACGACGTCCACAACGCCACGTACCGTGCGTTACGCTTGACGATGTCGTCATCGCCACGAATGGCCAGAATGCAGACGGCACCGACCAGCGGCAGGAACGTCAACAACGAAAGGATGGGAAGCTGTGACATTGCCCTATCCTCCGTGCCCGAACAGATACCATGTCACCAGGACAACGACGCCAGTCAGCATGGCGAAGGCGTAGTGATACAGGTATCCGGATTGGATGGCGCCGGCGCGCTTGGCCAGTTGCTTGACGGCGGCGGATATGCCGTCCGGCCCGATGCCGTCGATCAACGCCCCGTCGCCGCCTTTCCAGAAACCGCGGCCCAGCATAAACGCCGGACGGACGAAGATCAGGTCATACAGTTCGTCGAAATACCATTTGTTGAGCAGGAACTGATAAAGCCCCTGCATGCGGGCGGCGATGGCGCCCGGCAAGGCCGGGAAACCCATATAAAGAACGTAGGCCAAGGCGATCCCGGTAACACCGACGACCAACGGCAGATACTTGACCCAAACCGGGACATGGTGCGCGGCTTCCAGGGCCGGGTGACTGGCCAGTACCAGGATCGAATCTCCCCAGAAAGCCCCGGCTTCAGATCCGACGAAGCTATTGAAGCCGATATAGCCCATGAACATGGCGCCCGCCGCCAGCACGAACAGCGGCAGGATCATCACTTTCGGACTTTCATGGACCTTTGCCAAAACCTTCGGGTCGGCCCTGGATTCGCCGTGGAAGGTCATGATGATCAATCGCCAGGAATAGAACGCGGTCAGGAACGCCGCCGCGATGCCTAACCAGAACGCATACCCGCCGGCCAGGGTATGGGCGGCGTAGGCGGCTTCCAGGATGGTGTCTTTGGAATAATAGCCCGCAAACGGGAAAATACCGGCCAAGGACAGCGACCCGATCCACATCAGCACCCAGGTCACCTTCACCTGTTTCCAAATGCCGCCCATTTTGCGCATGTCCTGTTCGTCGGACATGGCGTGAATGACCGAACCGGCGCCGAGGAACAACAGCGCCTTGAAGAACGCATGGGTGACGAGGTGGAAGACACCGGCAGAATACGCGGAAACGCCGGCGGCGAAGAACATGTAGCCAAGCTGCGAACAGGTCGAATAAGCGATCACCCGCTTGATGTCGTTTTGCACGCAAGCGACGGTGGCGGCGAAAATGGCGGTCGAGGCGCCGACCACGGTGACCAGCGTCAGGGCGGTATCGGAATATTCGAACAACGGCGACATCCGGCAGACCATGAAAACCCCGGCGGTGACCATGGTCGCGGCATGGATCAGGGCGGAAACAGGGGTCGGGCCTTCCATGGCGTCGGGCAGCCACGTGTGCAGGCCCAATTGCGCCGATTTGCCCATGGCGCCGATAAACAGCAATACCGCGCATATGGTGATGGCGTGGAATTCGGTGCCGAAGACAACCATCGTCGCATCGGCCTTGCCTGCGACGGCGGCGAAGATGGTGTCGTAATCAACCGACTGGAACAGCACGAAGATGGCGAAAATGCCGAGCGCGAAACCAAAATCGCCGATCCGGTTGACGACGAAGGCCTTGATGGCGGCGGCGTTTGCCGCCGGGCGGTCGTACCAGAACCCGATCAGCAGGTATGAGCACAGCCCCACCCCTTCCCAGCCGAAGAACAACTGCACCAGGTTGTCGGCGCTGACCAGCATCAGCATGAAGAAGGTGAACAGGCTCAGGTAGGACATAAAGCGCGGGATCGAATGATCGTGGTGCATGTAGCCGATGGAATAGACATGGATCACGGCGGCCACGGTGGTCACCATGAACAGCATCACCGACGACAGCGTATCCAGCTTGATCGCCCAGGATACCTCCATGGCGCCGGAATCGATCCAGGTGAACAGTTCGACCGTGCGCGGGTTGTTCCCCAACACCACATCCCAGAACACCACGCCGGCGGCGACGGCGGCCAGGATCATGGCGCCACAAGTCACCCATTGGGCGGCGATGTCGATCCGGTTGGGGGTCTTTGCCTCCGAAGACCGAATAAAGACCAGGAATCCGGCGCATAGCGCCCCGAACAACGGCAGGAAGACGGCGAATATTTCCATGATCCCTGCCCTAGCCCTTCATCATGTTGACGTCTTCGACGGCGATGGAGCCGCGATTACGGAAATAAACCACCAAGATGGCCAGCCCGATGGCGGCTTCGGCGGCGGCAACGGTCAGCACGAACATGGCGAAGACCTGGCCGACCATGTCGTTCAGTTCGGCGGAGAACGCGACCAGGTTGATGTTGACCGCCAACAGCATCAATTCCACCGACATCATGATGATGATGACGTTCTTGCGATTGAGGAAGATGCCCAGAATGCCCAGCGTGAACACAATCGCGGAAACGGTCATGTAATGGGAAAGCCCGATTTCAAACATCAGATGCCCTTCCCGGTTTCGACCTTGACGACTTCCACCGAGTCTTCGGGGCGGCGGTTCACTTGGTCGTGGATGCGTTGTTTACGGACACCCTCGCGCTTTCGGTGGGTCAACACGATGGCGCCGATCATGGCAACCAGCAGGATCAATCCCGCGGCCTGGAAAAGGTAGATGTAATGGGTGTAGAACAGCTCGCCCAGGGCCTGGGTGTTGCTAATTTTGTCTACGGGCGGCATCGGTTGCGCCACGGCGGTGCCCGCATCGGGGGCCAGGGCATGGCCGGCGACGATGACCACCAGCTCAATCAACAACACCAAGCCGATCATGGCGCCTGCCGGCAGGTATTGAAGGAAGCCCTGGCGCAGCTCAACGAAATTGATATCCAACATCATGACCACGAACAGGAACAACACCGCCACCGCGCCGACATAGACGACGACCAGGATCATGGCCAGGAACTCCGCCCCCATCAGCACGAACAGCCCGGCTGAGCTGAAGAACGCCAGGATCAGGAACAGCACCGAATGAACCGGATTGCGGGCGGATATCACCAGCACCGCCGAGACCACGGTGAAAAAGGCAAATACGTAAAATGTCAGCGCTTGGATCATCTTAAAATGGGTCTTTTCTCATTGCATAACCGGTCTTAACGATACGCCGCGTCGGCGCGAAGCCGTTCGGCGAGTTCGGTTTCCCAACGGTCGCCGTTGGCCAGTAATTTTTCCTTGTCGTACATGAGTTCCTCGGGGTTCTCGGTGGAATATTCATAGTTCGGGCCTTCGACGATGGCGTCCACGGGACAGGCTTCCTCGCACAGCCCGCAATAAATGCATTTGAGCATATCGAGGTCGTAGCGCGTGGTGCGCCTGGACCCGTCGGGACGGGGCTCGGCCTCGATGGTGATTGCCTGGGCCGGGCATATGGCTTCGCACAGCTTGCACGCGATGCATCGTTCCTCGCCGTTGGCATAGCGCCTGAGGGCATGTTCACCGCGAAACCGGGGCGACAACGGGCCCTTTTCGAACGGATAGTTGATGGTGATTTTCTTGCGGAACATATAGCGCAGCGTCAGCGCCATGCCGCTGACCAGTTCGGTCAGGAAAACGGTTTTTACGCTGCGTCTGATGAAACCCATGTTTTCCCTCCCCTCAGCCCGACACCGGCGCCAGATCGAATGCCACCAGGACGCCGCTGACGATAACCACCGCCGCCAGCGAGATCGGCAGAAACACTTTCCAGCCAAGCCGCATCAATTGGTCATAGCGATAGCGCGGGAATGTGGCGCGTACCCACAGGAAAACGAACAACACGGCGGCGATTTTAAAGGCGAACCACACCGGCCCCGGCACCCAGTTAAACGGCGCCATATCCATCGGCGGCAGCCATCCGCCCAGGAACAGGATCACCGTCATGCCGGCCATTAGGATCATGTTGGCGTATTCGCCAAGAAAAAACAGCGCGAACGGCATCGCCGAATATTCAACATTGTAGCCGGTCACCAGTTCGGCTTCGGCTTCGGGCAGGTCGAACGGATGACGGTTGGTTTCGGCCAGGGTCGAGATAAAGAAAATCACCGCCATCGGGAATAATGGCACGACGAACCAGATATCCCTTTGGGCGTTGACGATATCGGACAAATTCAGCGACCCCGCCACCAGCAGCACGGTGACGATGACGAACCCCATGGACACTTCGTAAGACACCATCTGGGCGGCCGAGCGCAACCCGCCGAGGAACGCATAGCGTGAATTGGACGCCCACCCGGCCATGATGATGCCGTAAACACCCAGCGACGATATCGCGAACAGGTACAGGATGCCGACGTTGATATCGGCCAACACCATGCCCTCATCGAAGGGGATCACCGCCCAGGCGACCAAGGCCAGGAAAAAGGTGATGGAAGGTGCTGCGATAAACACGCCACGGTTGGCGCCGGCGGGGATGATGGTTTCCTTCAGGAACAGCTTAACGCCGTCGGCGATCGGTTGCAGCAACCCAAACGGCCCGACCACGTTCGGCCCGCGCCGCAACTGCATGGCGCCGATGACTTTCCTCTCGGCGTAGGTCAGGTAGGCCACCGCCGTCAATATCGGGGCAACGATGAGGACGATCTTGATCACGATCCAGACCACCGGCCAAATATAATTATACCAAAACTCAACCATCGGTTCCGGTCTTGTCCTTATCTTCGCCCGGCAGCAAATCGCTGCATTGGGCCATGGTCACCGAAGCCCGGCTTATGGGGTCGGTCATATAAAAATTCTCAATCGGCGAGGTCAGCGCCGTTGTCCCGATTTCTCCGTCCCCGCCGAATGGTTTCCAGGCCGCGGGGGCGACCTCATCAACATTGATAAAGGCAGAATTCGTCTCGACCATACGGGCGCGCAGCATTCTGGCATCGTCAAATGCCAAGGGGCGGTCCAAAACCGCCGACAACGCCCGGATGATGGTCCAATCCTCCCGCGCGTCGCCGGGCGGAAACGCGGCTAGCCGTGTTCTTTGAATCCGGCCTTCGGTGTTGACGTAGGTGGCGTTCTTTTCCGTATAGGCGGCGCCGGGCAGGATCACATCGGCCCGGTGCGCGCCGGCATCGCCATGATGACCTTGATAGATGACGAAGGCTTCGCCTAAGCGCGCCATGTCGATTTCATCGGCGCCGAGTAGGTAAACAACGTCAATGGTTCCCTCCCCGGCCCCCTCCAGGATGGCTTCGGTATCGCGGCCTTTGGCTGCCGGCACGAAACCCAAATCCAATCCGCCGACGCGGGCCGCCGCCGTGTGTAATACGTTAAAGCCATTCCAGCCGATTTTTTCATTCACCATGCCGCAGGCTTCGGCGATTTTACGCGCCAGGCCGAGAATCTCGCCGCCGTCGGGCCGGGCCAAGGCCCCTTGGCCCAGAATCAGCATCGCTTTTTCGGCTCTTTTCAAGATCTTGGCGAATTCATGGCGGCCGCTGGCAATGGATTTCAGGGCATCAGCGTCGTCGCCCAAATGATCGTAATCGTAAGTAAGTTCGTCACCGGACCCGACCACGGCGATGGGGAAATTCCCCATAACAAAACGCTTACGCAGGCGGGAATTCAAAACCGGAGCTTCGAGCCTGGGGTTGGTGCCGATCAACAGGCAGGCGTCGGCATGTTCGATCCCGGCAATAGTGGAATTGAACAGGTAGCCGGCGCGGACGGCCGGGTCCAGCTTCGCCCCGTCTTGGCGGCAATCGATATGGGGTGAGCCGAGGGCCGACATCAGGTCCTTCAGGGCCATCATTGTTTCACAATCGGCCAAATCACCGGCAATGGCAGCGACTTTGGTGCCGTCAATGTCCTTGAGACGTTCGGCGACGGCGGCGAAGGCCTCGTCCCAGGTCGCCGGGGATAGTTTACCGTCACGCCGCAAATAGGGCTGATCCAACCGCTGACGCTTGAGCCCGTCACAGGCGAAGCGGGTTTTATCCGAAATCCATTCCTCGTTCACGTCCTCGTTAAGGCGCGGCAGGATGCGCATGACTTCGGCGCCACGCGTATCGACCCGGATGTTGGAGCCGACGGCGTCCAGCACGTCGATGGATTCCGTTTTCTTCAATTCCCAGGACCGGGTGGTGAAGGCATAAGGTTTCGACGTCAACGCGCCGACCGGGCACAGGTCGATCATGTTGCCGGACAGCTCCGACGTCAGCGCCTTTTCTACATAGGTGCCGACTTCCATGTGTTCGCCGCGCCCCGTTGCGCCCAATTCCTGGACGCCGGCAATTTCAGTGGCGAAGCGGATGCAGCGGGTACAGTGGATGCACCGGGTCATCACGGTTTCGATCAGTGGCCCGAGGTTCTTATCCTTCACGGCCCGCTTGTTATCGGAATAGCGGCTGCGGTCGTGGCCATAGCCCATGGCTTGATCCTGGAGGTCGCATTCGCCGCCCTGGTCGCAGATCGGGCAATCCAGGGGATGGTTGATAAGCAGGAATTCCATCACCCCTTTGCGCATTTTTCGCACTTCCGGCGTGTTGGTTTCGATCACCATGCCTTCACCGACCGGCATCGCGCACGACGCCACCGGCTTGGGAGCCCGTTCCATGTGGACCAGGCACATGCGGCAGTTGCCGGCGATGGAAAGCCGTTCGTGAAAACAAAAACGTGGAATTTCAATGCCCGCCTGTTCACACGCCTGGAGGACGGTGAGGCCGGGTTCGACTTCGATTTCAATGCCGTCAATGGTGAGTTTTGGCATCTTTGCTACTTTCCTAGGCGGCCGCGGTTTTGTCGGACGATTGATAATCGGCAATGCGTTGTTCAAGTTCAGGGCGGAAGTGGCGGATCAGACCCTGGATCGGCCACGCCGCCGCATCGCCGAGCGCACAAATGGTGTGGCCTTCGACTTGCCGGGTGACTTCTTCCAATAGGTCAATTTCCTCTACCGAGGTGTTGCCTTGAACCATGCGCTGCATCATGCGGGACATCCAGCCGGTTCCCTCGCGGCACGGCGTGCACTGCCCGCAACTTTCGTGCATGTAAAAGCTGGACAGGCGGGCGATGGCGGCAACGATGTCGGTGGACTTGTCCATGACGATCACCGCCCCGGTACCGAGGCCCGATTTGACGGCGCTGAGCGCATCGAAATCCATGGTCACGGTGTCGCAAATGTCTCTCGGCACCACCGGCACCGACGATCCGCCGGGGATGACCGCCAGCAGATTTTCCCAGCCGCCGCGTACGCCGCCAGCATGTTTTTCGATCAGATCTTTCAACGGCACGCCCATTTCCTCTTCGACCGTGCACGGATTGTTGACGTGGCCGGAAATGTTGAAAAGCTTGGTGCCGGTATTGTTGGGTTTGCCTAATCCCGCGAACCAAGCGGCGCCGCGCTTGAGGATGGCCGGCGCGACGGCAATGGATTCGACATTGTTAACCGTTGTCGGGCAGCCGTAGAGGCCGCAATTGGCCGGGAACGGCGGCTTCATCCGCGGTTGCCCCTTCTTGCCCTCCAGGCTTTCGATCAGCGCCGATTCCTCGCCGCAAATATAGGCGCCCATGCCGCGGTGGATATAAAAATCAAATCGGTATCCGGACTTGCACGCATCGTCACCGATCATACCGGCGGCGTAGGCCTCATCCACCGCCCGCTGCAAGGCTTCGGTTTCGCGGAAGAATTCACCGCGCACGTAGCAATAGGCGGTGTTGGCGCCCATGGCGAAGGAAGCCAGCAAGGCGCCCTCGATTAATTTATGCGGCTCATTGCGGAGAATTTCACGGTCCTTGCAGGTGCCGGGTTCGCCCTCATCGGCGTTGATGACCAGATAATGCGGTCGCTCAGATGCCTCCTTGGGCATGAACGACCATTTCATGCCGGTCCCAAAACCGGCGCCGCCGCGCCCACGTAATTCCGATTCCTTGATTTCCTCGATAATTTTTTCGCGCCCCTTGGCCATGATCGACTTGGTCCGCGACCAATCACCCCGTTTTTTAGCGGCCTTGAGGCTGGTGTCCTCAAGTCCATAGATATTGGTGAAAATCCGGTCTTTATCGTCGAGCATGGCTATTTCCCCGCCCCGTTTTTTAAATCTTTCAGGGTCGTCGGGCCGCCGGCCGGTTCAGACGTATGCCGACCGGATTGAGATCCGGGTTTCGGAGTTTGACCGGCTTTCAGTGCCTCGAGGATCGTCTGGGTGCTTTCGGTATCCAAATCTTCATAATAATCGTCGCCGATCTGCATCATCGGCGCGTTGGCGCAGGCGCCCAGGCATTCGGCCGAGGACAAGGTAAATTGGCCGTCTTCACTGGTTTCGCCCATTTCGAGGCCGAGGTTTTTCTTGCATGCGCCGACGATCGCGTCCGACCCTCTCAGCCAGCAGGGCAAATTCGTGCACACCTGGACATGGTTTTTGCCGACGGGTTCAAGGTTGTACATGGTGTAGAAGGTGGCGACCTCATAGACCCGGATCGGCGCCATCCCCAACATCCCGGCGACCGTGTCCATGGCGGCGCGCGGCAACCAGCCGTCGTGTTGACGTTGGGCCAGGTCAAGCAGCGGCATCACCGCGCTTTCCTGCCAACCTTCCGGATACTTGGCGATCTCACCCTGGGCCGCTTCGGCATTTTCAGCGGTGAAGGCGAAATCGTCGGGTTGGAAGGTGGTGTTGGTTTGCCCGCTCATCGGTCGATTTCTCCGAAAACGATATCAAGAGAGCCGATGTTGGCGACCACATCAGCCAGCATATGTCCGTTCGACAATAGGTCCATGGCTTGCAGGTGGGCGAACCCCGGCGAACGAATTTTACAGCGGTAAGGCTTGTTGGTGCCGTCGGAAACCAGATAGACGCCGAATTCGCCTTTCGGCGCTTCGATGGCGGTATAGGTTTCCCCGGCGGGCACATGAAAGCCCTCGGTATAAAGCTTGAAGTGATGGATCAGGGCTTCCATGGAATTTTTCATCTCGGCGCGGGACGGCGGCGAAATTTTCCGGTCATCGGACTTGCACCGGCCACCGGGCATGTCGGCGATGCACTGCTTGATGATGCGAAGGCTTTGGCGCATTTCATGAATGCGGACCAGATAGCGGTCGTAACAATCACCATGCTTGCCGACAGGGATATCGAAGTCGATTTTAGCGTAGGCGTCATAGGGTTGCGACTTGCGCAGGTCCCAGGCTACCCCGGCGGCGCGCAGGTTCGGGCCCGAAAAGCCCCAGTCGAAGCATTGGTCCGCCGTAATCACGCCGATATCGACGCTCCGTTGTTTGAAGATGCGGTTTTCCGTCAACAGGGTTTCGCAATCGTCGATCATCTGGGGAAAGTTGTCGGCCCAGGCCGCGATATCGTCCAGAAGCTCCGGCGGTAGGTCGTGGCTGACGCCGCCGGGGCGGAAATAGTTCATGTGCATGCGGGCGCCCGAGGCGCGTTCGCAGAATTCCATCAGCGTTTCGCGATCTTCGAACATCCACAGCATCGGCGTCATGGCGCCGGTGTCCATGGCGAAAGCGCAGACCGTGAAGATGTGGTTCATCAACCTCCCGATTTCGGCGTACAGCACCCGGATGTATTGTCCGCGCGGCGGCACCTCCAGGCCCAGCAGTTTTTCGACCGCCAGCACGAAGACGTGTTCCTGGTTCTGGGGCGAGGCGTAATCGAGGCGGTCGAAATAAGGCACCGCCTGAACGTAATTCTTATGTTCGATCAATTTCTCGGTGCCCCGGTGCAAAAGCCCGATATGGGGATCGGCGCGGGTAATCACCTCGCCGTCCATCTCCAGGACCAAGCGCAGCACCCCGTGCGCCGATGGATGCTGAGGGCCGAAATTGAGATTGAAATTCCTGATCTTTGTATCGGCCATCAGGAGTCTCCTTCCGCTGCGGCGCCATCAGCGTTTTCATCTTCAGCGCCTTCGGCCTTTTCATCACCCGGAAGAACCGCCTGGAGGCCTTCCCAGGGGCTGAGGAAATCGAAGCCGCGGAATTCCTGGGTAAGCTTCACCGGTTCGTAGACGACGCGCTTTTTCTCATCGTCGTAGCGGATTTCCACATAGCCGGTCAGCGGGAAATCCTTGCGCAGCGGGTGGCCATCGAAACCGTAATCGGTCAGGATTCGGCGAAGGTCGGGATGGCCTGAGAAAGAAATGCCGAAAAGATCCCAGGCTTCGCGTTCCCACCAATTGGCGGAACTGAAAACGCCGGTGACTGTCGGCACCGGGGTATCTTCATCGGTTACCACCATGACCCGGACGCGGTTGTTGTTGATCAGGCTCAGCAGGTTGTAAACGACCTCAAAGCGGGGAACACGTTCCGGGTAATCAACGCCGCAAACATCGACAAGCTGCTTGAATCGGCAATTAACATCGTCGCGCAAGAATGCCAGCACCCTGGCGATGCCTTCCACCTTGGCGGAAACCATGAGTTCATCCAAACTGACCGTTGCCCCGGTGACGTCATCGGGCAACTGGCCGGTAATATATTCGCCGAGGTCTTTAAGGGCTAAATCCATAGTTTTCCGTTACCGGTATATCGAGGCGACAAGACGGCCGTGGGCCGTCAGCGCCACAGAACTCCTGTTCTGTTAATTTTTTTCTTCAGTTGGAGGATTCCGTAGAGCAGTGCTTCGGCGGTCGGTGGACAGCCGGGTACGTAAACATCAACCGGCACCACCCGATCGCAGCCCCGGACCACCGAATACGAATAATGGTAATAGCCGCCGCCGTTGGCGCACGAGCCCATGGAGATCACGTAGCGGGGTTCGGCCATCTGGTCGTAGATTTTGCGGAACGCCGGCGCCATTTTGTTGGTCAACGTGCCGGCCACGATGATGACATCGGATTGGCGCGGGCTGGGCCTGGGCACGACGCCGAAACGATCAAGGTCATAGCGCGGCATATAGGCGTGGATCATCTCAACGGCGCAGCACGCAAGTCCGAAGGTCATCGGCCACAGCGAGCCGGTGCGCGTCCAGTTGACCAGCTTATCGATATTGGCGACGACAAAGCCTTTGTCGTGCAGTTCACCGGTGATGTGTTTGAGCAGGGCATCCTGTTCGGGCCCGGTTGGCACCGGTTTGGCGGAACCGGATGTGGTTTCTACTCCCATTCCAAGGCTCCCTTTCTCCATTCGTAGATGAAGCCGATGGTGAGAATGGCTAAGAAGATAACCATCGACCAGAATCCGAAAATTCCGATCTTGCCCAGCGTTACCGCCCACGGAAACAGGAAGGCGACCTCAAGATCAAAAATGATGAAAAGAATGGCGACCAGATAAAACCGGACATCGAATTTCCGTCTCGCATCACCGAAGGGCTCGAACCCGCATTCGTATTGCGACGTCTTGGCCACGTCAGGGTGTTGGGGAACGATAATATAGGAGGCAGCGATTGCGATAACAGCAATGGCTACGGCAATGCCGATGAAAATAAGAATCGGCAGGTATTCGGCGAGCAATTGATCCACGGCAGCCTTCCAAGTGGGCTTTTAGCCGGGAATTCGGGGGCTTCCCAAGTTTCCTCAGCCTATGGCTATTTATCAGGGTATAAAGTGCCCGAAGGGGGCCCCTTTATCAACCTTTCACAAGCCTTGACAAAAAAAATTGGCATTTCGAAAAGTAATGGCGGGAGTGACGAGACTTGAACTCGCGACCTCCGGCGTGACAGGCCGGCGCTCTAACCAAACTGAGCTACACCCCCTAAAATTCTGAACCCGGTCGGAATGGGGAATTCCCTGAACCGCGGTGCATCGTATCCACCAAAGTTTAAGTGTCAACAGGTAGATTTTGGTGGGGGATTTTGGTGGGCGGTGACGGGATCGAACCGCCGACCGTTCGGATGTAAACCGAATGCTCTTCCAGCTGAGCTAACCGCCCCCAAAAGGCACAATAGTATACCCCGGAAATAATACCGGCGGCGTCAAAATGACGCCGCCGGCACCAGAATTAGAATAGAAAACGTCTTAGTTGACGGCTGACTTCAATGCCTTGCCCGATTTAAATTTCGGAACATTGGTGGCAGCAATGTCAATTTTTTCGCCGGTCCTTGGATTGCGGCCCGTGGTCGCTTTGCGATGAGAAACACTAAAGGTGCCGAAACCGACTAGACGGACTTCTCCGCCCCCTCGAAGTGCAGCAGTGATGGAATCAACGGTACCGTCAATAGCCTTCGCGGCATCAGACTTGGACAAACCGGTGCTGCTTGCAACAGCGGCGACTAGATCATTTTTATTCAATGGAAAGGCCCCCTCTATATAAAAGTGTGGTTGTGGAGGGTCGTTGAACCGGACATCCCCTTCATCAGCAATATCCGCGAAACCCTTGTGATGGCCCAAATTTTAAATGTTGTTAGTTGACGGCGTCAATCCGAGAACCCCAGTTTTCCACAGTTTTTTGCGGTTTTTGGGGATAGAAACCGGTTAGTCGTTGAAAACAGGAAGGATTTTTTCGCTTCCAAATCCCGGAAAAATAATTTTGGCATCGAAAAAATGGTCGTCAAACAAGGATTCCGGCGAATCGGTGACAGATTCTACCAAAAAGGATTCGCACGCATGCCGCTCAATCGGCAAGGCCAAACGCGGCAACGACGGCTTTTTGGACTTAGTGTTTGACGACTCCGGATGCCTCGTCGTCGGCTTCGGCGGAAAGCCGGCTGGCTTCCAATTCCGCGTCTTCATCCCATTCCTGAGGCGTCAGCGGTTTATCCAGGGCATGCCCCAAAACCTCATCGACCATCGCCACCGGGATAATCTCCAATCCCCGTTTCACATTGTCGGGGATTTCGGCCAGGTCTTTTTCATTATCCTTGGGAATCAAAACAGTCTTGATGCCGCCCCTGAGCGCCGCCAACAGCTTTTCCTTGAGGCCGCCGATAGGAAGCACGCGTCCGCGCAACGTTACCTCGCCGGTCATGGCGACGGTTTTCTTAACCTTGGTGCCGGTTAACACGGAAACGATGGACGTGACCATGCCGACGCCGGCCGAAGGCCCATCCTTGGGAGTCGCGCCCTCGGGCACATGGACATGAATGTCCTTTTTCGTAAACATCGTCGGGTGGATGCCGAACAACGATGCCCGGGACTGAACGAAAGACCTAGCCGCCTGGATGGATTCGGTCATCACCTCACCCAATTTGCCGGTAATGGTCATCTTGCCCTTGCCGGGAACCATGACGGCTTCGATAGAAAGCAGCTCGCCGCCGACCTCGGTCCAGGCAAGCCCGGTTGTGACGCCGACCAAATCGTCGGTTTCAATTTCACCGAAGCGAAATTTGTGAATACCGGCCCATTTTCCAAGGTTGCGCCGGGTCACGGAAACGGTCTTGCCCTTTTTCTTAGCAGCCAGGATTTCCTTGATCGCCTTGCGCGCAAGATTGGCGAGTTCCCGTTCCAGATTACGGACGCCGGATTCACGCGTGTAAAAGCGAACCAGATCCCGAAGGCCGGTATCGGAAATAGACCATTCCCCCTTCTTCAGACCGTGTTTTTTGACCTGTTTCGGGATCAGGTGGCGTTTGGCGATTTCGACCTTTTCATCCTCGGTGTAACCGGAAAGGCGGATGATCTCCATCCTGTCCAGCAACGCCGACGGCATGTTGAGGGTGTTGGCGGTGGTGACGAAGAAAACGTCCGACAAATCGTAATCGACCTCAAGATAATGATCGTTGAAGGCGACGTTCTGTTCGGGGTCCAAGACCTCAAGCAGCGCCGAAGCCGGGTCGCCGCGCCAATCCTGGCCCATCTTGTCAACCTCGTCCAAAAGGAACAGCGGGTTAGACGACTTGGCCTTTTTCATGCCCTGAACGACCTTTCCGGGCATTGAGCCGATATAGGTGCGCCGATGGCCACGAATTTCCGATTCATCGCGAACGCCGCCTAGGGACATGCGAACGAAATTGCGGCCCGTCGCCCGTCCTATGGATTGGCCCAGGGAGGTTTTACCGACACCGGGAGGGCCGACCAGGCAAAGAATGGGGCCGGAAACCGTGTTGGTGCGCTGCTGAACGGCAAGATATTCGACGATCCGTTCCTTGACCTTTTTGAGGCCGTAGTGATCGGCGTTGAGGATATTTTCGGCCTTGGTGATGTCTTTTTTGATGCGGGTCCGTTTTTTCCACGGAATCGACACCATCCAATCCAGATAATTGCGAACGACCGTGGCCTCGGCCGACATCGGCGACATCGACTTAAGTTTCTTTAACTCGCCCAAGGCCTTTTCCCTGGCTTCCTTGGTAAATTTGGTCTTGGCGATCTTTTCTTCGATTTCGCTGGTTTCGTCGCGGCCGTCATCGGTTTCGCCCAATTCCTTTTGAATGGCCTTGAGCTGTTCATTCAAATAGTACTCGCGCTGGGTTTTCTCCATCTGCCGCTTGACCCGGCTGCGGATTTTCTTTTCGACCTGAAGGACGCCGATTTCGGCCTCCATATAGGTGTACACCTGCTCAAGTCTTTCCGTGATGCCCTCCGTTTCCAAAAGCTCCTGTTTTTCGGAAATCTTCAGGGCCAGATGGGAGGCCACCGTATCGGCAAGCTTGCCGGGGTCCTCGATCTGGTTGATGGAGACCAAAACTTCGGGCGGGATTTTCTTGTTGAGCTTTATATATTGCTCGAACTGGGTGATGACCGTGCGCGAAAGCGCCTCCATGTCTTCGGGCGTCCCTTCGTCCTCGGGGATCAGTTCCGCCTCGACAAGGAAGAAGTCCTTGTTTTCCTGGTATTGCCGGACCTTCGCCCTGCGAACGCCTTCGACCAGAACCTTCACCGTGCCATCGGGCAGCTTTAAAAGCTGCAGGACGGTGGAAACCGTGCCGATTTCGTAGATGTCATCCGCGGAGGGGTCATCCTGTGCGGCGTTTTTCTGCGCCACCAGCAGGATTTGCTTGTCATCCTTCATCACGTCTTCGAGGGCGCGGACGGATTTGTCCCGGCCAACGAATAACGGCACGATCATATGTGGAAAGACAACGATGTCACGGAGCGGAAGTACGGGATACGTGTCGACTTGATAGGTCACTAATTATCCACCTTTTTAAATAAAGCGTTGGGGGCGTTCCCAAAGGGAGTTCATTAACGGCATGCCTCCGTCCGGCGCGGCAAAATCATAGGGTCATAGTTGGTTTAATCGAACGTGATTTCAAGACCGCCGAAAAAAAACCAGGGCGCGTTCGGCGGTCAAATGTCGGAACCCTTATCAGGCACTGCTTTCCACGCCTTCTTGACGGTCTGAATAGATATAGAGAGGCTTGGCGGAATCATCGGCGACCTCGCGGCTGATGACAACTTCCTCGACTCCCTCCAGGCCCGGCAGTTCATACATGGTATCCAGGAGGATGTTTTCCATGATTGAGCGCAACCCCCTGGCGCCGGTCTTGCGTTCGACGGCGGCATGGGCGATGGAAGCCAGCGCATCATCGGCGAAGGTCAGGTTGACGTTTTCCATTTCAAACAGGCGTTGATACTGCTTGACCAGGGCATTCTTCGGCCGGGTCAGGATTTCCACCAGCGAATTTTCGTCCAGATCCTCCAACGTGGCCAAAACCGGCAGGCGGCCGACGAATTCCGGAATGAGACCAAATTTAAGCAGGTCTTCGGGTTCCACGTCGTGCAGTATTTCGCCGGTACCGCGGTCGTCGGCGGAGCGCACATCGGCGCCGAAGCCGATGGTCGTGCCCTTGCCGCGCGCGGAGATGATTTTATCCAGACCGGAAAATGCGCCGCCGCAAATGAACAGGATGTTGGTGGTATCGACCTGCAGGAATTCCTGTTGCGGGTGTTTGCGGCCGCCCTGCGGGGGAACGCTGGCGACGGTACCCTCCATGATTTTCAAAAGCGCCTGTTGGACACCTTCCCCGGAGACGTCACGGGTGATCGATGGATTGTCGGATTTGCGGGAAATCTTATCGACCTCGTCAATATAGACGATGCCCCGCTGCGCGCGCTCGACATTATAATCGGCGGATTGCAGCAATTTCAGGATGATGTTTTCAACATCTTCGCCAACATAGCCGGCTTCCGTCAGGGTCGTCGCGTCGGCCATGGTGAACGGCACGTCGAGAATGCGGGCCAGGGTCTGCGCCAAAAGGGTCTTGCCGCAACCGGTCGGGCCTAACAGCAGGATGTTGGATTTGGCCAGTTCGACGTCATTGTTCTTGGAAATATGGTTGAGGCGCTTGTAATGATTGTGCACCGCCACCGACAGAACCCGCTTGGCGTGGGTTTGACCGATTACATAATCGTTGAGAACGTCACAGATATCGCTGGGCGTGGGAACACCGTCACCGGATTTAACAAGATCGGTTTTGTGTTCTTCGCGGATGATGTCCATGCACAATTCGACGCATTCATCGCAGATAAACACGGTCGGACCCGCAATAAGCTTACGGACCTCATGCTGGCTTTTTCCGCAAAAAGAGCAATAGAGGGTATTTTTTGATTCGCCGCCGGTGGATTTGCTCATAGAAACTCCGCTCGCTAAGCCGGCCCCTCCCCAGTTCTCTATATTTTACCCATTTGGCGTCCGCGCATACAATACACAAAAAACAAATGGTTAGAGTATGTTAGAGAGTCTCCGCCGTATTTATTTCGTCAGAACCCGACTTATTTTTACCTATCAAGCGGGGTTTCGGGGTCATCATTAACCTGCACAATGCCCAGAAAAATGTTGCCTATTCCTTAATCCTCGTCCGATTTCTTGTCGTCATTCTTGGAATCATCGTCATCGTCGTCACTATCATCAGCAGGTCGGGAGGTGACGACTTCATCGATGAGTCCGAATTTCACTGAATCATCCGGGCTCATGAAACGGTCACGTTCAACGGCTTCTTCGATGACCGAAAGCTTCTGGCCGGTATTTTCAACGTAAATCTTATTGAGCCGTTCACGCAGAGACAGAATCTCTTTGGCCTGGATTTCGATATCCGTGGCCTGTCCCTGGGCGCCGCCTGACGGTTGGTGCATCATGATACGGGCATTGGGAAGCGAATATCGCTTGCCCTTGGCGCCACTGCACAAGAGCAACGAGCCCATGGACGCCGCTTGGCCGATGCAAACCGTGGACACGTCGGGGCGGATATAGCGCATGGTGTCGTAAATCGCCAAGCCGGAGGTAACGATCCCGCCCGGTGAATTGATGTAAAAGGCGATATCCTTGGTCGGGTTTTCGGATTCCAAAAACAGAAACTGTGCGCAAACCAGGCTGGCGACTGCGTCATCGACGCCGCCGGTCAAAAAGATGATACGTTCTTTCAACAGCCGGGAATAAATGTCGTAGGCGCGTTCGCCCCGGTTGGTGGTTTCAACAACCATGGGGACCAGGTTGTTCATATAGGTCTCATAAGGATCATTCATCTTATTAACTTTCTTCTTACTTCTTGGCGGCCTTCTTGGCCGGTTTTTTGGCGGTTTTTTTGGCCGGTTTCTTTTTGGATTTTGCCTTCGCCTTGCCCTTGGCTTTCAGGCTGCCGTCATCATCGGTATCGATGGCTTTGATTAAATCATCCATGGACGTTTTTTTATCGGTGACCGTGGCCTGCTCCAGAATGAAATCAACGACCTTTTCCTCATAAATGGGGGCGCTGAGTTGCTCCATGGCTTCGGGGGTATTGCGGAAATAATCCATGATTTCCTGTTCGTGACCAGGGTGGCGCCGGGTCTCTTCCATCAGTTGACGGTTGACGTCTTCCTGATTGATCTGAACATTATTGGTGCGCCCGACTTCGGACATCAGCAGCCCAAGCCTGACGCGCCGTTCGGCGATTTCCCGGAACTCTTTTTCTTGCCCGGTGTCGGGTTTTTGATCCTTCGGCGCCGCCGTTTCGGCGTTGTCCCCGTCCTTGTTTTGCTCTTCCAGGTATTGGGCCCAGATCGCTTCGAATTCCCGATCCAAAAGTTTATCCGGAACCTTGAAATCATGGGCATCGGCAAGCTTGTCCAGAAGTTCGCGCTTGAGACTCATGCGCGATATGGTGACGAATTCACGCTCCTTCTCTTCCTTGATGGACTCCCGCAAGGCGTCAAGGTTTTCACCGCCCAGCTTTTTAGCCAGTTCATCGTCGATGGCAGCAGGAACCACGGCCTTTATTTCGTGAACGGTGACGTCGAAAACCGCATCCTTGCCGGATAATTCGGCGGCGCCATAGTTATCAGGGAACTTCACCTTGACCTCGGTCTTGCCGCCGGCTTTGATTCCGGCCAATTGTTCTTCGAAGCCGGGGATAAATGTTCCAGAGCCCAAGGTCAGCTCATAGTTCTCGGCCTTGCCGCCGGCGAACTCAACGCCATCGACCCGGCCCAGAAAATCAATCATCAGAACGTCGCCATCCTTGCTTTTTCGGTCATCCTTAATCGGTTCGGAATCGCCGTGGGTTTTCGCCAGCGTCTCCAGAACGCTGTCGATTTCGCCCTTATTGGTGTTTGGAACCAGGCGTTCGAGCTTGATGGTGGAAAAATCGATCGGCTTGATTTCGGGCAGAACCTCAACCGCGATGGTGTATTCCAGGTCCTTGCCGTCTTCGAATTCGGTGATTTCTATTTCCGGCTGCATGGCCGGCCGCAGGCCTTTTTCAGCCAGGGCCTGTTGCGATGAATCGTTGACCGCGCGTTCAAGCACTTCGCCCATCACCGAGGATCCGTATTTTTTGCGCAACACGGACACCGGAACCTTGCCGGGGCGAAATCCGGGCAATTTGGCGGTTTGTGCCAGTTCCTTGAGGCGGTGGCTGATTTTTTCTTCTATTTCGGCGGCCGGAAGCGCGATCTTTAATTCGCGGCTAAGGCCTTCGGATTTGGTTTCGGTAACCTGCATTAAAATCTCGATTTCATTGAGCGAATTAACAAATTGGTGCGGGCGGAGGGACTCGAACCCCCACGACTTTCGTCACAGACACCTAAAGCCTGCGTGTCTACCAATTCCACCACGCCCGCGGAGACTTGATAAACAGGGGTACATCGGCCCTGGAGGTCGCAAATCTAACCAATGAATAACGGTTGTCAATGCATCTCCCTTCGCCGCTTTTCAGCCTTTCAAAAAGCCGCGAACGGCTGCTGACGCCTTGATCTTTCCGCTTGAGGTATAGGCTTCATGGTTGTCTTCGACCCGGCCCAGGTCATAAAGGTAATTGATCATAATGCCGGCGGAGCTCCTGATCCCACGGGCAGACTGGTCGGCCCGCCAATTCAGGCTTTCCATGTTCGCGCCGTTGGTCAGATGAAAATGGGCGACCGGATCCAGGGCCCGTTTGTTGAGCCCCTTTTCCTTGATCAAATAGCGGGCGCAAAGCCGCATCAAGGGTGCACGGAGGGCTTCCGACATAATTGAGTCGCTCGGCCATTGGGGATTTTCCAGAAGCGTTTTAAAGGTTCCCTTGGCCCCGGCTGAGCTGCCGACGGCAGCGCTGAGCGCCTTGCGTTCGCCGGGGGTGAGCAAATCCGGATCGCCGCTGGCCATGGTGGAATTCAGCCATCTCATGAAACCCGGTACCGGCGACAGGGTGGCGAATTTTTTTAGGCCCTTGAATTCAGCGCTCAGGTTTTCGGCGACCCGTTTAATCAAAAAGTTGCCGAAACTGATTCCGGCCAGTCCCTTTTGGGCGTTGGAGATCGAATAAAAAATGGCGGTATCGGCGGACTGGGGGTCCAATACCGGCATGGTTTCGTCCAGCAACGCCTGAATATTGTTGGCAAGCCCGTTAACCAAGGCGACTTCGACGAAAATCAGCGGTTCATCGGGCATTCGGGGATGGAAGTAGGCGAAACAGCGACGGTCGGAATCGAGTCGGTTCTTCAGGTCATCCCAGCCGTCAATGGCGTGAACGGCTTCATAGGCGATCAATTTCTCCAACAGGGCAGCGGATGCGTTATCCCAGGTAATACGGCGCAACTCCAAAAAATCGACATCGAACCATGTGCTCAGCAGGGATTGTAGTTCCTGCTCCAGCCCTTGCAGGGCCGGGTCGCTGGAATTCATGGCCAGCAGTTCAGCCCGCATATCGACAAGAAACTTGACCCCGTCTGGAAGCGCGTTGAATTGAGTCAGCAATTTGATCCGCGGGGCATCGAGGGCCTTTTTTAACACCGCCTGGGCTAAGCGCCGGGCGTCCCTGCCCTCGGCCATGCTATATTCTTGGATCGCCGCGTCGACGGGCGCCCCGTCAACGTCGAAGTCATTGGCGAGGACGGACAAAAAGCGTTCCCGCCCGGATTTGTCGAGGGCAAGATACACGTGGCCCAGCGCCGCCGCCCTGCCCCGCGCCGAAACTTCGCCGCCCCGGGTTTCAAGACAGGCCCGCATCTGGTCCTTGAGCGTCTCGATATCGCCATCGGGAAGGTCCGGTCGGGAACCGGCCGCCGTGGCGTCATAGGACGCGCCGGCAATCCCCCGCCAAGCGCTTTTTAAATTTCTAAGCGTACGGTCAAAGATGCCGGTCCGGTTGTTATCGGATTCCGGGATCGATTGTTCTATTTGTTTTTGATCTTTCATCACCCAAAGATCAGTCAATGGAGCGTCCATTTCAAGTCTTGAGGACGGTTTCTTTTAAAGTTTGCAATACGCCGGGAAGCGCGGCGGGCAAATCTTCGGCAATCAAGCCGGATCCGATTTGTTCGGCGGCGCGGCCATGCAGCCAGGCGGCGGCCGCGGCGGCATCGAAGGGACCCATACCCTGGCTCATCAAACCCAAGGCCATGCCGGCAAGCACATCACCGGATCCGGCGGTAGCCAGATCAGGGGTTCCGGTGGCATTGATGACGGCATCGGCGGGAACCTGTCCGTTGGCGGCGGCGATGACCGTGTCGGCGCCTTTGAGCAAAACCACCGCGCCGGAAAGACGCGCCGCCGCCCGCACCCGCGAGACTTTATCGCCAGACAGGGAAAACAGCCGGTTGAATTCCCCTTCATGAGGTGTCAGCAGGCACGGCCCGGTGATGGCCTTGAACAATTCATCCGGGTCATCGGCGAAAGCGCTCAGCCCGTCGGCGTCAATGACCGCAGGCTTGCCGGTCTCCAGCACCGCCAACACCCTCTCGCGGGTCGCCGCCGAAACGCCCAGGCCCGGCCCGGCAAGGAGGACATTCTTTTTGGGGTCGGCCACAAGGCCGCGAAAACCGGCATCGTCCTCGACCGCCTTGACCAGGGTGCCGGGTTCTTCCCGGGCATAGGCGGCAAAGGCACCGGGTGGCGTTGCGATGGTGACCAGCCCTGCGCCCATCCTTCTCGCCCCCATTACCGCCAGCCTGGCGGCGCCGGTCATTTCCCCGCCGCCGGCGATGACGGCGTGACCGCGGCTGTATTTGTGATCATCGGCGTCCGGCCAGGGAAATCCACCTTGCCATATATCAGGGCCATTGCGGCGCGTGGCGGGATTGATGTCGTCGAGGACGGTTGCGGGGATGCCGATGTCGGCGACGATCAAATCGCCGCACCGGCGCCGCCCGGGCATCAGGTAATGGCCTGGTTTGGCGCGGAAGAAGGTCACCGTTACGGCGGCCTGAGGCGCGCCGCCCTCCTCGCCCCCCTCAATACACAAAATTTCGCCGCTGTCGCCATGAACGCCGCTTGGAATATCAACGGCGAGGCAATTCAGCCCGTCTTCGTTGACCCGTTGAACGCATGCGAGGGCGGGGCCGTCCAGGGGCCGGGTCAGGCCGGCGCCGAACAAG